>ERZ724522.1147-NODE-1147-length-14913-cov-4.693970_pt1 | contig 14913 bp, 33 predicted proteins | sample MGYA00376055_ERZ724522 | MGnify/ENA primary metagenome ERZ724522 (study PRJEB28724, sample SAMN07190884) | wastewater metagenome | isolation source: effluent of sewage treatment plant in Hong Hong | place: Hong Kong | collected 2016-03-17 ... | reverse complement strand
CCAAAAAGATACTTTGTATTTAGTCATTCAGTAGGTTCTTTATGTTTGTTCTTAAGGAATCATAAGTAGATGTGGTTAGTTCTGATATACCAAAAGCATTGCGGATTTGGGGTTCTTTTGGTATAGGTAAAGGTTTAGAGTAATACGTATCCCCAATTCTAGATATGCATATTAAAGATATCCAAAAAATGCCATCATGGTTTGAGCTTCTTGGGTAGTATAGTCTATACATCCTGGAGTATTTCCTTTAAGGCTCCTGATGACCTTAGGGCTATAAATACTTCCATTCCATTGAAGATGTTATAGGCAGTATCTTTTTTGTGGAACTTTATATAGTTTTGTTCGATAACTTCATCGATGGCTATTGTTAGTTCTTGTGGTCTTATATATAGCCAGAATCTATCCTGAGTAGCAGCAGCTCCCAAAATATAAATTTTATTATTTCTCATTGAATTCCTGAATCATATGTTCTTCCATTACAAGTATTCTTTCAGATAGTCTCCATAAGAATCTTTCATCTGGAGTTTCTCCATGTTTACTGGGATCCAGTCTTAGAGATACTTCAGGTAAGATTTCTCCTACTTTGTAATGTCCATTTCTTATTAGTAATCTGGAAACTACTCCGTATCTGGCAGAAGTTCTCATGAAGTAACCGACCAATATACTTTCGTATTTATTGATCATATTCTTCCTGGAGTACTTGTTCTGCCAGTCCATAGCATAAAGGCATAATAGAATTCCATAGTCTTGATTCTTCTGCTTTGGATATATTTAGTATTTCTGTAGGATTAGTAATGTTACGCATTTGGTTTCGGCCATTATATAAATTAAAATGCATAGTAGTGCTATCAGTGCCCCATCTGTTCATTTCAGCTCCTAGTGAATATTTATTTTGCACTTTCTCTATACTCCTCTATTATGAATTGTTCTATATTGAAAAACAAATCAGATAATCTCCATAGGTTTCTTTCTTCCGGATGCTCGATAGACCCACTATTTAGTCTCATAGATACTTCTTTAAGTATGTTTTTATCTGAAGTATTTGAATTACTTCTAAACATTTCTCTACTTAAAGCTCCCCTTGAAGCACTACTTGCCATGTAGTATCCCATAAGTATAGGCTTTCTTATCCTAGACATGTTTTACCATTTAGATTCCTATTTTTGGGCCTTCTTTATGAGTCCCAAACATATTTTATCAAGCCCCTTACCATATAAGATACCCATATATAGCTATCCTATATGAGTCCTACACCTATAAATAGGACTATATAAATCTTCATATATTTCTCTAAGAATGTACTATTAAGTACTTATTTAAATAAATAAGTACCAAATTCCATTCTCTTATCGAAATCCATTCTAAGATTCATTTTCGTCCTCTTATAGTTATACGCTCGCTTAATCGCTCGCTCCCGTCTGCCAACTTTTGGTATGTGTTTATGTATTATTTGCCAACTTTTTGTTAGAATATATTATAAGTAATATTTATTCTGACTGTCCAGGGACTATTGATATTAATGATGATGATAAATCTATTTCTTCTGTGTCTATATTGGTATCTGTTACAAATTTAAATTGTTTATATTTTAATATATTTGACATATTTATCAGATGTTCTTGCGTTTCTCTTGAGCATATTATCTTTTTCTTCTTATGTTTTCTTTTGTACTTGGTTGATCTATTGATATATAACCTTGTCCAGAATACATCTAGTTTGTATATGTGTCTTATTATCATGAACTTAATCTTTCCTGTGTGAATATGTTAAGAGATTCCCTAGCTATAGAAGTTATAAGTAAAGATATTTGTCTGTTATCTAAGTCTCCCATATAACTATTATTAATATATAGTAGTTTAGTTATCTTCCTAGGTACTATAGGACCTAATATAGCAATAAAGCAAATTTTATTTCGATCCGTGTGGATTAATAATTTGTTGTATTTAATCATGTGCTGTTCTGACGAGCTCATATAGTACTGAGGTTTCTATTTGATTAAGTGTAGTGGTAAACTTAATATCTCTGAGTCTATTAAAATCTGCATAGACTTCAGAGATTCTTTTAATTTCATTTCTTCTGTAAGTTATCTCTACTAACTCTTCGTCTATGTATATAACTATGCTATTTGTCATCGTACTTTTCGGTATATAATATATCCTTTATTCTCATTTCTAAGTACAGACCTACACGAATGTAATCTTCGTCTCTAGAGTATTTAATTCCTTTTTTAGCTTGGATGTTTAAGAAACAAACTCTTGAGTGTCCGGCCTGTATCCATATAAATGATGTGCTTATGCTTACATTGATGGATTTACATTTCTTGGTGTGTTCTGCGTACTGATTCATATATTATGAATTCTTCTTCACCTATTCCACTACTTAGTAATCTATTTACTGTATATCCTAAAGGACCCCATAGGTTTAGAATTGTATAATTATAATCGCTAATTCTCATCTCTAAGAAGGAAGCGACTATTGTTATTTTATATTTATTCATTCAGCAATAATAAAAAAATAAATAAATACTAATGCTATAACCATACTTATAACAAGAATCCAGGACCTTATCGTCCTGTATTACATGGAAATAAAAAATAAACTCAAACCTTCTATGGTCTGAGCTTACTCTCTCCAGTAGAATGCCACTCCTAGACAGAGTGCAATCACAACAAGCCATCCTAGTGGTACTAGTCCGAAGATTAACTTCAGAGCTACTGCCACCAGGAATAGCTTGATCAGCCAAATCATTTCTGATTGGCTGATGTGTTTTGCTGAGTGTTGTCATGGAGAGCTTCGACAACACCATCTTTTGCTGCGAGTACGCCACTTACTGCAGTATAGGCCAGAAGACCAATACCTTGTACGACTCCTGCCATAAGGCCACCCGCAGCTTTGGCAGCAGCTGCCTTAGTCTCAGGTGATGAAATCTTTGCACGAGTTTGTGCAGCGGCTTCACGCAGTTTAGAAAACTTTTCAGATTGGAACATGTTTTACCTCCATGTGTAATCTTTCTAAATCCATCAAAAAAAGCTACCGTACCCAATTAAGGATACGATAGCTTTGGCAGGTTAAGCGTTAGCTGCTGACTCGCCCTTTGCAGGACGTGCAAGCAGTTTGATGCTTTCAACAGTGATCTTGCTCACTGTCATCTTCACCGGATACTCTTTGTGAGTATAGGTGTGAACCCACGGACGGCCAGTGATCTGGACTTCTGTGCCCTTCTTCAGAGAGTTGGCAAACAGATTGATCTGTTTCTCGTTCCAGCTTTCTGCTTCGAAGTATGATGTCTGCGACCCTTCTGAATTCACTTTCTGTGGGCCATCGACGGCTACAGAAAACTTCATCAGGGTACGACCATTGTCACCGCGTTCGATCTGCTTGATTTCAGCATCACGAGTGAGACGGCCTTCAATGGTAGTTGTGGCGGGGCGAACATAAACTTTCTTGTTTTCAGACATTTGGAAATCCTCCATGGCTAAGTTAAGCTGCTAGCTTTATTCTTGCCTATATTCATCAAAAAAATATTACATAGCAGTTAAGCTTATGATGGAAGGAAGTACTACCATATACTGGAGAGCTTTGCTATCTTTGAGAGAATCAGTTGAAGCTAGTGACTAAGCCACCCTGGGATGACTCAGCCACTAGTATCTTAGAACTTATCTACAGCCTCGTTTAAGTCTGCATACTCTATAGCCTCTGCTTCTTTGAGGAGTTGTTCCTCTTTCTGCTTGGCTTCAGAGTTGTCGATTCTCTCTCTTATCTTCTGGAGAGATTTGAGAGATTCATCGACATTACTTTGTTTGGTTTGTGTTGGTGTCATGTTACTCCTTGCATCTTGACTTATATAGTTCTTCTCCATATAAGTTGTAATGCATTTTGATGCATTGATTGTTCTCTACTAATTTCTCAGTAGAGAATTCACCAATAGCACCAAAGAGAATCACCATCACAAATACGACTCCGATAAGGACTATCCATCCTTTAATGTTCATAGTTACCTCCTCTGTGGATACCTGATGTACCTTCCTTGAGAAACTCTGGCAACACAGCTAAGATTGGATTGTTTAAGAATCCATATCTCTTCTTCAGAATTTAGTGGATCATATACTTCTGGATGATTTGTTATTGCAAACCATTTCCCAAAGGCTATGTACTTAATTCCGTTATTCAGAGTTGCTCTCCTGTAAGGTATACGATGTTTCAGTGGGACATTGCACTTGTTGTGCATTATTTCCCATATCTGAAGTGCATCTTTTTCTTCAGGCCATCCAGAGTTTGAGAATTCTGGGATGTTCATACTAATATCATCAAAAAAAGATACCATCGATTAAGATGATATCTCTTTGGAATTCAATTAGGTTTCTGCTGTATTCAGGATCCATTGTTCTACATCTTCATACTTACCACTTATAGTAAGCACTAATTTAGAACCTGGGAATCCATAACCATAGAACAATATATCTTCTTCTCTGGATTCATCCCATGCATGCTCACTTCCAAGGAACTCAGATGACTCAACTACCTGGTAGACTAGGTCTCCAAGTGTTGCTTCCTTTGGTACCAGGTTTATTTTACTAAACTCCAGTAATCCTTCTTCACCTATGGGCATAGTTAGATGAATATCAGGACAGAATTCTCCTATCATCTTTGGGAAGAGTATGGTGAGGATTGTCACTCCTCTTTCTTTATCTTCGTCACGGATGATTTTATCGCAGCTACCTAAGAGTACTCCTAAAGCCTGGAGATATTTATTCATATCTTCCTCCTTTCTAAGTTCATCAAAAAAAGTCCCCTTATTGGGGGACTTCTAACCCAAGATGTTTTAGATTCCTTGAAGGAAGTTCTATACTTATCTTGGTTTCATCATCTATGCTGATATCCACTGACCAGTAGTTGTTGGACAATCTGCTAACATGATAGAAATTGTGTTTGAAGAGTTCTTTGAGTGGTTTCAATTCCTCTTCAACTTGCTCTTGAGTTTTCATTTTTTCATATACTCCTCCTTTGACTTGCTATAAACATCAAAAAAATATATGAAGAGCAAAGGGGCTCACCCTTTATAGGTGAGCCTCTGGTATGTCTGAACCTTTTAGATCGGTATAGAAACCTTCTGCTCCTGAGATTTGCTCATCGCTTGCTGTTTCTTCTCTTCTTAGTGCTTCTTTAATCTCATGTAATAGGAAAGAGTCTTCTGGATTCTTCTTACTTACGTATTCGTATCCTTGCCCCTCTATCTTTATTCCGTGAGATTCTACTGAACCAAAGCCGAAGTTTAGTCTTTCGTATAGTTCAATTGCATTGTCACTTTCAAGAGGAATACCTTTGTTAATAAGATTCATTACTTCTGGAACGCAATCTTCTGATATGTTCCAGTACTTTGCCCTTTCCTTTAGGTACTGCTCTTGTGACATGTGAAACATTTCATCTATCTTTTGCAGTACAGGAAAGATGTATTTTGTTTCCATCTTGTTTCCTCTATCTAACATCATCGAAAATAAATTACAAAAAAGAAACCACTCCCATGTAGGGAGTGGCTTTGACTTAGACGATACTGGCTGCCATCTTGAATAGCAGTCGAGTACCAATCCTTGCCATGGTCTGATTCTCCTTCATCTCCTTGAGCATCTTGTCAAATGCACCATTTGGAGTAGAATCAGCAAACTCATAGACCTTGCGATCTGAGTGTTGGATCCTGAATCTCCAGTGAGTTTGTAGTTTATCTGTAGCACTTGCTACAAGAGAAACAACTGCTCCTGGAATCTTTTCAGATACAACATAAGTTCTTTTGCCCATAGTATTCCTCCTTTGGAATAACCTATAACCATCAAAAAAATAACCACAGATTGTTAGTCTGTGGTCACCTTTGCACATACCCAAGGACGTTTCTTTCCCTGGTTCTTTTGGTGTGCTACCTTTTCACATTCCTGTTTGGTTTTGAAGTTCCTTACAGAAGGTGAGTCTGGATCGTTGTAGTTAACCTGAACGTTAACGAGAACGAACATTGATAAGAGATAATGCATTTGGTTCTCCTTTTGGTACACAGATATAGTCACTTGACTTATCTTCGATGCTTAAGTTTCTTGCTTCTTTCAAGCAAGCTTCTTTATCATCGAATGTATTTGTGTACGTCATGGAAAGTAAAAGCATTTTACTTACAGCATAAAGTGTATACATGGTGTACCTCTATGCTCATCAAAAAAAGTCACCCTTAATGGATGACTTTAAGCAATGCGTTTGATTCTGGTACTTCAGAACCAACGTGGCCAGCATTCTTCATCAGATTGGCAATTTGATACGCCTCAAGCTGTATCATAACGCCTTTCTGTGGATCTCCGAACTCTGCTTCTACTACTTCTTTACGAAGTCTTTCTGCCAGAGTATCGAAGTCTTGATGAGGAATTCTATCGAACTCCATGAATACCTGTTGCATCTTGTCTGTTTGGACTTGATGACTCAGTATTGCTTTATCGAAAAGTGTCAAAATCAATTTCATAATATCCTCCTTAAGGAATATCTAAACTCATCAAAAAAAGAATCCCTATTTGCTAGGGATCCTAAGCTTGAGGCAGTGTGCTCTGTATTCTCCTGCTTTCATTTCTACAAAAGAGTTAGAGCCTCCATGTAGGGATACTCTTACTGTTCTGTCATCCTGAAAGAAGTCTATAGCATTTTGGGCCTTGTTATGTTTATCCAAAGCTTCTTTAGCAGCTTTAACTGCTTTATCCATTGCCATAGTAGCAGAGGCACCGCCATTATCTCTGTACCGCATGTTACCTCCATTCTCCTCAAAAGGAAAGTGGGGCCTCCGTCTCAACAAACGAAGGCCCCGAGTGGAATTTAAGGAGAAACTATGAATCACGAAACAACTAAGATTGCGTTACTATATTCATCAAAAAGATTTATGATTAAAAGTAAGGGACCTGCACTGCCTTGTTATGTATCCCCAAAGGATGTTACAGCTCAGGTCCCTCTGTTATTACCTAATGGTAATACTGGTTCTTACATTTTCAGCCTGAATTCGGAAGCTTCTTTTCCCACTAGGGAAACTCCCTTTCAGCTTTAAGATTGTACTACCATTGATAATAATGCGTTTGATTTTGCAGAAGACTATGTGTAATTCTCCACAATAATCTACTGCTGCGTTTCCGGTATCTTTATTATTAAAGATTGTTAGAGAGAGTACTTTCATATCTCCTCCTATTCTAACATCATCTAAAAAAGAAAGTCTACCAGTCAGTAGACTTCTTCTTGCGGGAGTATACCTTCTTGGAAGGTTTAACCTTTCCTTTTGGTATGTTTACAGTTCTGCTTACCTTACGGATAAGCTTAGAGATTTCCTGTTTATCCATTTTCTTTCTCCTCTTTTTCATTCTATCTCCATCAAAAAAAGACAAGCAGGGTTAAAACCTGCTTGCCTCCAGCAACCTCGATGCTTGAGCCAGATGATACTGGAGTCGAGCATGTTGGTCCTTCCTGGAAGTTAACGCATCAAGTACATCTGATGCATTTCCTTTATTGAACATCTGAAAGTCAGCCTGGGTCACAAAGACACCAAAATGTTTCAGATAGTTCGTTTGTTTTGCGGTGATCGCATCTTTCCTCCAATGTCGGAAAGCGCCACTGAACTGTTTTGGACTTAAGTCCAACATAGGCACAGTAACACTCAGTGTAGCCATTGGCTTACTGATTTCCGACGAAGCAGTGATGATGATGTTCTTCTTGTTCATATTACTCTCCACAAAAGCATTCTATATCCATCTAAAAAAAGAGATACTGATTGCGGATCCCGTTATCATTCTCGAATAAAAAAAGAATTGTGGCACATCGTCACTGCTTTGATGTACCTCCTCAGTTGCTCCAAGAACTGAGTAAGTGGCTACCATTTACCCTCAGCGTAGCGTAGGATTTTGAGACAGTTTGTTATTCACTCCATTTCTTTCCTATTACAGGAACATCTGGACGGCCCATCCCTGGGTTCCGACTTGCTGACTATCTCATTACCATCAAAAAGAACTATCGTAGAGGAAGAAGATACCATTTATAAAAAAAGAGCTGCTTATGCAGCAGCTCTTCGTTGGGCCAGACGAACAGAATCTGCCTGACTCATCATGATCAGGTTAGATAACTTTACGTCTCTCTTGTTTCCGTTCTTGGTAGTTATGCACATACCATGAGGGATCCTTCCTTTAAAGTGTAACCACATGATACGTTTTGCAGTTGCCATCACTTTTATCTTCTTCCCTTTCTGGTCATGGAAGTTGAATTGATATGTTCCGTTATTGTCAACTTTCATTAGTTTTCCATCTCTGGTGAGGACTCCGTTTTTTGTGAACGCGTATATGCCTTTGATTTTCTCATAGGCAAGTTCCTCCACAGACTTGTTGAAAACTTTCTTTTCTGCAGGCATAGTAATCTCCTTTTAGTGAAATTTATTCTAGTCTCATCAAAAAAATACCCCATCAATAGGGGTATTCTGCTGGTTTGTCAGTCTGACCTTTCTTCGTAAAGCTTCTTACATTTATAAGAAACTTCATCTGATTCCGGTTTTCTGTATCTTTCCAGCGCCTTTGGATAAGATCACCACTGATTTCAATGATGTCTCCTTTGTTCAGCTTTGCCAGTTCTTCTCCTGTCTTTTCCCATGCCTCTACTTCTATGAAGCATAAGGTTGATCCATCTTTATCTGCCTTTGCTTTCTGATTATAGAAAACAGTGCAGGTACTTATCAGCTTACCTGAGTTAGTACTTTTTAAATCCGGATTGCGGCAGAGAGTAACTGTATTTTTGTAAGTGTTGTTCATTTCGACTCCTTTAGTTCTGAATTCTGATATCATCAAAAAAAGAGAACTACCCATTACAGGTAGTCTCTCTTAGTATACTGACCACTCTTAAGAGCATTCTGAGCTTCTTCTTCAGTAGCCCAGTACTCTTGAGATTGTCTGTCATATGGAAGAGGAAATCCCATTTCCATAATGCTTCTACCAATGTAGAAACCAGCAGCAGACTTCATTACTTTAAGCTCTGAAATCTGTCCTTCTTGCTGAAGAGCCCAATCTTTCATTTTGCCCATAGTTTTGATCTCCTAAGTCGTCCAACATATTACAGAACTCCTGTTTACTGGTACGACTACCCCATCAAAAGACACTCAGATATACACTACAACTAACAATTAACCGTATGCCAAACATCCATGGGTTCAGACCTCTTCTGTTTATTGGAGCAGTGTCAATATCCTAAAGCTATATCTCAGTACAAAAGAATAACTTCGAGGGCCTCTTCTGTATTCATAATAGTCTGGGGCGTAGCCCCTATTACCCAACTGATGTAGACCTCTTGGTCTAACCTATCGTCTAAACAATAGATTAGTAGTCATAAAAAAGAAAAGCCCCCTTATGGGGGCTTCGCAGGGCTGCCTGCTATAGAAGTTTTGAGTGCATTTCAGCACTCGAACAAAGGACTATACCTCTGTTCGCACAGAGTGCGACCTAGAAGAAGTATAGAACCGTCCATCAACCCAATGAGCTGATGATCGATTTGTTTCCGATGTACCATTACTGCTACTGTGTAATATGTCATAGCAGCTGCCTCCAAATCAGGTTGGCTTTTCACCCAATTGGTCAACTCACGGTTCAACAAGGTCAGTGCCTTGTAAGACTGATGAGCGTTAGGAGCGCTATCAGCTTTCTTAAGTCCTGTAGACATCATTTTCACAACATCTTCAGGAAGCTTAACCAAACCGTTTTCGAATACCTTTGCAGGCTTAATGTCTGGAATTGTTACATTCCATTCATACTGACAAGCCTCATCCAGTTCTTTGCTAAGGCAAATAGCAGTTACTGGATGCTGGGCTGTTTCCAACTGAATAGCTGAAGCTATGTTAATAGCTTCAATATCCAGCAGATACGGTTTCTTGATACTCTGAGCTAGAATATCGAGCAACATACCCAGGCGTTCAGCTGTCTTAAATGCTTCATTTGCTTTGTCAGTGTGGCCACCTTCATTGCAAACTTCTGCGAATCCAAGAGTACTAGCCATTGCATTAAAGCAAAAGCCAATCATCCCTTGAGCATTAGCGCCACTGGTATACAGTGCCATAAAGCTCAGAGAGTCCAAGTCTAACTTGGTACTGTTGGAACGTTCAGACAGCACAGGTTCTCCACCACGGAAGGCAGAGAAAGGCTTTGTAACCAAGATGTGATCATCTCCATCAAGGGCCAGATATTTAGCATCGCTGCCATTTATCATAGCTAATCCTTTAGGGAGATCAAACCTATACTCTATTTCTAGAGTCAGGTAGGACTGGTAACCAGTCACAGGATACCGTATCACGGTAGCCTCATTTACCAGCACGTCTACCTTATCGTAGATAGACAACCAAATCTTGTTAACTGGCACCTGATTTCGAGCAATGGCTGCCAACCATTGTCCAGGAACTTTCGCAGAGCGCAGTTTACGAAGCTGTGCTTCTCTGATCTCTGTTAATTGTTTCTGGGTCCTAATCAGGCCCATACGTACTTTCAGAGCTTGATCGAGGGCAATCATGCTCTTGGGGTCTTCTTCGAGGAGACGTACTAATCCTTCGAAGTCGAGACGGCTATAGTCATTCATATGCTTTGCAACTTTCATTGCATTGCGTGAGAATGATGTCATCACCCATTCAAGGTATTCGGGCCTAATCTTAGCCATACCTTGCAGTATAGTTAAGATGGTAAGCTTACGCTGTTCCATGATTGGTTGATTTTCCTCTACATCGTGGTGTTGTTCGTTGAGAACAAACTGGACATCCATCTTTACGATGGTACCAGCAGGGATTTCTCCCCACTTTATATTGTGCTGTGAAGTCACAATATCATACTCACCTTCTGGCCAGCTTTCGCCACCAGGAAGTGTAGGTAATCCAATTATCCTGCCCTTAAGAAGGACAGGTTTCCCATTGAACTTCATCGCACCCCTTACGAGATACATGAAATTCTTTGACGAACGGACCCACATGTTGCCATCATCATGCCCAGGAATTGATTGTACGACTAACACCCTTGCTGTTTTGGTAAACAGTGGTGTTTTCCACAGGTCTTTGCCAGCCCTGTAGAAGATATCTCGGCGTTTGCCAAAGACATCAACGAATGATCTGGTACCAGGTCTGCGTATGCAGAAGTTGATACCTAAACCCTCCTCGTACATCCAAGTTGGGTGTGCTGGAAGTATATCCACTTCCCGAACTCCAGTAGTTTCTTTGACAGCTTGCCAAAGCTTATCAACAACTACTGAAGGTAGAAATGGACTAGGAAGTAGTCGATAAACTATCTTCCCCTTGAACTTCCGAACCTTCAGCCATTTAGAATCTGCTGTTGCCAACAGTTCTGGCGTCACAAACTTACTAATCTCAGTTTCACTGAAATCGTAAGTAAGTGATAGGTGAAGGAATTTCGGACGCAGTCCAAGATTCCAACCAACTGAACCTTCACAGTTCCAGTCAGTGTGCACACCTTCGTATCCACGTTTCATGATGCACCCTGCACCGAAGTACAGGATGTCCTTAAGCATATTGGAAGGCTTATCCGTAGCCTTTGAACTCCAATTGCTCTTTATCGAATCCATGATTTTCTTGATCATAGTTTCTCCTTAAATGACCTATAATTTTATGCTCACCGTTCAAAGTGAACATAGAGGTCATAAAAAAGAAAAGACTCACTATTTATTTAGTGAGTCTTTTTATAATTATTAATTAGAGAAATGGAGTTTTTTCATTTCCTCTAAGTGTTTGTAGTAATCCCTGGTCATTGCTATACCTATCCTTATAGAACGAACAAGGGATTTCAAGTGTGTTTCTAAGTAGAAACTTTCTTCTTCGTGTGGGTGAGAATCTCTAAGGTAAATCATATCTTCTATATCAAAGCAGTAATTTGCAGCAGAATGTTCTTTCCATTTTTCAATTGCTCTTTTCATTTTGGCTAGGGTGGTCTTTTTCATAATTTTCTCCTATTGATCTGTGAGTTGTCCTACTTTGTAAGACCAGATCGTAAAAAAGAAAAGACCCTACAGTTATTTCTAACTATAGGGTCCAAAAGGAATCTCAAAACTAAATCCCGCTTAAGGGATGTTAATGAACTGATTTAATGCCAATTGCTGCAGTAGCTAAGGCATCTGCTCTATTTTCTTTGGCTGTAATCTTTCTGAAGATTACTTCTGCCATGTATTGGTCATTTTCATGACCATAGAGGATTCTCTCTTTATCAATCTTGAAAAGGTTTTGATATCTTATGGTGATATCATTTTTCGCTTTCCATTTCCTGGTTGCCCAGAGCTCTACTCCAGAGTAATCATAACAAATTACTATTTGCTTTTCTTCTCTGAAGATTCCTTCTCTAAGTGCGTGGTAAACTGCAGTCAGTTCTCCAGCAACTTGATTCATCCCGTGGTGCAATACCTTCCCTGACAAAGATTTTATAGTAACTATATTTGTTTCCTTATCAGTCACCTCCTCTTCGATTACTGCTACTCCCCAACCTGCTTTTGTTGGTGTTAAGCTTTTTGGTGAGTATGAACCGTCTACATGGTATAGTGTTTTCCTTTCGTTCATTTAAAATCTCCTTAACAAGAATCCTGTTTCACTTTGTTCAAATGAAACCTCCAGATTCATTAAAAAGAAAAGACCAGTTTGAAGTCCTGGTCTTTGAGTGAAAGTTTAGATTAGAATGGAATATCGTTCCACTCTACATCTTCTTCTGAGAAGAAGTAAGGAGCATGGTAGTATGCTTGTGTTCCGCGTATAGCTTTAGTAAAGCTGTTTACTAAGGCTATTTCATCCAACTCCTCTTTTGTATAGTCATACTCATATGACCATACTTTTTTTTCATTTTTATGGGTGAGTGCACAGTCATTATGACAATCCATAATGGCCCATGCTTCATGCACATCTCCTTCTGCAATTAGTAACGCTTGCGCGTTAGTCATGAATTCTCCTGTTTTAATCTCTAATGTTTGCATATTCATTCTCCTAAATAGCTAATGTCCTATTACAGATTCATTGCCATAGAAAAAGAAAAGGACCCACTAAAGTAGCAGGTCCTTAAGGAGATTACTCTCCTAAGTGATAATACATAAACAAGTCATTCTTTTCTTTTCTATATCCTTTATCTATTTCTATGCAAAAGATGTCATAGAGTTTTTGTAATCGTTTGTCTTTAAAACCAATGCCTGAGCATTTATCTAAATATTCAACAAACTCATCAAATTCCATTGGACCATCTTTTGAAATCTCGATTACTAATTCTTCTAATTCTTTCATTTTCATAATTGTTCTCCTTGAAGTATACAAACTTCATAAAAAAGAAAGAGCCCATATATACTTTCATATACATGAGCTCTTATATAGGACGGCCAGGCACCGTCCTTATTTAATTAATCTAATCCATTTCTGCATCGCAGATAAGAATCAGATCTTCTCTTTTATGGCACTGATACCATATGGTACCAAAACCATTCTGTTCGCTATAGCTTAAATAGCTAATATAACCACCCTTCTTAAGGCGTGTTATTACCTTGTTCGTTACTTTTCTTACTTCTGGTGTTTTCATTTTATTCTCCTGTGAACATATGTCCCGATGGATATAACTATGTTCATTAAAAAAGAAAAGACCCTATACTAACCTAAGTCAATATAGGGCCTTACACACTAAGACATACTGATTAAATTGATAATTAACCGTATGCCTTAGTGTTCAAAAAGGTTAAGTTGGGTAGACTCACTTAATGAGTCTATCAACTTTTGCAAACTTTTCTTGCGGTTAGTTTCTGTTGCATGCCAGAACTTTACCTGCAACTTAATTTGGTGTCGCAAATTTTGCTCAGTTTCATAGTCACCTATAAACTGGGCAATATCTGCCCTTTGCCTAAGCTTGTCTATCTCAGACATAGTCATAAATTTTAATTTCTTTTTCATATTGTTCTCCTTGAGAATACATATTCTCATAATAAAAAATAAAAGGACTCCATCATTGACAGAGTCCTTTTATAGGATTTTTTAGATAGGAGGAGTTAAGCGACCCTCTTTGAATCGCTTATCTATCCAATCTCCTAACTGAGTAGGAGATACCCCTTGTGGTCCTATCTGTACTACTAAAGAAGTGGTCTCCTTTAGTTCATACACTCTCTTTCTCCAGGCAAACTTACCTGAAGGGAATACCCTTAGTATTCCATGTTTTTTACTGGGTTCTTTCCCAGTTACATCTACTAACAGACGTTTGCCATCTCTTAGTTTCAGCACGTAATCCATGCCATGCAGGCGGTCGTCTTCTTTCGAAGCACGATACACCTCCATGATCGCATGCCCGAAAGGCAGTTTTCTAACTACCTCTTTGAATGCTTCGAAGAATGAATCTTCGAGCCTGTGTCCGTATTGTTTCATCTTGTTCTCCTTGAAGCACATAGCTTCATAGGAAAAAGAAAAGACCTAATACATACTATAAGTACATATTAGGTCTCTAAAGGAGACAGTATTTGATTTACTTATTTAAGTATTTCAATGCCTCCTCTGGGGTAATTGTATTACCACCAATGCGATTCCAAAGTGGAGCAAGGTCATCGACCAATATTTTTCCTTTGGGTAAAAGGTTTGTATACTTTGGTGCGCTCACGTTATGAGCCATACCAATCTTTGCACCTTCTTCTTGGCAAATCTCAAAGTCTGCCAAGTATTTTTCTATACCTACTTCCATAGGTCCTGGTACATCCACATGTACTGCTTCGATTCCTAGGGATTCAAGAATCCCATCTTTGATCCATGTGTTACCATTAGACCAAATGTTGATCTTTTTTACTTGTAGTTCTACAAGTCTTTTCAACAACGGCATAATAATGCCGTTGTCTACCAAGGTCTGGTCGTAGTCGAAGACCATGTCCTCGACGTTAATT
>ERZ724522.1146-NODE-1146-length-14937-cov-9.068741_pt1 | contig 14937 bp, 22 predicted proteins | sample MGYA00376055_ERZ724522 | MGnify/ENA primary metagenome ERZ724522 (study PRJEB28724, sample SAMN07190884) | wastewater metagenome | isolation source: effluent of sewage treatment plant in Hong Hong | place: Hong Kong | collected 2016-03-17 ... | reverse complement strand
CGCCTCCGCCGCCTCCGCCGCCTACGCCGCCGCCTACGCCGCCTCCGCCGCCTCCGCCTCCTCCGACGCCGCCGCAGAATCCAAAATGAAAACCAAGATTTTAAAGTACGGCCTCGGGCTTTTGGAGTCGGCAAATAAAGGAGATGAAAATGAAATCAGCATTGATTGAGAAGTTGTTAGAGAAAGCGTTGGAATCGGAAAGTGTATCGAACTCAGAGTTGCCGTTTGATATCGGATCATCGTATTTCATTCGGACGGTCACGTATCACGTAGTCGGGAAAGTCGAGGAAATTAAAGGCCCATTCCTCGTCATGTCTGAAGCATCGTGGGTGGCCGATAGTGGTCGATTCTCGAAAGCCATCGCAGAGGGCGAATTGTCGGAAGTCGAATACGTCGGAGACATGATCGTTAATACATCGTCGATTGCGGATGCTTGCGCGTGGAAACACAAACTCCCGAAGGTAACGAAATGAATAGTATCGCCGTCATTGGAAACATTAACACTCTTTGGTGGTCGGGGTCGAGGTCGAGGTCGGGGTCGGGGTCGAGGTCGTGGTCGGGGTCGAGGTCGGGGTCGGTGTCGAGGTCGTGGTCGGGGTCGAGGTCGGGGTCGGGGTCGAGGTCGTGGTCGGGGTCGAGGTCGGGGTCTAAATGATCCCCCTCCTGCTGATTCTGTCAACGTTCGTCTGCGCCAGCGAACCTGAGTTCTACGTAAAGACAAAACAAAAAGTGAACGGAGACTGGCAGTTCACTTTGGTCAACCACGGACAAATCACGGCTGATTGCACCATTAAGGCAAACGAGACTTGTTGCTGTAACGATGGAAACAAAAACTGTGAGTGTCAGGCTATGCGAACGAAAGAGTGTCACCCCAAGGGGCGACCGCCTTATTTTACGCTGCCAACAAAGGAGTGCAGGCCATGAATCTTGGAATTGTTTTACGCAAATATCGGCTGATGATGGAGCTTGACCTTCGATCCCTGGCTAGGGATATAGGGATAGGGGCGTCGACGCTTATGCGAATAGAGCATGGGTATGATCCGGACTTTAGGACATTCAAAAAAATATTCGACTGGCTTTCGCGATGACCAATAAAATTTTACTCGTTTTAATTCTTGTTTCTGGCGTGGCGTGGGGGGAGGTGCCGTATTCCCCTGATCCCTATAATCCGACGTACCCAGTAGACATCATCGAACAGCAGTCGACGTATGTGGTGGAGGTGTCGTCTGTCCCTGCCTGTCCAAAAGATCCGCGTCTTATATTCTGGAAGGATTGCGGGAAGAGGAGTCATACACTCCTTGCCGACAAAATGGGAGAGTGGGCGTTCGCCTGTCATGGAGATAAGGAGAACTGCGCGTGGGTGTACGACCTAGCCGAAGCCCTAAACGAAGCTCACAGGAGGCGGGTGAAATGACTTTTCTGGAGTTGTGCGAAGTCATGGTTAGTTTATTGGCGACTACCCTCAATGTCTATTGTGGGAACTATGCAACGGCGACTTTTACGTTCGGAGCGTTCATCCTAATGCTACATCTGCACGGAAGACGAAAGTGAAAGAGCTTTACCTCATCGCCGCCCTAGCCGTCCCTCCAGCCTTCGTTGGGCCGCACAACGTGAACGTGATCCATTGGGTGTCGGAGCATCGGAACACGTTTATCTCGTTCGGGTTGAAGTGGTTCGCGGCCTCGATTCTGTTCGCAGCGTTCTGGATTGCGATGATGTACTTCTTCGGGCATGAGAGGGATGACGACTAAACAAAAGGAGAAATAAAAAATGAGCAGATTCGATTATGTGAAATATGACGCAGGATCGACACAAAAGCAGGAAGAGTTCAAAGACGCTTTTGAACGCATCGAGACTTTAGCCGAGGCTCATTTACCAGAGGGACGCGCCAAGAGCCTATTTCTGACTTATTTGGAAATCGCCTATATGTGGACCGGGAAGGCAATTCGAGATGAGCAGATTAAACGGAATAGCCAGCCTGAACACGTTCCTGAGAGAGGGTAAGGAGCGGTGTTGGTGAGCGCGTAACTACTAATTTACTAACGGATTTGTAGTTGGTAGTGGAATGACAATTTGTGGGGAGTTTCTGAATCATGATAGGAAACGACTCGCAGGCTTGGAGTATGTCGGAAGTTGAGGGTTCGAGTCCCTCCGCCTGGCGAAGTTAGCTGGGGGTAGCTTAATTGGTAAAGCACCGACGAAACAAGCCTTAATTTTGTGGAACCGTACATGCGGAACAACGTATACGAAAAGGTGAAAGTCCTACATCCACAATACTGCGTCCGGCGCTTGTATAGCGGGTGAAGAAGTGCGGTGTCAGCATGGGGAGACAGGTGGGGAATCTGTCCCGGCGCAGTTCAATTTAACGGAGGGAAGATGAAAAACGCAGAGGAATTAAAGGTCATGGCGCACAAGATCGTAAACGAGTACGCGGGACGGGTGATGATTTGTCCTCAGTGCGGAATTGAGACACCAGAATTGCATGAAGGATATTGCCTGAATTGTTGCGTTCAGAACCAGACGGCCCTGAATGCTCACATCATTCAATTTGACCAATGGCAGAACATGACAGGAAGAGAAAAAGACCTGCAAATAAAAGCCGCTATAGGCTGGGCCTAGCCAACGATAAGGGGGAGTGATGAAAAACGCGGAGGATGTGGCTAAAGAACTTGTAGAACGATTCAGCGGAATGACTTTCTCAGGGGGTCTTGGGACAGGATGGCTAATCAGCGAAATCGCCAAAGCCCTAGAGGATTATGCCAATGAGCGTATTCTCGAATTGTTTGAGGGTGAGGATTGCAAGGTGGCCCAAATTGAACAGGACGCCTACCGGAAAGGCGCGGAGGACATGAGGGAGAGGGCGGCGAAAACGAGCCAAGAATCTTGGGATCGGCCCGGAGATGTAATTTATGTTTCAGAGGTGCGCCATAAAGAGCCATACGTGACTGGCAAAGAATGGTGCGACCATGTTGCAAAGCGTATCCGCGCACTCTCCCCCACCGAAGGCGGTGCGAGATGAGCGCACAATCCAAGGCCATGTACTGGCAAGCTAGGGCAATGGAGTTGGAGGCGATGGTGGAGAGGATGGCTGGATACCTCAAGAAGATTTCCGAATTGACCTCAAAAGACCATGTTCCGAATAAGTGCAATTACGAATCGTTAGGAGCATGTAGCTGCGAGATTCTTATAGCCAGAGAAGCCCTTAAAGCCTACGCCGCGATGAAGGGGGTGCCGAGTGCGAGCAAAGAAGAAATCCAAAAGTAAAAAGGCCTGGTGTTTATGGGACGGGTGTCCGCTCCGGTTTATACGAAAGCATGATGCTCATTTTGTAGTAACAGGGATGAAGGGGGTCAAATGAACGACCAGGAGAAGAACGAGGCGATTGCGAAAAGGTTGGGGTGGGAGCGTCCGACTAAATGTACTGCCGATTGTGGATGTGATAATCCCCCCGACTACCTGAACGACATAAGGGCGGCGTGGGAAGTGGTGGAAAAATGTCCCATGGCTCTAATCCCGTTTAGTAATGGGCACTGGTATGCGACTACTCAGCGTATGCCAGCAGAAGAATCTGAGTGTTTCGAGATATGGGCTCCGACCAATTGCGCCACGAAGGGAGACTGTCTTTGTGAGAAATGCGTTGTTGAAGATACCGCACCCCGCGCCATTTGCGAGGCGTTCCTGAAGCTCCCATGATCTTCCAATCCAAGTTCAAGAGGCCGCCGTACACGAAGCCGTTGTGGACGCATCCGAAGTGCAATACCGATTTGCATGTGTGGCGGCCAGATCCGAAGCCTGATGATGATTGCTACTGCACCAGAAAACAGCTTAAAAACACTATGCGGGCGTTTGTTTTTATCGAAGTGAGGAGGGGGGCAAGTGACGAGACCGTACAACGAGAGGCGCAATAGACAGGTCTGGATCCTGGTGGAGCGCCGGGGATTAAGACGTAGCCAAGTGATGAATTGGATAAAAAAAGGAAAGACAGTGAAATGGGTGGCGTCGCATTTGCATCTTACAATCTGGGCCGTTTATAAAATATTAAATCGTCCCGATGTTAAAGAAAGAGCGCATTTTAGATCAGCGAAATCTTATTCCGTAAGCAATCCAATCCCAGCAGCCTTACGCTGGGCTATTTGGGAGAGAGATAATTTCACTTGTAAGAAATGCGGAAAGAGACAGTTCTTGTCTGTTGACCATATTCGCCCAGCTTCGCGTGGCGGTCTCCTTGATGAATCTAACCTCCAAACGCTATGCAGTAGATGTAATTCTGTAAAAGGCAATAGGTCTAGTTTCCAAATTATTCCAAGAAATAGCATCGATTCAAACACGAAAGTAGCGTAGACTTAGAATACCGGGAGCGAGATCTATCGATTTGATGGGTCAAACTCTCTATTTTTTTCTCCTCCCGGAGATCCCCCTACTCGAAAGAGATGGGGGCTTTTTTTCATTCCATTCACCGAGAAATCAACCATGGCGTTGAGAAACGGGAATAAAAGCGCCAAAGGTGGAAAGCGTCCAGGTGCCGGACGCAAGACTGAAGACTTCCGGTCTCAGTTAGAGGCTGGTCTTTCCGACGGTGAAGTCCTTCAAACAGTCCTGAACATGGCGAAGGGTGTTGGTGGTCTTTGGTCTGAAAAGATCCGCCTGAGCGCCGCGCAGTGGTTGCTTGAAATGCGAAACGGGAAAGCAAATCAGGCCGTCGAACTTGCTGGTAAAGACGGCGGCCCTCTAACGATCCAGATCGTGAATTATGGGGGGAAGTCGTGAAGATCACCGTCCCTCATAACTTTGATCCCCGACCCTACCAGCTCCCGATACTCCAGGCGTTTGACAGCGGGTATAAGCGCGGCGTCTGGGCGGCTCACCGGAGAAGCGGGAAGGATAAGACGTGCCTGAATCTCTGTATCAAGAAGATGCTCGAGCGCGTGGGGATTTATTACTACATCCTTCCGACATTCGCCCAGGCCAAGCGCGTTATATGGGACGGGATCGATAAAGACGGGTTCCGGTTTATTGACCATTTCCCGAAAGAGATCCTGGACGGTAAACCAAACGACACGGAGATGAAGCTAAGGTTCAAGAATGGTTCATTATTTCAGCTTGTGGGCTCAGATAAGGTTGACGCAATCGTGGGGACAAATCCTATCGGGGTTGTCTTCTCGGAGTACGCCCTGCAAGACCCTGTCGCCTGGGGGTTCCTGCGTCCGATCCTAGCCGAAAACGGGGGATGGGCAATCTTTGAGTCTACCGTTCGAGGAGAGAATCACTTTTATGACATCTACGAACTCGCGAAAGCGAACCCTGACGAATGGTTCTGTCGCATGGATAAAGCGAGCGAAACGAAGGCCATCCCGCAAGATATCCTCGACAATGAAAGAGCTGAAATCATACGACTCTATGGGACGGACGCCCTCTACCAGCAAGAGTATGAGTGTAATTTCAGTGTGCCCATCGTTGGCGCTTATTATTCTGAGCAAATCACGAAAGCCTACGCGGAGGGCCGTATTGGCCATGTGCCGCATGAGCCTCGCATTACTGTAGACACCTGGTGGGACCTCGGAATCAACGACCGAATGTCGATATGGTTCACGCAGTCAATCGGTCAGGAACTGCGCGTGATTGACTTCCTCGAATCGTCCGGACAGGGCCTTCCGTGGTACATCGGGAAAATGAAAGAGAAGGGGTACGTTTATGGCAAACATACGGCTCCACATGATATTGAAGTGCGAGAGTTATCGAATGGAAAAAGCCGCCGGGATACAGCCGCCGCCCTCGGAATTAATTTCAGCGTTGCTCCTAAGCTACCGATCCATGAAGGGATTGACTCTGTGCGGGGAGTGTTCCCGAAGGCTTGGTTTGACAGTGAGCGGTGTAAAGACGGCCTCAACGCCCTTAAAAACTACCGGAAGCAGTACGACGAGAAAAGGAAGACGTACCTCAATCAGCCATATCATGATTGGTCCTCTAACGCCGCCGACGCCTTCCGTACGCTGGCGACTGCTTTAGATCACAAGCATCGCGGGATTTCTTCCAGCCAGCCGGACAAATACGCTAGACATCGATCAGAGACACACCAGACGCCAGCCGTCGCGTTGATGGGGTAATTATGAGAGACGACCGAATCTATCAGATGCACGAAGCCAACGTCCGGCGGGTTCTTCTGCTCCTCCAGCAGTTTGAATTCATCCAGACGAAGATCCAGGCATATGAAGAAGTCTTTTCGTCTCCTTGGAATCGGATCAAGGCGATATTTAAGCCCGAATGGGCCAAGAGCGTAGTCGAAAACCGGCAGTTGGAGCTATTGGCAAAGCGCAAGGAAGCCTTTCAGAAAGCTCAGACGGCGATTAAGCCCGTCGTGATGACAGGGGTGGGTCGTGGCTAAAAAAGAGAAGAAACTCACCGTAGAAAAATCGATGTCCGATTTCAGGATGGCATACTCCGCAAAGCGGAAGCTCATCGAACGCCAGAAAGAGGACTTTCTCTTTGCCCTGGGCGAACAATGGGACCCGAAGGACGTGGCGACCCTGAAGCAGGCGGGGATTAAGCCCATTACAGATAACCGGATCGCTCCGAATATATTCCTGATGACCGGTTTAGAGCGCCAGAACAGGACGGACTTTAAAGCGTTCCCGGTAGGCGAGGAAGACGGAGTAAAAGCCGAGGTGGCGTCGGCTCTATTTAAAGACGCAATCAAAACGTCTGAATTCCAGTTCAAATCCTCAGACCAGTTCAAGGACGGCATCACCTGCGGAGAATCCCATCTGGAGCTTTACCTCGATTACACCGAGAACATGATAAACGGGAAACCGTGCTGGCGAAAGCTGGATGGGAACGTGGTATTTCCTGAACCTGGACATTCCGAGTACGACTTCAAGGATTGTCGATACGTCTATAAAGTCGTCCTGGACATCTCGAAAGAAGACCTGATTAACCTTTTCCCGGATAAAAAGTCGGCTATTGAAAAGGCATCTGGTGGACGTCTTAACTTTGATTCGTTCATGGACGCGGATGGGACGCACACCCAGAAGAAGGACTACTCGACGACCGATGACGGGAGTGGAGCGGATTATTATAAAGACGATGACGGCCTTGACCTCATCGAGCGGTACTATAAAAAGTGGGTCGAAACAGCGTTTATTGGTGACAAGAAGACGGGGCAGATTCAGGAAGCGGAAAGCAGCGAGAAGGCGAAGGCGTTTATTGATAATTACCGTGCCCAGATAGATCAGGATCAGATCGCCTACCAGCAGACGACGCAGCAGGTCATTGACGCTCATTTAGGGCAGATGGGGCCAGAAGCGGCCATGATCCCCATGGATCAACATTTACAGCAGCTTAACGACGCTGGCGCCCTTCCTCCCCCTCCTCCAGAACAGGACCCTGAGCGGTTTATCCTCATCACTCGAATGGTCCCAGAAATATGGTGTTTCTCCCATGTTCCTGGTATCGATGAACCGCTTGAAGACGCCCGCGCATGGTTCTATCCGAAATGGAAGCTCTATCCCTTTGTGCCCTACTATGCGCGGTTCTCTACGGCGCCATTGACCGGGGAAGACCGCCATTTGTTGGTTCAGGGGATTGTCCATGGCGTCAAAGGCGCACAGGAAAAGCACAACAAAGCCGAAATGCTGATGCTCCGGCACATGAACTCTACCGCGAACTCCGGATGGCTTTCGGAGGAGGATTCCTGGGTTGACGAGGCGAAGGTTGAGAAATTCGGGGCTGTTCCTGGGATCAACCTCGTTTATAAGGCCGGAAAGCAAGTTCCACAGCGCATTTTCCCGAGCCCCTTGTCGTCTGGACATGCCGAGATATCGGCGGGGAGTGCCGAAGCTATAAAGGCGCAGCTTGGCATCAATTCGGACCTTCTGGCCGCGCAGCAGGGCGGCGCTGATTCAGGCCGCGCCATTGCTCTACGGCAGCGCCAGGGCCTTTTGATGGTTCAGGAGATGTTCGACAATCTATCACGCTCTAGGGCGATAGCCGGCCGGTTCCTGTTGTCTCAGCTTGGGCGTATCTATGACACCGAAACCGCCAAAAAGGTATTGGGCGATGGTTTTATGAAGCGTAATTTCCCTGCTCCGATGATTATTGATGAGTCCGGACCAGATCCGGTGACAGGACAACCCCGCCAGGTGCCCATGCCGGACCCGGAGACGGGGCAGCCAATGGAGTACGACGCTCCGATGGCCGAGGTTCTTCTGGCCGAAGTCCTATCCGGCGACCTCGGTAAATATGACGTGGTGGTGGGCGAATCGGTATCCAGCGAGACACAGAGGATGGCGAACGCCTCCGAGGTTAAAGACATCGCCCAGGCGTACCCTGGACTTATCCCTGTCGACATCCTTATTGAGGAGTCGCAGCTCCCGCAATCCACGAAGACCAGAATTGTGCAGTCGATCAAACAAGCGCAGGCCGCCAGGGAACAAATGGCCCTCAACGGGGCCGCTAAACCTATGCCGGACGCTGCGGATAAGGGGATGCAATGAACGAGAAACGAAAGCCGGGAAGACCTAAAAAGCAAAAGGAGATCATTTCCAATGGCCAAGAAACGCAAGGGAAAGAAGAAGGGCTGCTAGAGCAATCGGTGCCCGTTCAAGAGGTGGCGATCGCCAAAAAGCAAAAAGAGGTCGATCAGCCAAAGCCTGAACGAGAACCTGTCCGATATGTTGACAGCGTTTTAAGTGACGCACAGCGCATAGCGGAGTCACGTAAAGCGTTGAATTATCCGCTTTCCCCAGGACAAAAGTTTTTTGAGACACCAGACGGTGAAATCATTGTAGGTGAAGCTGATAAGACGTCCGTATGGTCCAGAAGGATGAACGGCGGCAAGGGTGGATGGGTGAATCCTCGTCGATAAGTAGACGCGCAATCATTTAAACCGGTGGGCCTAATTAGCCCTTTACTCCCCTAGAGGAGACGGCAAACACCCGATCTAGGCGGGAATTGTCTCAGCACGAACTGGGATGGTTCCCGCCTTTTTTGTGGTGAAAAAACGAACGGGCATGACCCGGAAAGAGGAAAAAACATGGAAATCATAGCGAAAGAAAACGACAAAACGACTTTTGAACTCAGCGATACAGCGACCGTTGACTCGGTACTGGCACTCCCTACGCGCGAAGAAGCAAAGGCGCAGGGGTTAACCGCTGACGAGATCGAGCGGGCTGAAAAGAAGGGGATTATTCAGAAGAAAGAGGAAAAGAAGGAAGAACCAAAAGCCGCCGATCCGGTTAAGGCCGAGGAAAAGACCGAAGAAGAACATAAGGCCGAAGCCACCGCAACGGAAAAGCCTAAAAGTACGCTCCCAGACTTCTCAATGACGCCGGAACAGGAAAAGGTGTTTTTGGCGACATTCCCGCCCGGAACGCCCCATAACGGTCTCTATTTCCGCATGAAGAACGAGCGCCAGGCGCGTCAGGCTGCAGAAGCAAAAGCCAAGGATCTGGAGGCTCGAATCGCGGCCCTAGAGAGCACCAAGCGCCAGCCTGAAGCGGAATTCGACGAGCTTGGGAATCCCGTCGATCCTGACGAGAAGCCTTTAACGATGAAGCAGCTCCGCGAGATTCAGCAAAAGGAAGCTGAAGAAATCGAGAAAAGACACAAAGAAAACGAGAGTCGCGCGAAGGTGGTAGTAGAGGCTCAGGAATTACAGGAGCAATATGCGCGATCTGTCCATGCTGATTTTGACGATACGGTGACCAAGGCCAAGGATCTTATTCAGAACCTGGATAAGTTGGTCCCGGAGAAGTGGAGGCAGGCAAAAGTAATCAAGATGGTCCGCGACTTACAGGTTGCGGCTGCGAGAGCTGACGAGCTTGATCTTGACGACTACAACGCCTCTTTAATCGCCTACGAAATCGGGCAATTGCACCCGAGTTACGGCACTAAAGCCGAAGTCACACCTAAAGACGGATCACCATCCGAGAACGGGAAACCTAAAGACCCGAAGAAAGCCAACGGGGGCTATACGCCCGGGCAGATGAAGCGCATCGAAGAAAACACCCAAAGAAGGGCTTCAAGTGCATCGGTCACGGGCGGTAGTGGAACGCGCTCTGTTGTTGCAGAGGACATAGACGCGGAAAACCTAAACCAAATGTCTTATGCGGAACGTCAAAAGTTCAAGCAAAAGCACCCTGATCTATACGCAAAGCTCCTTCGGGGATAACTCTAAAGGAGGTTAGCTCAAATGGCTAACACAGTTACGATCAGCGCGCTTCAACAATCGTTGTGGTCTAAGGACCTTCTCGACGATGTGATGCGTGATGTTGGAAATGTAATGCGGTTTATGGGGGAAGACTCCAACAACGTCCTCCAGGTGAAAAGAGACTTACAGAGCAAGAAAGGTTCAAACGAAACGTTTGGAATCGTTGCTCGCTTGTCCGGAGATGGTGTTACTGGTGACGATGAATTAGAAGGTAACGAAGAGGCCATGCTCTCGTATGACGAGAATGTGGCGATTGACCAGCTTCGTAACGCGGTGCGATTGAAAGGGAAACTGGACAGCCAGAAGGTTGTCTATGACCAGATCAAATCGGCTCGCGAAAACCTTCGCATCTGGCTCAAGGAAATGTTGATTCGTCAATTCTTCCTGAAAGCTGGCGGCGTTACCAACACCACACTTGTGGACACGAATGGCGTGGTGGTTGGTGGTCGGGCCTTGTGGTCCAATACCCCCGACTACATTCCTGACGCTGACGAAGCGGCCGGAACCGGAAATCGGTACTACTGCGTGGAACGCACTGGTACTGATGCAATCGCCGCTGCTGACATCCTGACGCTCGACGCGATCACGGACGTCTACACGATGGCGCGTTTGGCAAGCCCTCAAATCCAGCCTTTGGATATCGATGGAGAGAGCATCTACGTGATGTTTGTGCATCCGTACAGCGCTCGCGACCTTCGGAAATCCGCTGACTGGAAAACCGCACAAGAGAACGCGAAGGTGCGCTCGGACAAAAATCCGGTGTTCCGCGCGGCTCTCGGAATGTGGTCCAACGTCCTCCTCCTGGAAAATGAATTCGTGCCTTGGCTCGACGTGTCGGTTGCTGGAAACAGCTTCCGAGGCGCGGCAGTCGGTACGGACTGTGCAGTCGACACCGCTCGGAATCTTCTGTGCGGTCGCCAGGCTGTGCTGATGGCCCAAGCGTCCAGCGATGAAACCCTCGTGGTCGAACAATTCGACTACAAGAACAAAGACGGCGTGGCCGTTTCGTTCATCGGTGGAATGCAGAAGGCGATGTTTAACTCCAAAGAGTTCGGCGTTATCGCAGTTGACGCCGCCGCTGCGGCATAAGGAGGAATGAAAAATGGCTGCTATTACTGGAACGAAAGTATTAGGTACCGAATACAGCGGTGATTACAAGGAATTGATCTTGAACATCACCCCTACCTCGGCGTCCGACACGGTGACCCTTACCCTTGCTACGCATGGGATTCGGGAAATCGTCAACGTTATCCCGCAGATTCTGACGGGACAGGATGCGGCTTTGGCTGGCATCTTCGCGACATTCTCCGGATTGGTCATCACCGTGGTCACCACGGCGGCCGCTGGAACTGCTGCGACGGACTGGACGGGTGCAACCGCACGATTGACCGTTATCGGTCGATAGGAGATTGACCGTTATCGGTCGATAGGAATCGCACATCGGACCACGACGAAACTCGTGGCGAGTGGGTGGAATGCCTACACCAATTTTGCAGAGGGGAAAACGTGAAAAAAATCCTTGTCGCATTTAGCCTGCTGGTGGCGTCTGTATGTGGTGCAGACATCACGTCGGTCGGTACATTCCCGGCCGGGACGAATGGAGAGGTTCAATACAACGACAGGAACGATTTCGGGTCAAGCTCGAACCTGACGTACTCCACAACGACGCTTACGCTGACGGCGCCTATCGTGGCGGCTTCGACCATCGCAATCAATGGACTGACGTACACCTGGCCGAATACTGCTTGTGCCTACGGGTACACCCTCAACATCGGCGCAGGGAACAGCATTGTTTGTACGTCTCCTGTCTCACCTGTAGGAGGAGGCGGGGCCTCTACGCTGGCGGTAAACTACAACGAAGTCAAGATCACCAGTCCGACCGTATCGATAAACTTTAAAACCCCGCTCGTGGTCACATCTGTAGGAGGAGGAACAACCTCCCAAATCACCGTAGACCCGTCATCCGTTACGCTTCATGGCCCATTATCGGCCACGGCTCCTGTCGTGAAGACGGGAGGTGTCTTTAGCCTGGATACGTCATCCGTCACCATGCGCGGGCCGGACCCGACCGTTGGCGGCGATCTATCGGGGACCATCTCGAATGTGGTTCTCGGTATCGTGGACATTTCCGCAAAAACGAACCTTTCCGCGAACTCTCCAATCACTCTGACTGGCGATGTTGTCGGCATTGACCGATCATCGGCGACGCTTTTAGGGCCATCCATAGACGCGGCTGAATTGCCATCTGATGGCTACGCGGCGACCTACGTGAACACGACAGGGGACACCATGACGGGACAGCTGACTGTTACAGGGTCCAGCGTTACGGTGACGGGAACCGAAGGAATAAGATCGACCTATCACATTTCGGGCGGGAGCCTGGCGGCGCGCAACCTTTCCAACACAATCGTTGCCGTGGATGCCAATGGGGTCCTAATCAGCACCACCATAAGCTCGGGAGCCGGTCTTTCGTACCTCGGGATTTCCAGCGGTTCGGCCACAAGCTCGGTCATCGTCTCGAGCCCGACAAGAAACGTCGCTTTTAGCTCGAACACCTTTATTGTCTCGCTCCAGGGAACCACAAGCTCATTCATTACCCTGAATCCTTCAAGCGCTACGCTCCAAGGCCAGAACGTCATTTTCCTGACATCGACGCTCCAATCTGGCGCCACGATGTTCGTATCCAGCGGAACGGTTCAGCAATTAAACGCGACCAACATCGCTACAACGGGGGATTTAACGGTTGGCGACGATGCCACGATTACCGGAGGATTGACCGTCAACGGTGGGTCTGGCGTCACTATCCCATCTCTTACCGCGAGCCGGTGCGTCGAAACCGATGGAAGCGGACGGCTCGTGAGTGCGTCGGCGGCCTGCGGAACGGGCGGCGGTGGCGCGGGCGGCGGCGCCGGTGTCATTGCCGGGACCGGGAACCTGTACGACGTTCCCTATGTCTCGGTGGCGTCTTCAAACACCTTGGCGATGTCCTCGAACCTTAAAGTATTCCCTTCGAGCGTGACCGTCCCAGCTGTCCAGGGCCTCTCTGTCACCTATGGGGCGACTCTCGGAAGCTCAACGGTAAGCGACCTCACGGCGAACCAGATGGTCCGCACGAACGCCAGCAAAAAGCTCGTTTCGTCCGCGACTCTTACCACGACGGAACTGGCAGGGACGCTTCAGGCCGCTCAGATGCCGGCATTGACCGGCGACGTTACGAACTCGGCGGGATCACTTGCCACAACCTTAGCCAGCGTCACCACGGCGAACCAGTACGGAAGCTCTACGGTCGTCCCGGTCATCACTTACGACGCCAAAGGGCGCATTACGGCGGTGTCGAGTGCGACGATCAGCGGTGGCGGATCAGGAAGCGGGATCGTTTCCCCAGGTACGTTTACCTGGACGAACACGAAAGGGATCGCGGTTAGCTCTATCACCGTTTCCACCGTTACCGCCTACCAGATCCCCTATGCCGGGGGTGTCGGTAGTGGGTTGATCGGAAGCCGGTACTTCACCTTCTTCTCATCGAATAACGTGGGGGCGCTCGGGACTGAAAACCTCATGCACGGCGGGTTTAGTCCTTACTACGTCCAGTATTCCTCGAACGCGATGGGAGTGGGATGGTATGACGCGAGCGAGATTTTCACGAACGCGCATATGTGGGGGTCGCTCATTATGCACCCTAACGCTTACCCTACCATTGCACAGGGGTCCCTCAATTTGTACGCGCGGGATGGATCAAACGTCCAGATCGACGTTACGGGACAGAGCGGCTACAACGCAGGGACGATACAACTCCGATCATCCGATGAAAACAACGAAGGGACTCCGCACGTTGGGATGCAATATGACTCTACCCGGACGGTTGTCGTTAGCGATATCGGGAACAACGTCGATGGGATATCAGGGTATGGCCGATATGTTTCACATGACTATTCGGCTGTCCTAGAAGCCACATCGACGACAAAAGGGTTTTTGCCTCCACGAATGACCACGACCCAGAAGAACGCTATTGTAAACCCGGTGACTGGCGGACCTCCAGGAAGAGGGATGATGGTGTTCGATCTTACCGTTGATTCTCCCGCATTTTATAACAGTTCGGGATGGCATACGATTGACCCTGGAGTGGCGGCGGCCGGAGGGTCTACAGGACAGGTTAATTGGAATAATGCGGGAACGCTCGCAGGTGCGGCGGGCAGTTTCGTCACGGCCTCCAGCATGACATTCTCAACCGTCACGATTCGCGGGAGCCTCGGGATCAATGCCCTGAGCCCTGCGGAGACATTCAAGATTGTCCAACTCCCAGACGGGACAGGCGGCTCAACTTCGGCCTCGTCCTTTATCGTCTACCCTTCCACGGATGCGAACGGAACGGTGTTTGAAATCTACAACGCCAAGCAGCAACGGTCTATGTATCTGGACTCAACGAACGGCCAGGTGGATGTGACGTGGGGAATATCGGCGGGATCTGGAACATACGCAACGAGCCTAACGGTAGCAGGGCAGAACGTCTGCCAAGCGAACGGGACAAATTGTCCGACATCAAGCGGCGGTTCTTCGTCGCTTGAGGTTATGGTTGGCGGCGTTCGGTTATCGAGCCCTACGGCTACAGTAAGCCTTATCGCAGGGTCCAACATTACCCTAACTCCTTCGCTAGTCGGAGGAACAACCGCCCAGATCACAATTGCGGCATCGGGCGGCGGTGCTGGCGACAACCTAGGGAACCACATCGCCAC
>ERZ724522.1144-NODE-1144-length-14945-cov-31.355473_pt1 | contig 14945 bp, 28 predicted proteins | sample MGYA00376055_ERZ724522 | MGnify/ENA primary metagenome ERZ724522 (study PRJEB28724, sample SAMN07190884) | wastewater metagenome | isolation source: effluent of sewage treatment plant in Hong Hong | place: Hong Kong | collected 2016-03-17 ... | reverse complement strand
TCTCACGACTTCTCACTACGGCCATCGCCGCGGAGTTCTTGCTCCTCTGCGAAGAAGCTGGCCTGATTGCACCCCACAGCGCAGAGGAAGGCACCGCCCGATGACGCTCACCGCTTTCCTGCTTACCGGTGCTGTAGTTGTTCTAGTGTCCCGTACGCTGTGGCTTTTCTGGCAGACCGCACGTACCTCGCCATCTAGCGATATCTTCGCGGAGAAACTCCTAAACGCACTCCTGTTCGACCGTTACGGCGTAGAGACCCTAGTATTTGCTGCACTGTGGCCCATCCTCCTATCCGTGCTGGCCTTTGCCGGGTTGCTTTGTGCCTTGTGCCCGCTGCTTGTGTTGCTGCTTCATCGCCCTGTCTACTGGCTCCTGCGAAAGGTATTGAAAAAATGACTGAAGAACATAAACGCAACCGCACAAAGCAGTACTTGCTCCTGCTCGGAGCGTGCCCCGTGGGCAGCGCATGGGCCGGGGAGCTAAGCCCCGTTCCTACACCAGACGCCCTGGACCGCCTGTGGCAGACGTTCCCTCTGCAGGAGACCGACCTGGAGTGGCGTGTCTGGTACTTGCTCCGCATGGGGTTGGGGGACTTCAACTCCGTGCTGCGCACAAAGCTGGTAACCGTGTTCTTCAACCGCTTCAGCGAGCTAGTAGTCAAGCAGTCTAATGGCTGGTTCAACCCCTACATGACCGTGGTGGAGCGTTACCTGTGCGGTGCCTTTGAGGACGCTGACGCGTACCGCAGTGCCCTGCAGCAGGTGTACCGTGAGGTGGCGGATATCGACAACCCTGGACAACGGCACCAGGTGCCTGCCTGCGACAGCTACCTTAGTACGGTGGGCAGTATGTGGGCATCCCTAAACGCGCGACGATTGCTCTACTTGCCTATCTGCAGGAGCGACCTGACGGACGTAACCTCCCTCGGCCGCGTGCAGCTCCCGTGGTTGTCTCAGGAAGACTTTCTGAAACTGTTCCCAACGTGCCCCCTTGCCGACCGCGAACAGGAGCGCGTGCTGCTGCGCGCTACGGCTCTTGGGGCCTTCGACGACCTGACAGAGGAGCGCTGGAGCATGCTCTGTGGTCGTGTGCACTACGAAATGTCCTGTACAGAAAACGTGCACGCCTCCAGCGTGCACTGGTTGGCAGACATCGGAGTGCGGCGTGACCCGTGACGAGCTGCAAGATCGCGCGGGTCACTTGCGCGATATCCTGCTCGTCTTGCTGCAGCGGAAGTTCCCCGCGGCGGGCGCAGTGGCCCGAGAGCACCGAGGCTTTCCGGCTATTGAGGCGCGAGACAAAGTGGTACTAGTGTTGGAGCCTGTGGTGAAAAAGTTCAGCGACTATGCACTAGGTGAACGTCTTAGCGCTGTTGACGCGCGCGGTGGACGCAGAACCCTCAAGGTGTCCCCCAAGGTGGATTGGGACGTTATGTGGAAGATCTTCTCGGAACTCTCCTACGTGGCCACACTCAACGAGCTCCAGGACCTGGGTGAAGAGAGGGGCCTTCTCACGCCAGGAGAGCAGGATGCACGGGAGAGGACTTCCCGCTTAGCCACACCCCTACGTTATGTGTATTCTACCTGCTTTTAGGCATAACATGGCTGGAGAGGGCCACAGCCTTCCTGCTTTTCAAGAAAGGCAAACCATGCTACGTCTGCATGACACCGAGATCCATGGAAACGTGTCCGGTCGTGCGCGCAGGGCAACCGTACGCGAGTTCGACCAGCTTATTGACCAGACCCCCGTGTGGCACGCCGCACACTTCGCGCTCCTCCAGGTCCGGGAGCAGCAAGTGTGCAGGCGCTTCGCTGTTCTCAGTGCCATACCCAGGAAAGCGTGGGGGTACCTACGTTACGGGATCTTGCACAACGATGGCCCCGAGATTGCGCAGGCGTGGGCCTGGGCGGTCTTCTATGTGCTTGCACTTCGGCAAGCCAACTACGACTGCGCGATGTTTGCCCACTGGGTAGCCCCGCGAGAAGGAGAGAAAGAATGAAGAAGGACAAACTGTTTGACCCGTGCCGTGTTGCAGCAGGTGCTGACGCTGCCCTATGGCGCCACAGCGGGTGTACGGGCGTGCTATTCGACGTAACTAGTCGCATGGCCGAGGCGCTTGGCGTACTGCACTACAAGTGCGACAAGTGCGGCGCCACCTTTGCGGCAACACCACCGCAGCCCGACTCACCAAACTACGTTCCACCTACCAAGGTGAAAAGACCACCGAAACGCGCGGGAGGAAGGACTTCACACCGCTGAGCCGCCCATGGCCAAGAAATCCTTGTACTGCCCCGCTGTCGCCTTGATTGCGTCTTCCTCCGCCATGCGCGACAAGTGCTTTATCGCATGGCGAGACAGTCGTGGCGACTTGCCGTACTCCACACCCATACCGGACAGCAGGGAAGCATCCCCACTCATTGCGCGCATGTTGGTGTACATGTCTTTGACACGCTGTGCCTCTGGTGGCAGCGAGACCGCCATGTTGTGCTCGCGAAGCATCACCTCTGGCGAAGCGTGACCTAGGCCGGCCGCTGCGATGTTCGTGCGGGCACCTCGCACCACTTGTCTCTCTGCGCCCTCGTGTGCCGCCACCATTGCGTTGTTGAATAGGTGCTCCGCGGAGGTCATAGGGGCGCCGCCTGGGCCAGCCATTCTACGTACGACAGCCCCTGGGTCCCCCCTCCTGGGCATGTTGATGTGCCCCGGTACCAACGGTTGCGCCGTTACGGCAGCCAGCTGCTCCGCCATGGCACCGCGCGCCATGCTGCCGTAGTCCCGTACATCTGCACTAGACAGACCTGCCTGCGCTAGCCCAGCCTGTATCTTAGGTATTGCCTTAGACAGGTTGGCCTTGATGCCTTCCTTTGCCGTAGTAACGTACATGGGCCCGTTAGGTAGCGATGGAGGCTTCACCGTGTGTTGTTTCACTGCGTGCAACAGTTGACGCGCCCCGGCCATGTCAATAGACGCCTTGTTTAGTGCTTCCTGCAAACTCGCCTGCTTTATTTCCTGCAGGGCGGCAACCCAGCTGAGTACGCTAGTTGCGGGCTGTAGTGCAATGTGGCTCATGGCCGTGATTATACCGCAAGGGGGTCGAGTTGGGGGCGTAAATCTGCGACGCCGTGTGTGACATAAGAGCCTGGGCAGACAGGCTGCCAACGAAAGGACTTCAAGAAATGACTGACATAGAACTACGACCGTTGTACCTCGTAAGCACCGAGACGCTGGTAAGTCTCCACGAACACAAATGGGTAACCAGCGCGCTGCAGTGTGAGGCGGCTGTGAAAGAAGGCTACGCCAGGTTTGCCCTCCGCACGTTCGAAGGACGTATGCAGCCCGTCATCGAACTCACCGAAGCAGGGCGTGAGGTCCTGCACAAGCGCCAGGTCGAGCGGTCCACCAAGATTCCGGAGATGGGGTAATCAATGCAACCAACGTCGCTAGCCGGTGTATACCGGCGCAGTAAGCGCGGCGCCCTGTATTACGTCATAGACCTCGTCTCCATGTTTGGGGACTCGGACTACGCGTACATCTTGCTTCTTGACGAGAAGATGGGGGAGCTGTCCGTGATGCCGCTCGAGAAGTTCCGGCAAACGGACACCAATGGCAAGCCGTACTTTCAGCTTGCGGGGCTTGAGGAGCAAGACAAGCTACTTCTGAAGTTCCGCCGGTTTGGTGTGACACTGCCGCCCGAAGACTTCGGCGCGCTGTGCCGCAAGATTCGCGAGCAGCAACAGGCCATTGCATCACTGCAAGAACAGCTCAAGGAGTTGGGAGTTACGGGCCATGACGACGATTGATTGGAAGGGCACACTGCTAGTGATCTGGGTGGCGGGGGTGGCGTTGACCTACCTGTTGGCGGTTCCCGTTGTGCTGTCAGAGATGGCGCGGGCTAGCACGAGCCGAGAGCTGGTCCGCGCATTCTCGGACCACTCCAGCGGGTTCTCCGCTTACTGGCTTTTCCTGCCCCTCTGCTGGCCTATCATCCTTCTCGCAGATGCCATCATCCGTCTGCAGAAGAACGGCTTTACAGACAGCCTGTACATGCACCTCTTGGGAGGGGAGATAGAGAAACGGAGGCCGGTGCCAGAAGCTGTGCTAGCGGAGGCACCGGACTACCGCAGCCTTCCCGTGGAAAAACCTGTAACCACAGAGGACAGCTCCGATGCGTTACAGATGTTGGTCAGATAGTGAACAAGAAGACCTGCGCGAGTTGGACTGTGTGTCCTTTGACGAAGCAGCTGAGCACTTCTTTGCACTGCTCTACGACGAAGTAGACGACCTAGAACTGCGCAACGTGATCTTCTACGTGCAAGAAGGGACGAACAAAGCAGGCATTGTGGAGTACCGCGGCACAGCCCGCGTACGTGTGGAGTTCGACGTAAAAAGCACGCGTGTGCTACCTCAGAAAGGCAACCATGGACCAGGGCGATAGAGAACTGTTGGACCACTTGATTCACACGAATATCCTGCACTCGGAAGAGTGTGAATCAGTCCGCTTCGTGTGGACCTGGGAACGCCAAGCGGAGGTGGAGAAATGAAAAGGTACCGGGTGGTGCTGCCCATAGCCGGCACCATGGTTGTAACCGTGGAGGCTGATAGCAAAAAGGACGCAATCGAAAAGGCGCTCGAAGTAGCTGATTGCTCTGACAACGACTCGATCGTTGAGCTGGCGCCCTACCGCGTGTTGTGTGAGGGCAACATGCTGCACGTTTCAGACAACGAGGCGTATGCGGAGGCGGAGAAGTGACCCACGAAAGCAACAAAATCCCGCCCGGGTTCTTCGTACGTGACACGCCTACTGACTACAGGAAGTGTGACTTGTGTGGGTGCGAGACAGAGAAGCTTTACGGTGTTTGCGACGTGGAGGGTGTGTCGCGGTGGAGCGCGTGCGCTTCGTGCCACCGTTCAGCCGCCGAGGAAGGGAGAGGGTGACCACGTGAAAATGAAACCGTACGCAATCGGCAGTGAGCACCTTCCGGGGTTGGGCAAGCTGATTGAAGAAGCTGGCGAGGTGCAACAGGTCGCTGGAAAGATCCTCGGTGCGGGTGGCCTGGTGCAGCACTGGGACGGTACCGACCTACGTGAACGCATGATCGAAGAGCTGGCCGACCTAGCCGCTGCGGCCAGCTTCTTCGCAGCAAACAACAACCTTGACCTCGCAGCCATACAAGCCCGTACAGCCGCAAAGCTAGAACTCTTCGGCAAATGGCACCAAGAGAGGCTGGCTGCTGGGTGGAGTAGGGACGAGACCGTCGCCGCACTACGTGCGGAGAACGAAGAACTCAAGAAGACACTCGCAGAGAGTGCGAAGACGTGGGTCTGGCAGCAATCCGCGCACAATGCGTACCACTGGTTCCTGTCCCCACCTGACTCACCAGGGGACGTCGTGGGCGGTGTGAACTACGACGGGGTCTACTACGAGTGGTGCACAAACGCCGATGACGGCAGTGTTTCTCGCAGCGATGTCACCGGCCTGAACGACGTGTTGGTAATCGCAGAGAAAGCTATGCCAGAGCTTCGACCTTGCGACATTGTCATTCGACCCGACGGAGAGGGGAAGGAACGTGGCTAAAGAGAACATTTTGGCAGCTATCGGGCAGAGGCTATCAAGGCGGTGACGGGGTTATGCAATACCTACTCACCCGAGAAGAGTACGAACAGCTCAAGCGACAGGGTGGCGACGCGCTGCGCCGAGCCAACGAAACCATCCAGCGACTATGCACCCGTGTATCGGACCTGTCCGTGGGCAAGATCGAGCATCATGCCGGGTGCATTCTCAACCCAGACACCGGCGAAGGTGGTTACTGCGACCAGTGCCCTGTGATAGACGACTGCCCCTACGAGCATAAGAACTGGAGCCCGTAACGGCTCAGTAGTACGGAACGCGTGAGGTGGCTTGCTGTGCTGCGGTGGCCTGCCTGCCAGTTACCTGCAGCTGTGGCAAGCTTAGTCTCTGCTTCTTCTTAGCACCGTGTTGAAGAACCACCGAGGTTTCGGGCAGAAGAAGCTTGCAAGGGAGCACTTCATCGTGACCCCGCTGAAGAGGAGAACAACTAATGCCTGTCAAACACGTAAGAATGTACGGCCTGTCCATGGTGTTGTCGTGTGACGGTAAATGCCACAAAGCCTGGGGTATCAATCAGCGGCCCATGGTGTTCTACATGGAAGAGGGCCAGCCGCCTAGGGAGCTTCGGCAGGGCGAGAAACCAAGGGATTACGAAGATTTCGCCTGGAAGGCAGACAACGAGCTGGGCGACGCGCCCGCTGACCTTGGGTCCTACGAAGGCGGCGATGGCAAGCCGGCTGTGCGCGAAATGACGCAGGGCAACGCTGCACTCATGAACAGGTGGTGCGCTCGGGAGTGCGAACGCCACGTGCTCGACGAAGAAGGTGTGACCCCACAAGTACCACCGCGCGACTTCTCGAAGCGCGTGCCGAACTTCAACAAGCGTGAGCAGACCGCATAACAGCCGACAACCCGACAACCCGACAACCAGAAATCTGGAGAACAACCATGAAACCCTGCACACCGCCATTGCTGAAGAACTGGGACGTAAACGAAGAGGGCCACCCTGCCAGCCCTGAAGAGGTATGGGAGGAACTCTGTCACCGAATAGAGTGGAGAGACTTCCTTCTGCGTGTGGCCACCTCGTCAGGCCCGCCGTCTAGTGGCGTCCCTGCCGACGAAGAAACCAGAGAAGCCTGGGACTGGACTAAAAACAGAGTTCGCGCTGAGTGGGCGGCCAAGCGAAGTACACCCGCCACACGGCGTCTCATTGGCGCAATGGAGCGAGACCAAGTGCGCCTCGCGGTGCGCGAGATACCGCTAATAATGCCGGCTGCTGAAGAGATCCTACCGTTCGTCGGACAGACACGGCGAGACCGTCTTCTGCATGACTACGACTACAGCGAGATAGAGAGAAGGCTGCTCAGCATGGCTACGCGTGTACCGTACGATGCACCGTCCCTTCCACCGTTCATGCGGGTCTTGTCCGAGATACCCTCGAAAGTGACACTGCCCCCGTCGGCCCTGGATGGGTTGCACCTACTGGCGGACCCACCAAAGGCAGCAGGACCTCAGATGAGATCGTCCAAGGCCGCCATGAGCGCTGTCATAGACGAGATTCGGAAGGCTGCCTCCCGTGTAGAAATACAGCTACCGCAGCCCGACACCCTTCGACTAGGCCGTGTTGAGAGGGCCATACGATTCGGCGCCCTGTACGGCATGCCAGGAGGTATTGGCTTGCAGAGAAATCAAACCGAAGTAACTGAAGTCATCGAAGAGGAGAGCGAATGAGTAAGCGATATCATGTGATGTTGGACGTGGACGGTGTGTTGGCCGACTACACGTCCAGTGTGGTGGCGTGGGTCAACGCCAAGTGCGACACGGCCTACACTGTCAAGGATGTGACGGGATGGGACATCTTGAAGGCGCTCAATGTGCCGGAGAGCGTCCAGCAGCAGTTCTGGGACGAGATCACCACCGCCCCGGACTGGTGTTACAACCTCAAACCCTACCCCTGGGCCAAGACGCTGGTTCAGGTGTTGGGCAGTCACCCCAACGTGGGGGAGCTGACTATCTGCACGTCCCCCATGTCCGGCAAACACTGGGCAGGTGAGCGTCTGCAATGGCTGTATGACTATCTGCGCATACCCCTGACGCGTGTGGTGCTTGCCTCCAACAAGGCCAAGCACGTGCAGGGTGATGTGCTGGTAGACGACAGCCCCAAGCACGTCAATGCGTGGGCGTCTCAACCTGGACGACACAGCATCCTGTGGCGCATGCCGTGGAATCAGGACGAAGAGCTGCAACCCAACGTGTACTCCGCGAACAACCTAGACATGTTGTGCGAGCAGCTAGAAAGCCTAGCGAGGAGAGAACGACCATGACCACACCCATGACTGTATCTTCGTTGCAGACTGCTGGTCTTGGCGGCGAGCTTGAGGCAGAGCGAGCACAAACACGGGAGCGAGACGACACCCTCAAGGATGTGGTCGTGATGTACCACGGGTGCTGGGCGGGTGTAGGACACCACCTGCACATGGTGGACGGCTACCGTCCCAAAGACCCCGCCTTCAGAGCCTGGGAGATGCGAGCAAACAGCCCGTCTCGTTTCATCAGCAACGGGATGAACTGGCAGTGCAAGCGAAAGTTGCCTGGTATCTCCCCAGAGACCGAGGGGTTTGCCAGAGTGACACACGTGATGTGTGACTTCGGCAAGGAGTGGACAGTCCTGGGATTCTGGGACCGCATGGTGGACACGCGCTACAACAGCTGGTCGATGTTCATCGCCACCGGCACACACGACTTCGACACCATGGTTCAGTTGGCGAAGCGTGACTTCCCCCACATCTGGCAACGTATCACCTTCGAAGTTGTACAGGAACCGACACCAAACGACGGAAAGCAGGTACCAGCATGAACACGGGGACACCGAAAACAGTTGCGATTTTGTGGCCAGCCAACGGCTCCGGTAACCCGTTGACCGTCCGAAGGGATGCGACATGGAGCGAAAACGGTGTCACCGTACACCACATCCCGCACCACCAGGTGCGACTGGCGCTGCAACTAGGTCTACCCGTTTACGGGTGGATGACAGCGGAGGAAACGTTTCCAGTGTACGGCCTACGTGCAGAGCACCTAGCAGTGCACCAGGCCGCATATGACCTTGAGATTGCAGAGGATGCCTTGCGAAGCACGACTGGGGATTTTGATCAGGCGATTGCCCAGGTCGATCGATGCCGAGCTGCCGTGGATGCAAGCCGTGCAAAGTGTGACCGAGCTGTGGAGGCGTTGGCCGCAGCAAGAGCGGAGGCCGGTCTACCTCCCTTGGAGATGACAGGACAATGACCAATAACAGTGCGGTCAATCGTTCTCGAGATGTTTGGCTGCGGCTGTGTGCGTATATTTTCGACACAGCGGACGATATGCATCTGTGGGTAGCTATCCTGCAGTGGGTGCGTGAGTGGAAGGTACAGGAAATACGCAACGCAATCTCTGCTATGGACACGATGTACGTCCCCTTCGAAGAAAACTCGCTGAAGGCGATAAGAGCGTCCGGGGTAGCAGATAAGTTGCCGTACATGCTCTCGGAGCAATCTGAGAGGCTGGATAATTACAGAAGGAGAAGGGCCAGGCTCCTAACAGCGCTCCAGTTCATGGAGGCACAAGACTTGGCGACTGCCGAAGAAAAGGAGATGTGACGTGGCTAAATGGATCTGGTACAGACCTACACATGCAAAGGATGAACTGCGGCTAAGGAGGGAGGGCGACTGTGTCGACTTCGGGTGTGTTGCGCCGCTAAAGAAAACCGTGTTCAACGCAGTCTGCGCGTGGCGTGCGGATGTCACCTATTCAACGACCTCTGGCGCCGTTCAGCGAGTTGAAGACTGCCTGAAAGAGTCGTCGTGGTGGCAGCGTGGTGATGAGATTGTCCGCTACGAACCTCCCACACTGGCTGATACACTCGAGAAGGCTGGGTACGCCACTGACAGCATAGACGGCGTGCCGTGTTTTGGCCGTAAGCTGCCCAACGGGGCGCTATCCCTGCACCTGTCGGGGTGGGACATCCAACGAGTGTGCCAACTAGTGGAGACGTACTTTGAGCAGCACGCAGACACCGCTACAGAGGAGGAGCGTAAGGTGTGGGGGCGCCCCACTGCTATCGACTTTGGTAGCTTCCGGGAGGCGTGTGACCGTGACTAGATACGGACCAGGGGATGGGGGCCAGTGTGCAGGGTGTGCACACCACGTTGATTCCCGCGAGGGTGGACAGCGCAGGGCCATATGCACCACACTGGGTCACGACGTGGGGCCGCACCCAGGACACGCTAGGTTGTGCCCGTACAAGAACAAGAGAGAGGAGATTCAACCGGTGACCAAGCAAGCCGATATGGTGAAAGACCCTGAGAGGTACAAGTACTCCTTGCTCGACGTGTTGAGCAAGCTGCACCAGTACTTCTCTGGTAGCTACCCCGAAGCGTTTACACCCGACATCGCAGCGGACAGACTCCAGTGGGTGAAGTGGCGTTTGGATACCTGGCAACATCCGACCAGTCCGGTGGAGCGCTGCATCCAAGCACTCGCCACAGCCGTCTGGATTATGTATGGTCCCGAGGACGATGCGATGAAGGAGTCCTACCGACAAGCTCTTTCATTGCCCAAGGCAGAAGGTCCCGCTCCCGCCACAACCTACGAAGCAATGGACCGGGAGGTGGTGAAGCTCCTGGAAGATGACTTTCCAGATCCAGCCATCAACCGACCGCCCATGCGTTCCACGCGAACTGGCTAAGCGTTATGCCCACACCCAGACCCCCACGACTGGAAGCATTCAGCTCTGACGATGACGACCAGGAGGTGTGGGATGAACTCTGTGCGCGCATAGTGGTTCGCCAACGCTACGAGTCACTGTACAACCGTGGGAGGTCTTTCCAGCATGCAGAGGCTAGAGCGTGGCTTGCGTACCGCGAAAAGGTCCACAACCTGCTGCTACTGCAGACGGCTCCACGCCTACCTATCCACGTCCTGACGACAGTCCAGTGTGCGGAAGATGTCACCTACTGGACTACCGAAGCGGTCACCGTAGACATGTGAGGCAACATAGGGCTAAAGAAAAGGAACTGCTTCTCCCCCTGCGTCCTTTTCTTTTTAGCTCACATATTCTCCAAAAGCTGCACGGAGGTCGTCCGACGCCCAGGAGGCCAACTTCATCGCACGGCAGAAGCTGCCAACATCTTGTGCCGCGAGGCCGTGCTTGTAGAGCCAGTGCCCCCACCCACCGGCCCAGCAGCCATAGCATTTATCTCCGTATGCGGCGAGTTCGTCCGCCGTGCCGTTCACGCCTAGTGCTGCCATAACCCCGCTCAAATAACTTAGGCTGACGAACTGCTCGGGGTTGTGCGGGCTCCAGGAGCCCGCAACCAGAACGTACTGCCCACACGCACTGAGGTTACTACGGCCGTTTGTTACGATGGTTGTTGTTGTCATGGTTGTTCTCCTTTTAGGTACCACGGTGGCAGTACCCTTCTGTTTGACTTATGCCGAAAACCTCGGTGTATTTTATAGGTTAGGGCTAAAGAAAAGAGGGCTGCCCCTCTCTCTCTTCCAGCGTCACTCCTCAGCGGCGCTGGCAGCCTCCTCTTCCTGACGTATTCGAGTTTCTAGAAAGTCGAGCTCGCGCTCGACTCGACCGAGGTCTATCCTGGCGTCGGCCTCCGCCCGGCGCAGCGCGTCGAACGCCGCGCTCGACTCGACCGAGTCGGCCTTCGCCGACTCAACGTCCGACCTAGCGTGTTCTAGGCGGTGCCTCGCATCTTGGAGGTCGCAAAGAAAGACCTTCAGTTGGTCCGCTGTACTAATGCGGAACCAATAGATGGTAACGTCAGCGCCATCGGCGCCGCGGCGCCGGCGAATCGCCCACCCCTTGCCGCCAACTACGCGACGACCCTGCCCCTCTCCCTTGATCTCGAGGCCTGGACTGAACGTCCACGCTGTCCGGCCTGCGCCTGGCCAGGAACATGGTTCAGAGTCGGCAACGGGCATCCCCGCGTAGCCCGACCTCTCCCAGTTGCCTCCTGCACGAAATGGATGATTGTCGATGACGTAGTACCCATTTTCTTGCTCGATCATTTCGGGGATGGCGATTGTGGTTGTGGAAGTGGACATGGTTGTTCTCTCCTGTTGTTGACGTAGCGCATCAGGTTGGTCTGATGCCTTCTATCTATCTTATGCCTGAAACGTGCTTTGTTTTTTAGGTCGCAAATGGGGGCATGGTTTCGGCATAAGAGGGTTGAGAGGAGTTTCATCATGTCTCTACCCAAACACACCAAGCAGAGCGTCCGGGGGCTGCTGGACTGCATGACGAAGCACGAGCTCACTGTGCTGTGCAGCGAAGAAGCAGTCACGGTCTGTCGCCTGGGCATACCAAACTCGAACCACCTGTCGGTCATCCTGACGTTCCTGCGGGGGGCGATTGGTCTCACGGGTGACCTTCGCTTCGAGTCCGATGGACGGCAAGGCGCCTGGAGCATGCCAGGCTACGGCATTGGCTGGTTTGCCTCCCCACTGTCCTCCGACTACCTGTGCTCGAAGTTTCTGATTGCCAGCTACGACAGCGAGCTGACGGCCGACAACCTCTTCAACACGTACCTCGCGGCAAAGAGGGACGCTGCGGAAGAGCTAGATCCAGCGCGCAAGGCTGCCATGCAGTGGCGGCTCTGGCACTTTCGTGACGAACTCGAAGACGCCACCTTTGCGACCCACATACCCAAGAAATGGAAGGTGAAGCTCCACAGCATCAGGACACGCATCGAGGCCCTTTGCTCTGACCAGAAGGACCTGGGGGACTTCGTTGACAACCTGTCCATAAACCCGAATAACGTACCGCCTTACCAGCGCCAGGGACTGAGCTACGAAGCTTGGAGCAGGGTGCGGCACAAGAGCCCTGTCGTGAGCGATTACGAGTTCATCTGCTACTCGTACGCCAATGCACCTGCACTGATTGCTGTGCAGAAGCTCTTTCGAGAGAAGTTTCCATCCATCCAGAACCAGCTGCACAGCAGCCTACGGGAGACCAAGCCATGACCGATAACGCCGATAACACCGACAAGACCAACTCAATCGCTGCCAGCCCACTGCAGCAGCTCTTCGAGCGCACGCGACAGGCACGCGCTGCCTTCTTGAAGGACGCGGCCGTCGGGGAACCAACCCGAAAGAGTTGCAATGCTGTCCTGACTCGCTGGGCGCGTGAGGTGGCAGAGGCGCAGGAGGTGGAGACCATCCTTCGAACCGCTACCTACGTTTGGCCTGGTGACATCATCGAAGTGCGCCTAGCACCCACCAAAGAAGACGACCGCTCTCTCGTCCTGGTGCGCGTCACGTGCACCCACAACGAGAAGCACGAGGTTACCTCGTACCTGCTTTCCTGGCTGCTACCAGAGGCGCTTTCCGATGGGCAGTTTCGCACGGGGTCTCTCACACCCCCACCAGGGCGAGAAAAAGAGGTGCCCTTCGACCGGCTGCTTGACCTGCTCGGCCTTTGGATTAGCGACCCTATCGTTCAGCGGTACCTGAACCACCGACGAACCCATACCCGCCTGTCGTCCACCACCACCACCACCCAGAAAGCTTCGCCATGAGCCACCACAGCAGCTTGGGTCGTCAGTTTCCTGACTGCACTAAGACGGGGGCATTGCATCGGTGGCACTTCAGTGGACTCTACCGAGACAGTACGGGGTCCGAACTACGCTGTCTGACATGTCTAGACTGCGGGAAGGGGTTCACCCAGCAACGCACGAAGGGTAACTGGGGTGCGTGGGGTGAACTCCACCCCATGCGCAACTCCAGCCCGAAAGATGTACCTGTCCTGGGCCAAGTCACAGGAGCCAAGACAGAAGGCGCCAAAGGCGCAGTGCCACCATCGCAAGAGCAACAACCCGCAGAGAAAGAAAGAGAGAAAGAGACCATGTCGCTCAACAACCTTTTGAATCATGTTCTTCGCAGCGCCAAGGACAATCACGTCAAGCACGCCTACTACCGAAAGACCCCTTCGGTTACGGCCATCTCAACCGCGCTACGGCGTTGGCCCGACCCCGACGACACGGCGCTGCGCCTGTGGCAGCACTTCGAGGCGTGCGCAGAGCAGTATATGCACCATCGTGAGAGTCGCCCGGTCACGGTGAGGTGGAACCCGTTGGCAGGTTCTTATCAGCCTATAGAGCAGGTGGATAGCGTTGCCACCCACTATGCGAATCGGCTGCAATACGCCGAACAGCGCCTTGCTCTCTACCATGAGTGGCTCTGCGGGGGTGAGGGAGAACTCTGCAAAGAATGGTACGGCGCCAAAGAGGTGGAGTCGCTGGCGCTCAGTCTGCGATCCGAGCGTAGGAGTCTGGATTTCGATCGAGCGGTTGTGGCAGAGCACATGAGGGCTGCACGTGTGGTATCGAAGGCGGATAGCCCGCCCAAGGCTTCTTCGGAGGCTGCTTCTGTCGCCCAAGCGTCAAAGCCATCGAAGCCTGACCTGCTGGGCCTGGTGCAAGATATCCTGCGTACACCGCCGGCGCCTGCGCCTGCTCCCGTACGCAAACTCTTTGAGCAGACGGTTACACAGTTTCGCACCGCCTCGGAGATGGCCATCTTCGCCCCTCGACCTGTGCGTGAACCCGAGACTTGGGATCTTGTCTCCACCGTACAGGTACCGGATGGTGCCCACCACGTGGTGTTCTTCTTCTGGCAACGCGAGAAACTTCCAGAGCCAAAGATTGACCCGGCTCCTACCCCGGCCCCGGCTCCTGCTCCTGTGCAAGAGTTCAAGAAGAAAGAGGATGCTGCAGCCGTCACGTATGTGGATCTGTCCAAGCTCTCGCTAAACCTTCCCGACGGTGGTGGCTGGGAGTTGACGGGTTACGACCGCGATAAGACACCCATCAAGTTCGATCACAAGGACATCGTACAAGGCTACCTCGACGATCGCGATTCCAAGGTGTACTGGCTCGAGACAAAGACAACCACCTACCGCCTGGTCTCACGCACTGGCGAACCCATGACGTTGCTCGCACACGCGCTGCAATACCACGGCGTACCCAATCACCAACCCCCCAAGCCGTCTACAGAGAACGCCAAGGAGAGTTCAACCCCCGTCCGAGAAAATAAGGGTTTCGTCAACCTACGCAGAGCCTCGGTGCTCTACCCGCCTGGACGAGGCTGGTTTGTGGGAGCTACCGCGACGAACGGCCAAACTGTCACGATTGAACCCGGCAGCATTGTTCGAGGAGACATCGACTTCTTTCACTCCGACGTGTACTGGCTCTGGACACACGGCCTCACCTATCGCCTGGCTGGGGAAAACGCTGCCGAGATAAAGAAGTTCGCAGACGACCTGCGCTTGCACGGCGTGCCCACCCAACCCGCCACGCCATACACACCAGGCGTAGAGGACGC
>ERZ724522.1142-NODE-1142-length-14965-cov-4.178940_pt1 | contig 14965 bp, 13 predicted proteins | sample MGYA00376055_ERZ724522 | MGnify/ENA primary metagenome ERZ724522 (study PRJEB28724, sample SAMN07190884) | wastewater metagenome | isolation source: effluent of sewage treatment plant in Hong Hong | place: Hong Kong | collected 2016-03-17 ... | reverse complement strand
TTGATGCTTAACTAAGTACGATAAATCGTACTTAGGTAAGCACCCCGAAGGGTGCTTAGTTTATTTCTTTTTCTTTTTATGTGCCAATACAGCAGCACCAGTAATAACGCCAGCGCCAGCGGCACCTTTAACACCAGGAGCAGAAGCCAAAGCCTTAGCGCCTTCTTTAGTGCTTAAAAGGTTTTTAGCCTTATCAAGCATTGTGGCTTCCATTCTCTTAGTTGTTAAATGACCATTGCTGAAACGCGCAAGATGCTCTTTTAGTTTACTACCCATAAGAGCTTCTTTTGCTGCTTTGAGTGAAATTGCAGTTTTAATAATCATGGCTTACTCAGCGTGATACTGTGCAATGTAATTAGCCACGTTTTCGTTGTCCTGAGCCAGTTCAGCCAGTTCATCAAACATATCGTTATTAACAGCAACGATAGTTTCGGCAACCTTAGTGAATGTCTCGTTTTCAAACTTAGGAGCAAGAGCGGAAATGGCTTCAGCAACCTTGCTTAAACCATCCTGAGTCTGAACCATATCAACGATCATACCATCAACGTCACCACAGGCAACTTTAGAAATGCCAGTATAAAGATTAGAACCAGCATTTACTAAAGCTTCAGAAGCTTCCTTGAGGATTTCGGCTAATTCGGTTTCTTTCTCAGTTTCAGCAGCTTCAGCTACCTTATTCAGATAGTCGGCGCAAACATGAAGAGAAGAAGCGGCATCAACCGTTTCAGCCTGTGCTTCAGCAACCTCAGCAGCAAACTTTTCAAGCTCAAGTTCTTCTGCGGTCTTAGTTACTTCTGCGGTTTTAATTTCTTCTGCGGTTTTAATTTCTTCTGCGGTTTTGACTTCATCAGTTGCGGCAGGAGCGGCAACTTCAGCCGTAGTTTTGAGCGAAGCTAAAAATTCGTCGATTTTCGACATGTAAATCTCCTATTTGTTGTGATCAGCTTTTTGCTGAATGTCATGAAGGGTTTTGACAGTGTTTAAATCAACGCCACCAAAGGCGTCAAAGGTTTTGAGAATGTTACCAGATGTAACGGGATCTGTTGCAACCGCTGGAGCGTGTCTCGCAATTACATCAAAATAATTAGCCATATCGACACGCTTATTAGCGAAATCAGGATTTCGCGCCATGATAGTATCAAAACTATCACGAAGTTCCCTCTGATTCATGGTGAGCGCAATTCCCCCTCCTAGTTTACGGGCGGCTTCAGAAGTGATGCCACCGAGAAAGCCTCCAGCAGATTTTCCGCCTTCAGCAAGAACATCAAGAACATTATGTAAAAATGAAGCAGTTTTTTCTTCAGCAAGTTTCATGATTTGAGGACCATTTCCAGCAGCACCAGCAACAGAAGTAGTTAAAGACATAAGATTCATTGCTCCCTTACCAACATTCTTGAGCATAGGAAGTGCTGCTTTAATTCCATCATCAACTAAACCGGCTTCTTTGGTCATTTCTTCAGCATAAGCCAATTTGCCATAATCACCAACTAAACTAGTACCACCAAAATGACCAAGAGCCTTGGAACCAGTTTCGGCCCCTTGAACGAGATTAAAGGCTCCAGTTACTTTACCATGACCTAAACCAGCAATAGTTAAAGCAGCGGGACCAAGAGCGCCGACTGTTTTTAAGCCAACTTTAGCTGCGCCTTTTGCTCCAAGAAACCCAGCACCAAGAATGGCTTTGCCAGTTGTACTAAAAGCTTTATTAATCGCTTTTCCAGGTACTTCAAACCATGCTGCATCTTTTTCTAATTCTTGAGATAATGCCATAATTCGCTTATTTAAAACCACTAAATTATCATAATCATGATCACCGTGAACTGTGGCAACTTTCCATAAACCTAAACCTTCATATTGATTGCCATATTTTAAAGAACCTTTTTCTTCGAGTTCATATGCTTCTTTTACTAATTCGCAATATTTGGCAAATTTACTAAGAAACGCTGCTTCTTCTTGAGAAAATTCAGGTTCTGCCTCTGCAACTTTTTCAAGTGGTTTTGAATGTTCGGAATTGATCGAAACTACGTCAGCATGAGAGAACCTACCGTATGTTAATTTATCAAAATGCACAGATGCTACTTTTTCAATTACTGGATTCATTTTTTCTTTAATGGTTTCAAAATTAGCTACGTCAAAAATTTGTTCACCCGTTTTTTCGAACTTAGTAAGAAAGGCGAATTTATTAGATTCCTCTACAAGTCGTTTGACTTGTTCATCATTAAGATTACGATCACTAGCCAACTTAGTAATTGCCGAATTCATATCCGCGCCGTTCTCAACGAACTTACGCGCAATGCTCTCCGCAGCAACACTAATCTCTAAATGCTTCATATCTTGCCTCAATGATTAATTCTATCACGGACGAGACTCTAGTGCATCTTCTTCTTTAATTGGATCTTCGACTTTTCGCCGCTTCGTTTTAATAAGAAATGCAACGTACATAAAAAGCAGAGCGTGGAAAGAATCGTCAGGATTAGATGGCAAATGATCATATTTCATTTGTCCTGTTCTATCACTATATTCTGATTCAATATTCAAAAAATCATCAGCAAATGTTTTCATTTGGTCCCATCGTGGGAATGAAAAAACTTGCTTTTTAATTTGATCAAATACATCTGACATTACAACTGTACGACCTAAACCATAAAATTTTGATTTTTTATTGTAATTGATATATTGTTTTGATCCAGTATGATTCATTGTTGCAATTACAAAACTAGGACCAAGAGCATTTTGTAATTGGCTGATTAAACCAAAACCAAATCCATAATCTGCGCCAATAATACGAGCATTATTAGCTTGAATAACTCTAGCCATATGAGCGATCAAATTTTCCGGTGATGCCTCTTGTCCCATATAGCGTTTAAAGTAAGTGCAAATAAATTTATTACGATTTGGATCGAAATATCCAATCGTAAGAATTGTATAAGCATTTCCGTTACCAGAAGCCCAATCAATCCCTGCAAAAACTTCTAAACCTCTATGTTGAGCATCCGTAACTTCTTCCATTTCTCTATCTGTGTCACAACAAACGGCGACCTCTGCCATTGTGATAGGTTTAACGCCAGAATCATATGAATGACCAAAAACTTCGTTCATTAATTGTGCTGTACTATAATTTTTAATTTTCCAAAATAATCTATTCCAGTTAATGAATTCTCCTGGGAGAATAATCTGAGGAAAGCGATAAGCCATAATATCGCCGTCGCCATACGATACCCAAATACCATTTTGAGTAAAAATATCCCCCTGACAACGTTCACACCATAGTCCAGGTTTATCTGGAATTACATTTTTTACACCTAACATATTCCAATGACCACAATGTAAACATTTAATTGTCCATTCGTGCTGTGCAGAACGTTGCCAATAATATTCAATACTATTAGAAAACGTTTTTGGCGTTCCCGTATACATAAATGTAGCGTGTGGTTTGTGAGCGGAACATTCTTCAATTACAGGAATACAATCCTGTAAAACATCTTGAATTTCATCGATAAAAGTTTCATCTGAAGATAGACCACGAATTGTATCGGCATCATGATAGGCCGATCTAAGATAAATTGTATGACCGTTTTTTAATCGTTTTTCCGTTACTGAAAAACCACGATATCCGGGCCAGAAGTTTCGTTTAAGTAGCGGTGATCTTTCAAATACTTCATCTAATTTCTTACGACTATACACTGAAGTCTGAATCATTGTAGGACTAACATACAATGATGATTTGTTGGGTCGCTGACAAGCACCTGCGATATGTTTACCTGAAACAGTTGTAGACTTTTCTGACTGTCGGCCAGTCATTAATAATGTCCTGTCAGGATACTCATTCACAATTGGATAGATATAAGGACGATTAGTGAACCTCCACGGCTCACCGTCTAATGACATAGTTTTTTGAATAAAATCAAAGTTATTAATCATGCAAAAAGAAGCCTTTTTTGTTATAAGAAGGATAGTAGCTATTTAGCTGCTTAAACAGACTAGACCAAATACAAGGTCTATCTAATGCTAACCGTTTTCTACAGGAGGGATCAATGATCCTCTTTGAAACTGGAAATGCCCAAACGGGCAAGGTTTCTATTGTGGCTCTTGGTGATGGCCGAAAGCCAAAGATGTTTCCCAAGGAACACCCCGACTATGGAATCGGGGGGAGTCTGAAGGTTGTCCGAAATTGGTTGCCTAAGAGCAAGTTTGCGGAAACTAGCTCAAGTGGCGCACAGCTTACGAATGAACACGCAGATACCCTTAAAACTAGTAAGGGACTGTATCAGATTCGGCTCGTTCAGGAAGCAGAGACTACTCGTTGTAGTCTGACTTTCTACGACACGCAAAATAAGATCGAAGATGAATTCAGGAAGCGCGTTTTTCGTGATCTTCTTGTTCGCGCAGGTGATAATGGCAATCTTGCGTTGTGGTACGAACGCAAGTTTGATGAGAAGTCTGAAGAACTTCTCAATGACCTATTCTTGACTGGTCATCAGATGCTTGTTCCTGCTCTTTTGGCGGGACTGGAACGGCTCAATACGGAAAAGCCTGAAAAGCTTTTCTATGCTTGGCCTATCGTTAAGGCTGCTTGACAAAGCAGTTGAAGTGTATTACACTTAGTCCATAGGACGGGAGCAAACTATGCGAATCAAGGCTAAATCAGAAACGAACTTTGTGACTGATTTTATTGATGATTCAAAAGCAGAGTTTGCTCCCGATCTTTGGATTAAAAGAATGATTGATACTATTCATTTAGGTACTCCTGATATTTATGCACATTTTAATGGTATTTTCTTACCTATTGAAGCAAAAAAAGGTTTTAGAAGAAATGGACTTATTTTAGATCATCATTTTAAGCCAATTCAAATTCATGAATTAATGATGTTAAGAAAATCGAGAGCTTATTCAATGGGTCTAATTTTTATGGATAATGAAATGCGGTTCATTCTTCCAGAGGAAATACCCGAAAATGGTAATTTAAATTTAGACTCATTCAATAAACTCCCGCATTTTTCATGGAGGACAATTCTTGATGAATACAACATTAGAAGCGAAAGTATCGCTCAAAAACAATAAATTTCGTGTTGAAGTTATCAATCGTGACCTAACTTACCTTGGATTCAAAGCACAGAAAAGATTCTATACATATAATGCAGAAATTACTGTTAGTAATCTTCTTGAATTAAAAAACATTGGATATGAAGTGGTTTATTCTCCAGAAGCCTTGGAGAAACGAGACGAATTAGCAAAAGCATATAAACGTATTTTAGAAGGTCAAAAATACAAACAATTTTCAGATGCTCAAATAGATACTGCTTGGGAAGAACAAAATATTTATGAAAAACTTCCAGCAGATCCAGCACAAAAAAGAACGATTCTTTTTGGTTTAGCAATTCATAAAGCTTTGCTTTATTTAGAAATGGGAATTGGTAAAACATATGTTGGATCAGTAATCGCGCAACAACTTTACAATCAAAAATTAATTAAACCTAAGTCTGTATTATTGATTGCACCATGTACTTTACAAGATAAAGAAAATTGGCCTGATGAATTAGGCAAATTTTGTGATTTATCCCATGTAATTGTAAGTAAAGAATCTGATTTCGAAAAATCTGCTGATATTTATATTATGAATACAGAAAAATTTAAAAAATTCTGTGTTGATGATAATGGCGATTACATTGAAGACAATCCAATTGATCGCAAAAAATTTGATTGTTGCATCTTTGATGAATCAACTAAAATCAAAACTCATAATTCCATTACCACGAAATGTTTTCTTGAATTTTCAAAACGTATTAAATACCTTTATTTAATGTCTGGACTTCCGGCACCAAATACTATTCTTCAATTATGGTCACAAGCTGCCGCAGTTGGTGGATGGCTTGGAGACAGCTATGGTCATTTTGCTGTAAGATATGCAACGGAACAAAGACGCGAAAATTATAGTAGAATGATTCCAAAACCTAATGCGGAAACTGAAATTAGAAAACGAATTGATTTAGTCTCTATTTTTATGAAAGCCGAAGATCATATTGTTCTTCCGCCTTATATTATTCAAGATATTGAAGTACCAATGCCTCATGAAATGGATGTGCTATATCAAAAAGTAGAACACGATTACATGATGACATTAAATAGTTTTACATCAAAAATGAATGTTGCTGAAAGGAAGATGTATTTCGAAAATGAAGCTTCAGTAAGAGCTAAGATGCTTCAGGTTTTATGTGGTTTTGTTATTGATACTAATGAAAAAGACGAAGATAAAAGAATTATCCGTTTGACATGGAATCCGAAACTGGATAAACTTATCGAACACTTGGAAGTGTTACTTGCTGACGAAACAAACAATGTCATCATCTGGACACGCTTTAGAGCCGAACTTGATGAGATATATGAAGCGTTAACACAAAAGTGGGTTTGTGCATACGGCAAAGGTGGAATGAGCAAGTCCGAAAGACGCGCTCAATTAGACCTTTGGCTTCACTCCAAGCATTGCAGGGTTATGATTGCACATCCTGGTGCATTTATGTACGGTCATACTTGGAATAAAGCTAATTTCAATATCTACACATCTGCTGTCGAGGATAACGAACATTATTCTCAGTCAAGAAGAAGGAATTATAGGCGTGGACAGACTAGAACGGTACGAGAGTATCGTTATGTTTTTGTCGGAACTTTAGAAAAACAAATTTGGAAGTCTACTGTTAATAAAATTCGTTTAGATCAATTTCTTAAACGAGGATTGTAAATGGCGAAAAATAAAACTGGGGCCAAAGCGCAACCAGCTACTAGCGCAGCACAGTTTAAATCTATTTACGATTATGCAAACTGGTTAAAGTCTCAAATTAAAATCCATGAACTCTTTACAGAGTTGACTGGAGAAAAATTTGTCAAACTTCCTGGTGATGCTCGTTTAAGAGCAAAGGTGCCTTGGCGTGATGACAATACACCATCACTATGTTTATATGAGCCATCAAATACATTAACTGATTTCGCCAGCAAATCAAATTACCTCAATAAAAATGGCGAAATTATTAATCATACTGATTTACTCCTAAAACTAAAACAAGTAACTACGTTTTATGGAGCAGTAGAATGGCTTGCAAATAAACTTGGCGAACAAGTTCCAGCGGATATCAAAAAGACTTCTGGCAAATATGAGAACTTAAACAAAGTTCTTAATCTTACATTTGTTGCATGTCTAGAAAATGCAAAAAGATTTTTAGAAGATCCAAATAATGATAAATTTAAAGAAGTTCGTGCTTTTTGTGAGAAACGTAAAATCCCATTAAACCAGGCTCTTTGGTCTGAATTAAATATAGGGATTTGGCCTAATCAGCCAGAAATCGCCACCATTGTAGACGATGCTGGAATTAAATTAACTAAAACTGGCAAACAAGAAAAAACAGATGAAAAGAAACCAGATTTAGGCTTAACGGACATTCCAAGGATTCACGATAATGCGGCGATTGTATTTCCATTGCATGACAATAATGGGTTTCTTACAGGACTCGCATTAAGACCAACCACTTCTAAATACATGCTTAAAGCGCAAATAAATGATAATGGCGCTTATGGCATGTTAGATGTATTGAACGAAGCAAAAAAGAATCCTGATGAATTATTTTATATTGTTGAAGGACAATTTAATAAGGTTCAATTAGGAGCGCATAGTTTTAGGGAATTTGGAGAAAGTGATTTTGGAAAATTTTTAGTTCCAACACTATCTACCGGATCTAAGCATTTTAATTTAGACAAAATCAAAAAATACATTAAAAATGTTTGTTATTTTGCTGATAACGATATTGGAAGCGGACATGACAAGTCTTATTTAGAGACTGTTGTAGATGTTTACAATCAAGTTCAGGCAGAGCAGTTTTTTACTGTTTTTTGGGAAAACAAAACAGACCATTATGATATTGACGATTTTCTTCGTGAGAATCTCACTTTAAAAACAGAAGAACTTAAAAAACAATTAAAAATTGTCAATATCATAGACTTTGTAGTTTTAGCAATTAATGATATTGTTGCTGGAATTCAAGATCCAAAACAAAGAAATTCTGCGAAATATGTACAATCAACTCTTATAGTCCCTAGACTTTACAATCCTGCGGATAGAGCAGAGCTTAATAAAATATTTTCATTTCAAGAAGACGATCTTGATAGAAGTTTTCAAGCAACATACAATCGTGAACAAGAACGCGATTTAGGTGACGGTCTTAAAGCACACAAAAATCGCTATATCTTGTCTATTCCAGATCCGAATGGTGGTCCTGATAAAGAAATTGAAATTTCTCAGTTCATTCTTGAAATGAAACAGAGAGTCGTAAAAAAAGAAACAGTTAAAGCTGGATTAAGAGAAGCGGAACATTCGGCTCATGAATTAACGAATTATGATTGTTATTTATATCATGCAAATGGCAAAAGAACTGATGCTGTATTTAAAGCCCAAGATTTTTCCGATTCTAAAAACTTTATTACTTCTTTAGCTAAAGTAGATATGGATGCAAGAGCGTCTATTGTTGTTGATAATGAAAAGCAGCTTTTTCAAGCAATTTTAAAAAGTATCGATACCAAGAACGAGTTGTTGCAATATACAATTCCGGGACCACATTTAGCCAGCACTTCACCTGAAGCTATTAGGTCAACTCTCCGTCCTGGAAAATGGGATTTCAATTTAAAAACATTTTTAAATAGAGGCTTTTCTGTTATAAATGGAGTAATCCAACCAAACAAATCTATTGATATTGAATTCGTGAATAATAATTCATTAGAGTTTGCAATCTATTCTGATGAAGAACACGAAGCAACTTCAAAGATGTTATGGGAAGATTTTAGAAGTATTCAGCAAAAACAAATGGTATCTGCCTTTTTAGGATTTACTTTTTGTGTGCCATTTAAGCATCTGTTGAATGACAATATTAACGGAATGTCCTGTGTCCTTGTTGGAGGTACAAAAACAGGCAAAACTTCTCTTGCGTTAATGTGTCAGAATTTTTATGGAACTATTCTTTCTGATGCAGCACTTTTAAATTTCCATTGCACACCATTAGCATTCGAAAGAATGTTAACTCGCTTAGGAACAACTTTAGCGGTGTGTGATGAATATCGTCCAAATCCCAGCTTTTCTACGAAAGACCTATCAATTGTCTTTCATAATGCATATGCTGGGAAAACGAAAGAACGTCTTACTCAGAATTCAGAAAGTATGGGAACTGAAATGTACACCGGTAATTATGTTTTTACTGGTGAACAAATCGGCAAAATGCAGTCTTCTACTGAGGCAAGACATTTACAATTTGATTTCAAAGAAGAAGATAAAACAACCGAAGAACATTATGTTAGAGTGAGAAGCAATCTTTCAAAATTAAAATGTTTTATGCCACGTTTAATTGCATGGCAACATGGAAATATTGAAAAGATTTCTCAATTCTATAAATCAAGAAAGAAACAATTACTTGAACTTCATAAAGATACCCAACAGGGTTCTCGTTTAGCTCAACAGATTGCTACTATTGATTCTGGATTTTTCTCATTTGTAGAAATGCTAAAACAACAGGGTACGATAGATAGCACAGAAGCAGAAAATGATTTTTTAGAATACATCACTTGGTCTAATGATTTTTCAGAAAAGAATGTATATCGTGCTGAAGAATCTCAGCACCATACAATTTTTATGAAATCGTTATATGATATTATTAATACGAATGCTGTAAATATGGTAATCATGAAAGAGGACGGCCAAAGTACAAGAGTCGATAAATACACTCATGATTCCAGAAAACAAGTTTTAATAATGAAATTTATGAAACACAAAACATGGCATTATGCCTTACTTTCGTTTGAACTAATTTTGAACGAAATTAACAAAATGTTTCATAGTCGAGACTTTACATTTGAACATTCAATTTTAAGAGAATTGTCTGCTCGTAAGATAATCAAACTCAGTCCTAAAAATCAAATTGAATCTACGAAGATTCCTGATCTTCTAGATCCCACAAAACTAAAAAGCGTCCGAGCCGTTGTAATTTCGGAAGCTAAACTCATGGAGTTTGAAAATGTCTGAAAATTTATATATGGATACAATGGCTTATTCTGGCGAAGAAAAGCCTTGGCATTTAAAGGGCACTCAGTTTGCCGAAGATTTCACTTCCGAAGAAGCTATCGAAGCCGCAAAACTTGGCTTTCATGTCGCAACCAAACAGCTTGGTCTGATTGCCGATGGTCGCCCTGTTGATTATTTTGCAACCGTGAATGGCGATACCAACGAAATCCTTGGGGTTGTAGGCTCCCGTTATACCCCATTACAAAATAAACAGGCTTTTGGATTCTTTGACGAACTCTTGGCTGAAACTGGCGCAAGATATACAACCGCTGGAGCCATTGGCAAGGGTGAAAAGATTTGGTTGCTTGCTAAGATGCCTGGAACTTTCGAACCGTTACTTGGCGACCGTATTGAGGAATTCTGTCTTCTGGTTAACTCACATGATGGTTCGTATCCAATCACAGTTCGTTTCACTCCCATTCGTGTTGTTTGTCAGAATACGCTTCATATGGCATTGCACGATAGTACCGCAACTGTTAGTTTGAAACATACTTCTGGTGCGTCTTCACGACTTCAGCAAGCGGCAATGATTCTCAAGGAAAAGAATCGTTATTTCGCAAGTCTTGGTGAAACATTCAAGGAACTCGCTTCATTCAAGATTGACGATGAGTGGATCCAGGATTATGAGGATCTGCTTTTCGGCAAGATTTCCAAGGAGGTTGAGATTTCTGAGCGTGTTCGTAACAATCGTATTCAGAAGCGCACTGGTTTTGAGATTTATCTGAATCACGGTAAGGGTCTTGAGATTCCCGGCGTTAAGGGAACTGCTTGGGGTGCTTACAATGCAGCAATCGAATATGTTGATTACGGTCTTGCTGGTGATGATAATGATCCCAAATCACTTCTGTTCGGTGGTTTGAGCGATTTCAAGCAGGAAGCTTTTGACCATGCTTATGCTCTGGTGAGTAAGTGATTAAATTTCGTAAGAAGCCTGTTATCGTTGAAGCCTTTCAAATGACTCCTGAACGTAGAGAGTCTAATATGGAATGGCCTGAATGGATGCATAAGGCTTGGCAGCTTGATCGTGAAACTCCCGGCTCTCTTTATCCAACAATTGAAGGCACCAGTAATGGTACTTTATCAATTGGCACTCTTGAAGGTCAACATCTTGTTAGTTGGGGTGATTGGATCATTCAAGGAGTCAAGGGAGAGTTGTACCCTTGTAAACCAGATATTTTTGAATCAACATATGAGGCTGTGAGTGATTAAACGCATTAAGGTTTCTAATTTTCGTGGAATTGAGAAGCTGGAAACCGATCTTGATTTGATTACCATTTTCTGTGGCGCGAATCGCAGGGGGAAAACCTCTGCGATTCGCTCTCTTGAATGGGCAATTTCCGGCAATGCGGTTAAGAAAAATATTGTAAGAACTGGTTCCGAAGAAGCGAGAGTTATTGTTTCCGGTGATCGTTCTATTATTGAGCGATCCATTGTGAAAGGTAGTACAAAGGGCAAGCTTTCTGCCCATAAGATCACACCTAATGGAAATGAGTTAATTCCAAATGCTGAAAAGCTTTTAGAAACCAACTTTCCAACACCGTCATTTGATCCAATTAATTTTTGTTTTATGGATAATAAATCAAGATCGCTTCTGATCAGAAATGCTCTTGAAAATAAAGGAACGATGGAACCAGAAGAAGCTAGAGAAATGGGCTTCGATTTGGACCCATCTAAAAGTGTAAAGAAACAACTTGAAGAATGGTATGAGCATTATTATGAAGAACGGCGCGTTATCGGTGCCGAGATTAAAGGCATCAAAGGAAAACTTGATTCTGCTACAGGATTAAAGGCTGTAACTGACGCTGAAATTGCAGACAAAGAAGCAGAAATCAAGAATCTTGAAACGGCAAAAGAAAGCACTCGGGCTTTAGAAGCAAAAGCCAATATTGCCAAACAAAACGCTCAAACACTCTCTAAGCTTCAAGCTGATCGAGATAGACTCATTGAAGAACTTTCCGGCCTTCAAGAAGTTGATCTAGGAGCGACAGAAGCAGAACTTGCAATTTTGAAAAATAAATTCCAGGTTTCTGAAACTGAAGAAAAAGACCTATTCGAATCAATTAAGGTTTTACAAAAAACTTTAGAAATCATAGGATCAGATCGCTTTCCAGTTTGTCCTATTTCTTCTAAAATAACTTGTAAAACTGATATGAACTCAGTTGTTGCAGAATTAAAACGAGAATTAAATGAAAAGAAGCAACTGGTCGAAGAATCACACAAATTAAATAAAGGTCGCAAACTTCTGATTGAAGAAAAACAAGTTGTCGTTAATTCTCAATCAGATATCAAGCTTAAAAAGATCTCTTTAGATCGCATTAATTCTACGATTGAATCGCTTGGTTCGCTTGAACAGATCGTGATTACCAAGAGTGTCGCTAGTTTTGATGAAGATTTAAAGAGAGAACGTGAAGCACTTACTTTAATGAAGGTAAATAAGAGCTTTACGGATGATGGCAATTTGGAAGGACTTGAAAAGAAGCGAGAGCTTTTTGACAGTTATGTTAAGAAAATTAGAAATTTCCTTGACAATGAATTGCCTCAACGTGCTAAATTGGATATTCCTGGTATCATGATTAATGATGAAGGAATTTTCTTTAAAGGAATTCCTTTAGAAGATGAATCTACTTCAGTACAAGTCCGATTAGCATTAGCCGTATTGAAAAAACTCTATCCTGCAATTGGTTTAATTACAGTTGATAGATTAGAAGTAATGGACGAAAAAACTTTGGAAGGTTTTATTAAAACCTGTAAAGACCAAGGGATTCAGGTAGTAGCTAGTTATGTTGGTGAAGTACCTGATAAAATCAAAGACATTTTAAATGTCAAAACAATTACAATGTGAGGGTAGAAATGGAGAAGCGTGGCGACTACGAAATCAAGATTCTCAGGAAAGGGAAAAAATTGGTAATGGAGTCGCCGCGCTTCGGTGAACAACTGCCGTATGATGGCAGATGTGGTAATTGGGAACGTCTTAAAGACGGAGATTATGTTGTAATCGAGATACCTGATGCTGTCATTACCTAATCAACAAACAGATCAATTACCTAAATTAATAGAACTCGTTAACTCTCGTTATCGTGTTCCTAAGAATGTTTTGGCTAATTTCACACCAGATGTATTAGCTGGAATGTATAATGATCTTTGTGTCAATCCTTGGCTTTATTGTGATCCAGATTTAGATTTCACGGTAGGAATCGCTGATCGTGTAGGAAAAAATCAAGGAATTGATTTTTCGAATCCAACGAGGAAAGAAAAGATTTTCAATGAATGTTTGTATAATTCAACAAAAGACGGTCATACGATTCTAGTTAAAGGCGCGCTTCTTCATACCTTAATGGATAAGTATGATCTTACTTTTGAAGAAGCCACAGCTTTATTTAATACAAAATTAAAAGACAAAGTAATAGCCGTACAAAATGAATTAGTTTATGTAAGAGATTATGTAAACATAGAACGAAACTTAGCTCAATTATTATTAGATTTTTCTCAAAATAATGAAATACACACTTTTAGTACATTAGACAAAACTTTAACTGATAAACAATTAGATATTTTCAATACCATGAGGTTATCGAATCTTGGCGTACTTACTGGACTTCCTGGTACTGGAAAAACGTATACTCTTAATGCACTCGTCAAAAGCGCACTAGAGATATATCCACCAGAATACATTTTTCTAGTTGCACCAACAGGCAAAGCCGCAAGGCGTATGACTCAAATGAGTAACTTTCCGGCCAAGACAATCCATTCAATCGCCATGTCGCTTAGAAATAAAATTGATCTTAAAGCGGAAGGGCCTCTTGAAAATTGCTTCATCATAGTTGATGAAACATCAATGTTGGATCTATTCATTGCATACAAGTTCTTGAGATATTTTAGTCCATATTCATGCAAATTACTTTTGGTAGGAGACTTTAATCAATTACCTGCAATTGGACCAGGAACTCTGTTAAAAGATGTAATAGATCATTCTTATCAATTTGATACAGTATTCTTAGACGAAATAAAAAGACAAGATCCTGGATCATTATTAAAAACCGCTCATTCTATCGTCCATAAAAGTAAAATAACAATGGATGATGATGATCAAATTCGTTTCATAACGTATACAAAAGATTCGCTTAAAGATGTTGTAAAAACAATTGCAGAAGATCCAGAATGGAAAGATGCTCAATTCATTACAACTTTAAAAAAGAACTTTGATGGTTCAAAGAATTTAAATAAATTACTTCAAGAATTAAAAAATCCTGGAGAGGGAGATTGGCGTTTAGGCGATCCTGTGATTCATTTAGTTAACGACAGTCTTCAAAATTTATATAACGGAGAATTCGGTGTAATTAATGAAATTTCTCCAAATCAAAGAATTTTTAGAGCAAAATTTGATACAACTCAATATGAATACAGCTTAACATACAATTTTAAATGCGACCTAGCTTATGCAATTACAGTACATAAATCACAGGGAAGTGAATTTGATAAAGTAGTGTTTGTTGCAAATGATTCTTATATCTCTACTAAAAATTTGATTTATACAGCGATCACAAGAACCGCCAAAAAACTTTTAATTTTAATTAAAGAAGAAGAGTTATTAAATCAAATGCTCCATAAACAAGAACGTCCTAGACGAACCCTCTTCAAACGCTTTCTCAAGGAGAAAATAAATGGGGATTGATCTTAGTAGAACAGGGAAGAAGATTCTTCCCAAGGTAGATGGTCGAGTAACTATTGGCAGACGCAATGCTGAGAAGGGATATCCAGAAAAATTGGATTATTTCTTGTTTACACATCCTACCGATAGGGTAAAAAACGTTGCAATGGTCAATGTTGAAATGACAAAGATCATGACGGAAAAATATGGTCAGAAGCCAAAAA
>ERZ724522.1141-NODE-1141-length-14972-cov-6.866193_pt1 | contig 14972 bp, 26 predicted proteins | sample MGYA00376055_ERZ724522 | MGnify/ENA primary metagenome ERZ724522 (study PRJEB28724, sample SAMN07190884) | wastewater metagenome | isolation source: effluent of sewage treatment plant in Hong Hong | place: Hong Kong | collected 2016-03-17 ... | reverse complement strand
GCTAATTTGTTTGTTCTAAGAAGTATTAAACCGATTATATGGGAGAAATTATAAAACTAAACACATACGGGAAGAGCTGCTTAAAAAATTGGGCTTTTGCTATTTCAGCAAGTGATATAACTGACACAACAAAGGAGTATTTATACAACAAAGGCGTTATTGATTACAAGCACAATTTTTTAGATAGTAAAGACAGAATAGAGTTTTCAGGACATTGTTTGACTGATGATGGAATTGAAACTGTAAAGCATTACATACCTAATTACTGGAGAGAAAACGAGGTTTAATATTTCTTATAACGGTATCAGGGTTTAAGAAGTGGCGGATTAAAAGCACGAAAGTTATGAAGAAGCACAGCAGTAAATTAAAAGCACAAACGGTCAAAGATTGCACTGAACCCGCCATTTCTTTAAACCCTGTGTTATCGGCTGCTGCGATTCATCAGCACAAAGCTCATTTGGAAACGGTAACTTTTTTTATTAAAACTTTTTAGCGTGGAGATTTTGAATTTATATTGTGGAATTGGCGGTAATCGCAAACTATGGGGTGATGAACATAGTGTAACGGCTATTGAGAATGACGAACATATTGCAGCCGTTTATCAGGCACTATATCCGAATGACAAAGTAATAGTTGGAGATGCACACGAATACCTGCTGCTCAATTACAATAATTTTGATTTCGTTTGGAGTTCGCCACCTTGCCAAAGCCACAGCAGAACAAACTACTTCTTAAATGCAAGGGGAGTATTTCGCTATCCTGACATGAAACTCTATCAGGAAATACTATTGCTGCAAAACTTTCACAAAGGTTTGTTCTGCGTTGAAAATGTAAGGGGATATTATCAACCGTTGATTTTGCCAAAGGAAATGAATAGGCATTACTTCTGGACAAACTTCAATATCAACGGCTATACATCAAAGGCGGTAACGATTGGCAAAATGTGCGGTAAGGAACAAACAAAAAGAAGAAAAACTATTGAGCAGGTTACAGTTGAAAGATACGGCATTGACTTAACAGGAACGAAAATCAAAAACAAACAGCAAGTGATTAGGAATATGGTAGAACCTGAATTGGCGTTACACATTCTTAATTGTGCGGTGGGGAAAAGTTTTAATAAAAAAAATTATGAGCAACACAGCTTATTCGGAGCAGAAATGTAGCAGTTGCCGATAACGGTAGGAATTTGAGAAGTTGAATTTTTACCAAACTTAAAAAATAGAAAAATGAAAAATTCAATTTCTTCAAATTTATTGTTATGCGATGTTTTGGAACGACTTCACAAAGCGGAAATCTTTTTCAGAATGGAGGATGATGAGGAGGGATATTACATATCAATAATCAACCGACAAATATATCCGAGAGTGTGGGTTGATAATTTCGCCAATGAAGATGTTGAAGTGATATGTGAAAGTGCAGAGAATATCCTGAATAGAACTGTGGCGATTTCTGAAAAAGATTGGAGCGAAAGGTTCTTCGGAGAAACGATTGATGAAGTAGTGAAAAAAGTAAATGATTGGATGTCTGCTAAAAATATCGCATAACGGACTGGCGGTTGGCGTTCGTTGCCGACTTTGGAACACGAAACTTTAATTTAAAAACAAAATTTGATATGGAAAACAAAACTTTAACAAACCACGAAAACGGCAATGACGCTAACCGCTTGTTAGCGGATAGTAAAAATGAACTATTGCGAAAAATTCTTTATAAAAGCAATACTGAATACTGCCAAAGTGCCGAAGATATGCAATATGCGTTAGAAGAAATTAATGAAATGATTAAAGAGGTATATCCTGATTTGGAAGAGGATGCTGATTAGTTCATTTTTATTTCCACTAACGGTTGAGTATAACCGAAGGTGGGGATTAGAAGCACTCCCGTTCAGGTTACAGATAAACTAAAATAGACGCTTCACATTTTCAATTAGCGATACAGCCCCGCTTTTGGTTATGCAATGTTAGTGGCTGTAAAATTTGCGGATTATGAGCAGACAACATCACCATTTGAAAACAGAAACGGAATACTATCAAGCCGTAGAGCAAGGGCTAAAAAAGTTTGAGCTTAGAAAAAACGATAGGGATTTTAAGGTTCACGATATGCTTTACTTAGAAGAAACCGTGAACGGAACATATACTGGGCGAAAACTTGCACCAATGGAAATAAAATACATTTTACACGGTGGCAAATTCGGCTTGGAAGAAGGTTATTGCGTTCTGTGTTGGTAGCAAATTTTATTGCCACTAACGAAAGGGATTAACGCTGAAAATAAAAAAGGGATTAGATGAACAACACTTCAAGATACCGACACTGCTTGTTAGAAGCACAACAGTTCGATTACCCGCAAATGCTTTTTTATTTTTTGCGTTTAATCTGGTGTTATGCGATTCGTTTTTCTTTTAAAATTTTTAGCGTGGGATTTTTAACTATTTAACTTAACAACTATGAAACTAAAACCTGAAATTTTAGGACATCCTCATATTCCAAAGCCATTACACGGAATTGCTCCAAGAGAAATTATGGGCAAAGAATGGTGGGATATTGAAAGACAAAAAGCATACGCATCTACCGATTATCATTGTGTTGCTTGTGGAGTTGCAAAGCCCGAAGCAAAGAAACACAAATGGTTAGAGGCACACGAATTTTGGAAAATAGATTATGAAACGGGAATTTGTGAGATAACATCTATTGAACCACTTTGCCACTACTGCCATAATTTTATTCACTCTGGAAGATTGTCAATGATTATCGGCAAAGAAAAATCAAGACAAGAAGTAAAAGAAATTTTGGAACACGGATTAAAAGTTTTGGCAGATGCTCATTTAGAGTGCTTCCCGTTTACGCTTGATTTTGCAAAAAAATTAGGATGCAAAACATTTGGAGTAAAAGCATATAAATTAAGTGGCAAAAACATTGATTGGAAAGATTGGAAACTTATTTGGAACGGAGAGGAATACAAAAGCAAATTTAACTCCCAAATGGATTGGGCTAATCACTATGCTAACTCTTAACTGTGCGTGGGAAAAATTTTAAAAGAAAAATGTCGCATAACGTGTCAGGCACTAAAGTAGTTGGGCGAATCAAAGGGAAATTTCAAATGGAATAGAGAAACTAAAAACTGAATTAAAAACGAAGCGATGGTAAGCGCGTTAAGCGCAAAAAATTTGTAACCAATTAAATAAAGTATATGGAACTAACAGAATTATTATTCAACCTGATAAATCCCGACACAACTAAAGGAACTACGGGAGTTAATGAGCTATCCATGAGATACCATTGGTGGCTAAGTGACCGCAAGAAAGCATTAAATGAAAAAGCCAAAAATAATGATGGAGGGCGATTCCTTTATTTTGATGTGCCAGGTGCTGGCGAAATTCAGATAGGAAAAGATTGCCATTCCAGAACAGGGAATGTTGTTGGTTTTAGCTTTGCTGTAAGTTGGGATAGTGGTGGTTTTCTTGGTGGCGTTCTTGGTAGGAGCGATGCAAAAAGATTAGCAGAATATATTTTGCAAAAATGCTCGGAAGTAACAGAAACAGAACAAGAAGAATTAGATAGAGTAAGAGAGGCGGATAAGAAATTTGGAGAGATGATTGATGAACTATATAAAAACAGACCGCAATAGTATTTGTATTTAGCGGAGGGTTTTTAATTCAGTTTTTTGTATTCGATTAAACAAGATGAAGCAGACACATACCCAATTACTTTTAGTGCCATGTTATGCGGGTTTCCGCACCGTTGGCGTTTCGCCAATGGCGCATAACTAATATTTTAAAGCATTATAGATAAACTTCATTGATAATTAAATAAATACGCTATGAATATTTCCGAGTTCGACAAACAGTTCAGAAGAAAGATAATTCTTGGTGGTGGCGATGAAAAGACCGCAAGAACGTATGGAAATGCCATTTGTTTGTTTAATATTTTCTATCTTTGCATTGCTTATCTCGGTATTCTATGAACATTCAATTACATAATCAAAATAAACCGTTTGCAGGTGCAACTCTCCGTAAGGATGCCGTTGATAAGCCATCTGTAAACGGCTCTTTTATTATGGAAAATCAAGAAGAAATTTGGAAAGACATTAAAGAACATAATGGATATATGGTTAGTAATCATGGAAGATTTCGCTCACTAGACAGATATATTGAATATATTAACCCTATACACGGGAAAGCAACTAGATATTTTAAGAAGGGAATATTATTGAAAATTAATACGGATTTGTTTGGCTATAAGTATGTTGTCTTTGGAAAGTATAAAAGAGAATTTTGCCATAGAGTTATTGGTAGATATTTTATTGCAAACCCCGAAAACAAACCATTTATTAATCATATAAATGGCGTTAAGGGCGATAATAGAATAGAAAATTTGGAATGGGTAACGAAAAGAGAAAATTCATTACACGCATTTAGAACAGGACTGAATGTAGCATTAAAGGGAGAGAAATGCGCTCGACACAAATTAACCGAAAAGCAAGTAATAGAAATAAGGGAATCGAAATTAAGTAGCCTAAAACTTGGCATCAAATATAACATGAATCCTAGTTCTATAAGAGCTGTAAGATTAAGGTATTCATGGAAACACATATAATGAAAATACAACAAACATCTTCCGCGATAGCTTCTTTTATAGAAGAACAGCCGTTGGTTCAAACATTGAACGACAAAACTTTTGCGTGTATTCGTGAAAACGGCAAAGTAAGCAGAAACCAAATACAGGAACTAACAGGAATGACCGCAAGACAGGTATCGTGTAGCGTTTGGGTTTTGCTTTCAAAAGGACTAATAAAAGTCAACGGCTCAATAGTTGATTCAAAAACGAACCACACGATTGAACTGTTAGAGGTTAATTTTGAACCGCATTTGGTATTCAAGAAAGTTTCAGCGAGGGAGAAATTGGAAATGATAAGAAAATTGTGTGATGAAAACGTGGGGCAAGTTGTAACGCAGGAAATTGTAAATATACTTTCACTTTAATTTTTAGTCCCAAATTATTTTCATATCTTCGTATGGAGAAAATTTCACCGCTAAATGAAAAACAACTACAGTTACCTATTAAAATAATGACTTCGGGGGTGCGAGTTCTTACTCCTCTTAGCGGTGGATTTTCCTCCGCCCCCAAGTCAGATTTTTTTATGGCTAAAAGATTCTTCAATACTCAAAGAATAGAGGAAGATTGGTATATAAACCTTTCTTGTAAACACCGCGAACTTTTAAGATACTGCGAAAGCAAATGTGATGGTGCAGGTATTTTTATTTGGAACGCAAAAATAGCGTCTACTTATGTAGGAGAAAAGATAACCGACAAGGATTTAGGTAGTCTACCTATTTCGCGCCTGCCGAACGGAAAATTTTTTATTCATGGTTTTTGTTATTTACAAAACGGAAATTTAACAAGGTCTTGTAATGCACATACGCCCATTTTTAAAATTTTGGAAGAAAATCAAACTGACGAAAATGAACTTTTGGGTAGTCTACCCACAAGACTACAAGGTAGTCTATTAGGAAAAGAAATAGAAGAAGAAAAGGAAAGAGATAAAGAAAGAGAAAAGGCGAAATTGATTTATCCATTCGATTCGGAAGAATTTATGAAAGTATGGGAAGTTCTAATTAAAGAACCTAAATGGAAAAAGAAAACACAAACCGCCTTGCAATCATGCCTTAAACAACTTTCTAACTATCACGAACTGGACGCTATAAAGATGATGGAAAATTCGATAGCTGGCGGATGGCAAGGTTTATTTGAACTTAAACAAGATAAAAATGCAAGAAATAACGGACTACAAAGCCTTAAACGGGACAGTCTTACAAATCTGCTCGGTTGAACAAGTGCTTAAATTAGAATCTCCGTCCTTGTCTGTAATCAGAAAAGAACATGGAGAACCTAAAACACTTGACCTGTTAAACACGATTATAGCCGATTTAGCGTTGTTTTTCTCTGTCGGTAAGGGTATGGACAGGAAACAAGCCGAAGAAACGTCAAGATTGCTTTTAAAAGAGTATTACTTCTTAAAAGTTGAGGACTTAAAACTGTTTTCAGATAACTTCAAATTAGGCAAATACGGAACGATATTCGACAGAATAGACGGAAATGTGATTTTAGAAAAACTCGCGCTGTATTGCAACGATAGAAGCGAAAAAGCGGAAGCTATTAGCTTACAGAAACACAAAGAACTCATACAAGCTGAAAACAAAGAACAGTATTTAATCAAAGTAGGCGATAATTGGGTGCGGTCTTGTGGTGATGATTTTGAGGAAATTGATAAACGTGAACTTGCTACCCCTTATACTTATGGAGTTGCTTACAGAATTAAAGCATGGCTTGTAAAAGAACATTACCCAACAGAACCAAACAAAGTAAAAATTCAGGATAGGAATACGGCAGACGGTTCGTTTTTTGATTACCTTGAAAAGAACGCGCCTCAACTGTTGCCTAAAGGAGAAAGGTTTAAGAGAGCCACTTCGGATTATTATAAAATGAAGAAAGCAATCCTTGAAAATGATTCACTAACTCCATACGAAAAAGAAAATGCAATACGAGCTATTGCCAACTTAGAGCCACTAACAATAGAAGAATATAATTCCAATCAAATTCTTGTTATAAATAAATAATTTCATAAATTTGCGTTGTTCATTCATTGTAGCCATGCAAATAATCTATTTACAAAAAATAAACCCTCGCTTCGTTGCTACTTGCCTTTTGGCTACGTGGATGAACCTTCGAAGCGGGGCTTTAATTTTATGAAGCTCATACAACTATCCAAGAATGGAAGTAAAAATAGGGGCAAGTATTTTGCACAAGTTGACGATGATGATTATGAATGGTTGAATCAATGGAATTGGAAAGTAAGATTTTTCAATAATAGACACTTGTGCTATGCGGTAAGGGAGGATGAAAATGGTAAAATTATATCCATGCACAGGGTTATAATGGGACTAACTAATCCTAAAATATTTGCTGACCACAAAGACAGAAATGGACTAAACAATCAAAGAAACAATTTAAGAGAAGCTACCCACCAACAAAATTCTTGGAACAGGGGCAAATACAAGGGGAAATCAAAATACAAAGGAGTTTCCTTTCATTACGATAAACATGAAATAATTAGAAATGGAGTGCTCGTTTGCCGACCATCCTCATCTTGGCTGTTTCAAATAAGCACACCCGATAAAAGAATAATTAAAAGTGGATTTAAAACAGAGGAAGAAGCGGCACGCGCTTATGATGAAATGGCTAAGAAATATCATGGCGAGTTCGCTAATCTTAATTTTAAGGAGAAGTAATTTTAATGCAGAAACAGGAAGAAGAATTCACTAAATCACAAAATGGATAACTACTTTCTATCCCTCGTCTTATGCTTCGGCTCGATTCGCTTTCTCATTCTACCCTTGCGTTTTTGTTTCTTTTGGTAAGCGCGGATTGTTTGGGTTGCCATTAAACTATTGATTCAAGTTTTGAAATAGTTATAAATACTTTCTCTTTTTTTATTGCCTCTGAAATAAGCATATAAAGTTCTGCGATAGCCGCCCTACTGTTTACTATTCTATTATGTAGAATGTCTTTGGCATACCCAACCAATAAACACCCTTCAGTATCATTTGCAGTATTGCCCGAATGAATACGAACACCGGCAAACCCTGTTACATTCAACAATAATGGCATAGTCTGTTTAAATCTATCGCTATAAGTCATTATAACCTCATATCGTCCGTATGGGATAGCTGTCTTACCAAATACTTTAATTTCAGTAATGTGTTTTAAATCGTCTGTTTGCGATAACTTACGGTCAACGTCCTCAAGTGTATATAATTTAATATCATCACCGTCAATAGTCAATTCACCTATTACACAAACTTCTGAAAAGTGCTGTCTTACAACTTTTATTTCCACTACGGCAAAATTTTTATGATTTCAGGATGTTTCACTTCTTGAACCCGTCTGCTACGGTTTTTAGAACCCCATATAAATTTGGAATACTGTCGGTGCTTGTTATATCCGCAGTAAATTCACCTTTCTTAAAGTTGAAAATAACTATCCCCTCTGTAATGTATTTACTCATTTCTTTTGTGTCGTAAAGGTCGGTGCATTTCGCGTGTAGCTTATAACTACCGTCAGGGCGTTTTTTAATATTCGTTTCGCCACAATGTTCTTTCACATAAGCAGTTGCCTTTTGCTGAACCTTACAGCTTGAAATCGATACTAAAACCAAAATAGTAAATAATGCTTTTTTCATAGTCTGAATTTTTACAAATATAATATAAGTCAGCATTAAACAAAAGTTTGCAAAGCCAAACCTTCGTTAATACTAAGTTACCTGCAATGGCGGGATGTGAGCTTAATAGTTGGCTATGACGTGGTATGAAATTGTCGGACTTGTGTTTGTTGTTATCGCAGGACTATTTCTGAACGACAAAGTGCGCGGACAGAATAGGCGCGACAAGGGCGAGTGGAGAGATGAGTATTGACAAGTATTTTATTTATTCACCATAAATATTCAATTATGACACCAGAAGAAAAATTAAACTTTGACATTTTGTGTCCCGCCACAAAACAGAAACGACTTATTCGTTTTTGGTATCAAGACGAATCAGACAAAAAGAATAAGCCACAATGGAGGACAGTTGAACCTCATTTGATTGGCTTGCGGAGCAACAAAGATATTTCAAAACAGACTGTCCAATTATCGGGTTGGGTTAGACTTAGTGCCGCAGACAATATAGACGATGTTATGGACGGAAAACAAGACGGATGGAAGAATTATAAACTAAGAGGTATTTCTAAAATTCAACTTCTTGACAAAACGTATGTTCACACAAGATATGGGTATAACCCAACCGACACTAATATGGTTGAGATTTATTGCAGAACTCAAGTAGCTTAGAATGGTCGTTATTTAGTGATTCCAAAGACGTTTTATTCCACGTTTGTAATTGTTCCAAAATTGTTTCATCCGACAAGTCAGACCAATCGCCAATTATTGAAAGTATATCAGACTTTCCACCTAATATTGCTATCGTTTTAGATAACTCTTGTTTTATCTCTACCTGTGACTGTGACAAATTAAAAGCCACAGCAGGTAACAAGGGGTTAAATGAAAGTTGGGGTTACGTCTGTTGTGGACGCTATATTTTTAATTTTTTAGTAATCATATCAAGAGTAATGAAGCCCTATTCTCACCCAACCTTCATTAACCCCCGAAACGTTATTCAAATATAATAATTGTTTTCACAGTCTGAATTTTGAAGTTTTATTTTTCTTTCTTAGATAATGTTCGTTTGTATTTAATCGGTCGGTCAAAATCTTAATCAGCAAGTCTTGTTCATCTTTGTTCAATTCTGTTGCCTCAAATCTAACTTTATCCGCAACACTTAATTCAGGATGCCCTACTAAATCTCCAAACATTTCATCCGCTAATCTATTCCTTTTATCCGCAATCTTCTTTACTTCTGCCTCCGTTAATGTGGGTTTCCTAATCTCAAACTTTTCCTCCTGTATTTTCTCACTCGGCAATGCCTTTTCAGCTACCTCATTAGCACTATTCCACGCTCTAAATAACCACTCAAATACTTTCAACATTAGCTTTTAAGACTTGTTACCAGTTGAACAACCCCCCATATACAACCTCCTAAAAACATTATCCCAGCAAACCAAGCTTTAGCCTTTGAAAATTGTGTGTTTATTTTCTCAAACTCTAAAGTGTCATGTTCTTTGTGTTCGAGAAAATCCTTTTTCAGCGTAGCCACATTCTCTGCTATGCCAACCAAGCCAAGTTGTTTATCCCCCCTTACAGCTACGTCAATAGCTTTTACCCTATCTTCAATAGCGTCAAGTTTATCTAATCTTTCTAAGATTCTTTCCACTTCTGTCATTATTGTGTAGGTGGTGTTTCAGATTGTCCTGTAAGTTTTTCAATCACCTTCAATATGCCACTTGAACTCGTTATCGTCAAGATATATACCTTAACTTCAACAGGAATCCAACCTTCTGGCATTGGGGCTACAACAGCCGCGATTAAAAGACAAGAAATAGTTGCTCCATTAGCAAGATTTTTCAACCAAGTTGGAGAAGGATTTTTGAGTTGATTTAGTCCGAATTGTAGTGCCATGTTATTTGGTTTTAGTTATACAATGTTTTGTTTTAATAATTTCCAATATTCTTTCCTTCTCATCCACTCGGTAATCCATACTTTCTCTTTTCTTAAGTTCGCTCATATTATCTTAGAATCCCATTAAATATAAAAAACCTGTTGTTGTTGCTCCAGTTACAGTTACTCCAGTTGTATTTAAAGATGTAACTATACCAGAAGCAACAGCACTACTAACTACTATGCCGGGCGTATAAGTAAATGGAGTAGGAAATGTATAGGATGCTGTTCCAACTGCCGCATTAAGCCTTATAATAACCATTTTAAGACTTGCCCCTTGCTGTGGCATCGTATAAATTACTGTGCCGCTTGTGGATGCGTTAACGGTTGTCTGCTCACTGCTTATTTTTTCAACTCCTGTTACGTTTACATTTAAAGAATTTACTTCTTTAAATCGGAAATTTTCGGTTCCTAAATAAGTTGCGGTATCTCTATCATTAAAAATACTATCTACTTGTGTAACCAACCTTCCATAACCGTTTGAATTGCGTATAACTACGTTTGTCGAATTTATATCCAATTCGCCTGTGCTGTTATCTGCGACAATATAGGTTGTATCGCTTCCTAAATTTGCTGAAAACCCATCATCCGAAGAAGTTGACTCAAATAACTTATTCCCAACTGAATCTATTATATTTATATGCTGACCTTTGTTATCGGCAGTAATTTCAACATAGGTATTCCCATTTCTCTTAATGTGTAAGTCTTGATAATCGGTAGTTCCTATAAAATTAGTATTCGGGTCTGTGCCTGAATTTCCAGTTAATCCCCATGCGGTATTTGTTACAGACTGCCAATCACAGAAACCGTCAGCATCAGATGTCCATACTTTACCTGCGCCCTGATTGCCTGTTACAAATTGAAAATCTCCTGTAACATCTAATGTCACATTCGGGTTACTTACGCCTATACCGACATCCCAACCTAACTGTCCTTCGTCAAATAAAATCTTGCTGTCGTCCCCGTTTATTCTAAAAGCATAAGCATCTTGCGGGTAGGAGTAAATAACAAAATCATTACCGTCACTTCCTATCGTTTGAAAGTAAGTAGCGTTCAAAACTCCGCCCTGACCAAGCTCTAAAGTATGTGTCGGTGTCGAATTTCCTATGCCCACATTAGTTCCCGTGTTGTTGTATATGTTTCCGCCTGATGAAGTCCAATAGTTTGTGCCACCGCCGCCCCCAGCTTGCCAAGTGGGTATTCCACTATTGTTTGTAAGGACATAGTCATTAGGAACACCCGATGTTGAAGGAATGCACTCTGAACACGATTTACCTGTGGTTTGCGCGTTAGATAATGCACTAATGAATATTAAATAAAAAAGTATCTTTCTCATGGTGCTTTTCGTTCAATTATTAAAATGTCAGTTTGCCCCGCACTTATAATCACCGGTTCTTGCCATGTAGCTCCACTAGTGCCTTGTATGTCCGATAAACTGCTTGAAATTGATTCGCCTGATTTTACCACAACATTATTAGCCCTTCCATCTAAACTCCCGTCATTCGTAAATGAATATCCGTAATCTTTCGCCTTACAACTTTTGAAGCCCTTACTACCCGTCATAGAAATTGCGGTATTAACCTCTATTCTAAACGTATCTATTGTGGCATCCCCAACTTGGGTAACACTCATAACTTTTGCAATTATTGAATCCGATGGAATATAAATATACATCCACCCTAGGTTTCCTATTGCACCACTTGGGAAGGTTAATCGCATATCGGTTGTTCCTATGTATCGCAGGTATTTTCTATTTGAGTTATACGATGTATCAACTTTTACTACCCCTTGCGAGGTATCGGAAGCAGGGATAGTTCCCGTTTGGTTAGTAAGCCTTCGGATAACTGTAAGTGTTGTGTTTTGGGCTATTGTTGTTATAGCCGAAAATAAAAGAGTAATGAATAGTAGTTTTTTCATGTTATGAGTTTCTTGTTACTTTAATGCTTACTAATGCCTTTCCACCGCTTGTGGTTTTTGCTGTTACAAATTGCAATACATCTCCTGCTACAAACGTGTTATTTGCAGAGGGACTAACATCATACGCAGTATTCAACGGGTCGCTTGCTGTAAATGTCAAAACGCCACCCGTCATTGTGGTTCCTGCGTTATTCTTTGCCGTAATTGTAGCATCATCTGTTCCTGCAATAGCTTTTGTGCATACGGCATAAATTTCAACCACCGTTCCAGCGTATGGCATCTTTACGCAGTTTTCACATTGCTCACCGCTTTCAAAACTGACAGGAATAGTTATTACTTCTGCCATTGCTCCGATGTTTAATGTTCCCGATGAAAACGAAACTATACCTGTTGAAGCAGCCACACTTTGCCCGAAACCACCTCTTGATTTTGCAAGAGTAGCTTCGCTTGACATTACTCCGCTTCCATCATTTATCAAAACATGATTTGCTGTTCCGTTGGCAAGTTTTGTTCTTGCTATTGCGGCACTTGCGTTTACATCTGCATTTACAATTACTCCGCTTGCTATTGCTGTTACACCTGTATTTGAAATTGATATGTCGCCCGTTACCGCAACATCGGTAGCCACATTTGAACTATTGCCTACAATAATATGTGCGCTTGTCAATGCCTCTAAAGCCTCAATAGGAACGGTTCCATCAACTAAATACTTCCCGTCAAGTGTGGTTATATTGGTATTTGTTGGAATAAATGTAGGGCAAACAAAAGGTATTGACCAATCACCCCCCTGACTTATAACATAGAACATCGTTCCAACTTTCAACTGCGATTCATCAATCTCAAAGCCCTCTATGTAAAAATTATGCCCGTTTAAGTCAACATTTTCTGTTCCGTTTATTACATAAACAATAGAGGTTCCTATTGGTGGTAATGCGGATGTTGAAATATTTACATCATTTGAAAGGGTTAGGTTCGTGTCTAAAACCAATAGCACAACATCTGTCAAAAGGCTTACATCAATAACCTCTGTAAGCCCTGCATTTGTAATGTTTATTTGATTAAATGTATTTAGTGCCATCCTATATTGTTTTGTAAATTTCGTTTGTTAGATATTCGAGTTCTATTTCGTCAGATGTTGTAGATACTGCATCCGCCTCTGCGGTTATTGTCAAATTATTTGAAGCTAATGATGATACAACTATGTCTTGCTTTGCAGAAGATATTATTCCATTTGATGCAAGGGCATATCCATTTAGCTGTGTCATATAGTTATAAACTTTCGTAATACAAGATATGTGTGTTGCATCAATGCGCCCAATAGTAATTTCATACTCTATCGCAGTTATTGAACCATAAAAGCCATGATTAAACAACCCAAACAATGTTGTTCCATTTAATCTGAATCTTGTATTTCCATTCGCCACGCTACTTACAAATCTCCCCGTTATCTTTAGCGTGTCACCATCAGAAGATAGATTTTTTGAATCATTTGTATAATCAGTAGATGTTGTTCCCAATGTTTCCCAATTACTCGTAGTTGTTCCTACGCTTTCTAACTCATTGCTGATAATGTTTTTCCCTTGAACAAGCGTATCAAGGTCTATTAAATTATTCCAAGCACCACCATCCACATTATACTGCAACATTGTTCCACTTACACGAAAGGCAATTACAGGTGTTGCACCTTCAGCCCCCTGAATAACAGGGGATGTAATACTTTGCCCGTTGTTAAGTGTGATAGTAAATTGTGTTCCTTGCGAGTTCCAAGTTATGCTTGATATAGAAATACAAGAACAATCGGTATTTACTACTTGCAAACTTGCTACAGTTCCTCCTATGCAATTTTCGTTAGCCATTTTTTTTAATATTCACGCGTATTAACAGTTACAATTTTTAATCATAAAACAACTTATTACACAGTCCTTACCCAAAACCTTATACATTTCAATAGCCATGTATATCTTCTTTAGTTTTATCATTTCTCTTGTTACGTCCTTACCTACTTTTGCCATTCTGCTTATCTTGCAGAACTCATTAGCAAAGCACTGTATCAATTGCGCCCCCTGTTGAGTTTGGTTTATCTGTTCAAGGCTCATCATACGTTAACAACTACTGCACCCTCCTGTGCATTTTTTATACAATGCCTCAATCTTACCATCAATACAGCCTATATTCCTGTAAGCCGTTATCTGAAGTGCGGCTAATTGAAAATTCAAGTTCATTACATAGTCAACATTGTCGCCATTTTCATTATCGCAACTACAATCATTTTCTAAAACAGAGCCTATTTTAGATGCAATACACTCAGTGGTTAGTCCATGCAATAAAATTCCCCTGTTTTTATACCCTACCCGGCAATCACCTGTTACATAAACCGCATAAGTAACGTTCATTATTTGGTCAGGTATCTGCGTGGTATATCCTAAATCTGCCGCCTGTAATGTTATTGAATTTTCTTCCGCAGTAGGAATAAATGAATCTATGACCACTGTATCTCCATTGCTTAGTTCAAATGTTATAGTGGTTGATGCTATGTCATCATAGTCGGGGTTATCCCCACCGTAGTTAGAAGTGGTATCTGCAAATACTATTGATGCTCCAAGCGGATTTTCTTCAACTGCAAAATTAGTAGCAAGATTACTTACTACTGCCGAGCCGCAACATGGGAACACGAACTCTTTTAAAACTTGATAATCACTTCCGATAAAACTTACATTGTAGAAAAAAGTATAAGTAGCACCTGGAATGAAAGTTATTGTTTCGCTGCCACCTCCCAAAAAATCGCTTGCCTGTAAGCAAATTGTAGAATCTCCATCCGAGTTTGGTCGGTAATCTGCATCGGTATAAGTCCAATCATCACCGTTGCCGTCAACTATTACAAAAGATACCGATATGATTGAAGATATTTCAG
>ERZ724522.1140-NODE-1140-length-15013-cov-26.298235_pt1 | contig 15013 bp, 20 predicted proteins | sample MGYA00376055_ERZ724522 | MGnify/ENA primary metagenome ERZ724522 (study PRJEB28724, sample SAMN07190884) | wastewater metagenome | isolation source: effluent of sewage treatment plant in Hong Hong | place: Hong Kong | collected 2016-03-17 ... | reverse complement strand
TGTACGGTGCGCGATTCCATGAGGTGCTGAATGCGCTGGATTTGACGCCGAACGCATGAATTCACAGGCGACCCGCAGCTTTATCGCGGGGCGTCCTGTGGAATGACGGGTTAGCCGGCAACGTAACTACGGAGGAAGAAATGGCAGCAACAAAAACGCCCACGATTGGCACTGTGAAGACCACGATACTTACGGGTGGAGGGGCGAGGAGTGCCGAAAATGTCCTACCGCTCCGAGCGAAGCAGACGCATTGCGCAACGAGCTAAATAGGTTGGTCGATTTGTGCCGCCAGCTCTACGAAGCCGAGCGGGATAAAAACCAACAAGACTGGACGGCGGCTATTAGGGCGCTTGAAAAAGTCGGCGCTGACAAGACGGCATGGCGGATTTTGACTGCTAACTAGAAGTAGACATCAACTTAGCCGCATATCCTGTCAATAGACGACAAATGCGGCACTTAACGAAAAACGAGGACATGATGAAAGAACACGAATTGAAGACGGACCCGCAGGTTTTCGACGCCGAGGACGAGGCTGCATCGATGAGCACCGGAGCGCCGCTCTAATGAACGAGGTTGCGCTCTACCATCAGACACTTGCTGTCTTCGATTCCCTGTGGGGCGAAGTGGTGCGCAACGGCGGAGGAAGTTCACGTGATGTCAGTTCCACCAAGGGAATCCCGGTACGGCGAGTCGCGTTGAACTGTAAACTCACACACGCAGGGGTGAACTTCGCCGACATGATCAAGGAACTATACAGCGGCGACATCTCTGAATCCCGCGTCATCGCGGCGTGGGACAAGGCGGCGGAGGCAATGCTTGAAAACACGCCGAATTACGTCCTTGCCGTGGTCCGGGAGTTGAAGGCCGGCTTGCCGAAGTTTGATCTGACGTCGCAGGTACACCCCTATATTCCGTCTGTGCAATTCTTGAAGGGCGCTTCCTTCAAGAACGGATACAGGCTGACGAGCACGATGGATTCCTGCCTGCTCGAAACGCCGTCAGGCGTGGTGATCGGCATCGACCGCTCCGCCCTGATCCGCTCAACCGGAGGCAAACGCACTCGTAGGAAGTACAGCGACTTGAGGGAACCCTTGAATTTGTGGCGCGGGCGCCCTACACACTCGCCTAAGTTTCTGCATACCAGAGCGTCTTACCTGACCTTGATTTCCAATGCCCCCAAGTACGGCGAGGTTATCGACGCCCTGTTCGCCATCGCTATAGAGGCGGGGAAGGAGGTCGAGAAGGCGCTGCACCACAACATCGACTTTACCCGCAATGACGAAGTTGGTGACGCTGCGAACAAGTACAAAGGGCCGGTGCTGGAGGCATACAGCCTGGTATCTACTGCCACAACTAACCCTCTTCCCGCGCTGCGCCTGATCTTCAGCCGCCATCTGACACAAAAGCAATTTGAGAATTACTTCGGCAATCCGCGCCAGAAGTTCAACGCGCAGTATACGGAAAGCGCCCGTCAGAAAGACCTCCGTGCCATTGATCGCATTGCAACCTCGAAGGTGTTTGAAGAAACGGGGCGCAAGAAGGATCAGATGAACTCACTTTTAACAACTTTGTTTGGGATATGAAATGGGACTCAAACTAATCGGCGTGCATGGCAAGGCACAGAGCGGGAAAGACACAATCGCTCGCGTCCTCGTCGAAGAACATGGTTTTGTACGGATGGCGTTCGCTGACCCTTTGAAGGCGGCGGCGTCGATTCTTTTTAACTGGCCTCCAGAAATTGCCTTCTCCGATGAAATCAAGACGCACAAGAACTCTTTGTGGAACGACCTGACGGGCCGTGAAATATTTCAGAAGTTCGGTACTGAGGCGATGCGTGGCACATTCGGCGACGATTTCTGGATCAAGAGGTGGGCCTGCGACTACATCAAGCTGTGCAAGAAGCACAGCCTCGTCGTATCTGATGTCCGTACCAATATCGAGGCTGACATGATTCGGGGGCTGGGCGGCTTGATCCTGCATGTCGAGCGCCGTGGCTCTGGCCTGAGAGGGCTCGAAGCCTTTCACTCGAGCGAGCGCGGGATCATCTTCAACAAAGGGACCGACTTGAGGCTGGAGAACAACGGGACACTAGAGGAACTGGAGGACGAGGTGCATCGCATTGTCGCCTTCCTTGAAGTAAGCGGCAAAGAGTTGGGTTTTCGTAATGAGGCGGCGGAGGGTTGATGCGTACTAACATCAGTTTCAGTTGGGCCGGCAAGACAGACGCCGAGGATGGTATTGCTACCTTTACCGTGGGTATAGCTAAAGCCTCGATTCCGCTGCCAAGTTTCAAGGTCGCTTACGACCTCAACGATCTCTTGCTCAAGGCGTACAAGGGAGGGAAGGACGATGGCGTTTGGGTGACCTCGTCCTTTGTTAATAGTGCGCTCGACAACGCCGCAGATAACTACTAAAGGGATTGACACAAATGGATAAGGAGAAAGACATGAACGGACGAATACTGACTTGTGTGTACTGTGGTCATGAGTACCCGCAGAACACTCCATCTGCGGGCAGCGAGGTGCTGACCGAGCATATTAAGGTGTGTCCTCGACACCCTATGCGTAAGGCAGAGGCCGATATTGCCCTTTTGCGATCTGCTTTGGTCGGATTGATCGGCGCCGACACTGAGCAGGAGTTGCGCGAAATGGAGGCCATGATGCGTCTTTTACCAGCCCCGGAAGCCGACAAAGTTGTTTCGATCAACGGGATTAGGGCACTACTGGCAACTCTGCCTTCCAACAAGGATTGACAACTTTGGAACAAGAGAAATACAGTGACCCTCTCGACGTTGCATCGCGCAACGAGAGCATCGCCACCGAGGACGCGGTCAGGGAACAACGCAAGCTGGCTGTACCTCAGCAATTCCCAGATGAGCACGGGCATTTCGCAGTGACGGAATGTTTGGCCTGTGGTGAGCACATTGGAGAGCAGCGCTTGAAGGTGGCGATCAAGAATCTGTACTGCATAGATTGTGTTACGGCACAAGAGAGGAAGCGGAAGTGACCGACCCTCACGCCTTAGCTGCCCGCCGCATCAGGGTTTGCGCCCGAGCGCCAAGGTGTTCGGTGTGCCTGTCGAGGCAGGTTCAATATTTACACAGTTCGCCACCAGCAACCTGGAAGTGCCGGGAGTGCAAGCATGTGTGGCGGTATGAGCCTTTGATAGAAAGGAAGTGAGATGGAGCGTGTTTTTATGGATAAGGTAGTTACAGCGAAGAAACACTACCGCTGCGACGCCTGCGAGGAATGGAGACGGTCTGGCTATTCACTTGATGACTGCGAAACCAGCGACCAACGCTTGATAGTAGAAGCAGCAGAAGCTGACAAGTGGCGAATTCTTCCGGGGCAACCCTACCGAAAAGTAACCGGAATCCATGAAGGCGCCTTCTGTACGTACAGAGCAAGGCCCGGCATGGACACTCTTTGCTTTGAGTTGGGGTTTTGGGATTACTAAAGGAGCAATAATGCGCAGAGCAATCATCGACCTCCGATCAGTCCTCTGGACCGCCATTATGGCCGGCAAGGACAAGTGGCGGTACGAACCTGTAATTGATAAGACAAAGGAATGATTATGGCGCCTTCAGAAAACAACCTTTCAACCTCACTCCTCGAACTATTCAGCGTCGACAAGGTAAAAGAGAAGCCCCTGTGCGTTGTTCGCCTGCGCACCTCAATGTGGCAGGACAGCAGAGGGCTGCATACCAAAAAGAGTCTTCTATTTTTGCGAAAGCAAAGTCAAGGTTTCAACCTCTTGGAGGAGGAATCCTCACAAATTGGCGCAGATGCAGTTCTGCCAAGGATTATTAACCTGCACGAGTGTGACGATGGCGTGTATAAGGCTGTGGTCTGCAATGAAAGCCGGGACTGGGAGAGCGGGTATGTAGATGACTATGACTATCGCTTGATTCCGGTTAACCCAGATACCTCACACTTGGACAAGGAACATCAATGAAACGCGCTCTAATCGACCTCCGATCAGTCCTCTGGACCGCCATCATGGCTGGCAAGGACAAGGAGGGTGGCCGCAAGGTCATTTTTAACGACAAGGAAGTACACATCAATTCTGCCGAGTATGGCTACGACAACGCCCTCGACCACATCCTCCTGGTTCTCGACGACCTCGACATTCAACCCCGCGACGTCATCCTCGTCGACGAAGGCAAGAATGCGAAGTTGATGCGGACTCAGATGTTCGCGGGCTACAAGGCAGGGCGTGAGCAATGCGAGGATCAGTACATCGAGTTCAACAAGGCGAAGGAGATGCTTGTCTCCGCGCTGTTGAATGTCGGCGCGAGCATGTGCTGGCAGGAAAACATGGAGGCTGACGACGTTATCGGCTATCTCGCCAAGAACCTCAAGGGCGAGCGCTGGATCGTGTCGAACGACGGCGACCTCGCCGTCTGCATCGGCGATGGCGCCCACCTGTGGCAACGCGGCGCCCGCGACGTCAACCCTTTTGGCCCCTTCTCCCCCCGCTTTATCCCGGTCTACAAGGCTTTGGTTGGCGATGCGTCCGACAAATACCCTGGCGCCTACAAGTTCGGCGAAGCCGCTTGGAACAAGCTGCTCGATACGTTTGGCGAAGAAGGCCTGGAGTTGCTGGAAGGGCTGATCATCAAGAAGCGGCTCCTTGACTTGGGCGAGGACGTCGCCGAGGTGAAAGAACTTCAACGAGTCATCGACGGAGCCGACATGGTCTACACCTCCTACGCCTTGGCCAAGTTGTACATCGAGAAGGTCAACGTGATGCGCCGGCCTTTGCAGTGGCGTGTCGGGATGGTGAAGCCGTATGACGGCGAGGACCGCCTTAAGGGCTTTCACAGTCAGGTGCGCCTGATCCATGCGGGGAACTATTCACAAGCGGTTGAATGGGCTGCCGAGCAGATTCGCAAGAGTCCGTATGTGACGTTGGACATCGAGACCTCGACGCCGCCAGAGTCGGATGAATGGCTTGCTGCGCAGGACAAGGACGACGGTGCTACCGTCGACGTCTTCGGGTCGGAGTTGACCGGGCTGGGCATGACGTTTGGTCAGCAATTAAACTACACATTTTACTTGACATGTGACCACCTGCAGGAAGAAAATGTCCTTAATTTAAATAAGGAACAAGTTAAAGAGTTCGTCCGGTTGGTTCCGAGGAGTACGCCTATATACGTGCACCATTCTCAGTTTGAACTCCCGGTGCTGTACACGTCCCTCGGGGAAATCTAATGGCTAAGTTTGTAGACTTGACTGGCAAGCAGTTCGGAAGGCTCACGGTGGTTAGCCGCACAGTTGTTGATAAGCCCGGAACTTACTGGGAGGTTAGATGCGAGTGTGGGGGTGTGTCTAAAGTTCTCTATGGAAACCTTGTCAGCGGAAGGCAGAAATCTTGCGGATGCTTACATAAAGAGCTAGTCACCGGCGAGGCAAACTTCAAGTTTAAGCACGGTAAGAGCAGGTCCAGAATTCATAACATATGGCTCGGCATGCTAAACCGCTGCTTTAACTCAAAATCTGAGGCTTATAAAGGGTACGGTGGAAGGGGTATAAGTGTTTGCCCTGAGTGGCTAGAGTTTAAAAAGTTTTATGCTGATATGGGCGACCCTCCGGAAGGGCTTACTCTGGAAAGAGTAAACAACGATAAAGGCTACTGTGCTGAAAACTGCGTATGGGCCAATGCAAAAACTCAAGCCAACAACACTAGGAAAACCCTGAACGGACAGAAGGTTCTCGTAGATGGAAAGGAATTAAGGATTAAAGAGGCTGCTGAGTTAATTGGAATGACCACATCTTGCCTAAAGCACAGGCTTAGTAGAAGTTGGTCAATGGAAAGAATAGTTTCGCAGACCCCTAGAAAGGTAAACAGAAAATGAACCCCATTGAAGATGTATGGCATGGGTTTTTACCTAATGTCCGCGACACCCGCATCATGTCGTCCTACGTCGATGAGAATCGCCGGGGCGGATTGAAGGGGCTGTCGTCGGAAATACTTGGGTACGAGCAGGAGAGTTACGACGAGGTGACGAAACTCAAGTACCTCGCCTACAACATGCCAGAGACGGGCAGGGAGGTGCGTCGATGGGAAGATGAGGACGGCGTCGATTGGGTTGAAGTTCAGCACAAAATGAACGAACTCACAGCGAAGCACGTTCTCTCCTACGGCGCCGACGACTGTATCTGCACCGCTGCCCTCGCCAACCACTTCCGCGTAGTCATGGAACTGGAAAACACCTACGACGTCTTCGAAGAGGTCGAGACTTTTCCGGCCTACCTGACCGCCCTCGGCTTCGTCCAGGGCGTCGACTTCTCCGCCGAAACCATGCGTGAGATGGAGAAGGAGGACGACGAGGCTTACGACAAGTCGTGGGCGATCCTGCGTGACTACCTGATCGAGATGAAGTGGGACGGCGTTGTCTGCCCTGTCTTCACCGACCTTGAACCGGCGTCGGTCAAAGAGGCATTTCAGATCATTACCGGCGAAGCACTCGAGACTCGCGTTCGCAACCGCGACAAGATGGCGAAGGTCATCGAGTTGTGGGCAGAAGATCATGACAGCAACACCGCTGCCGTACTCGCCGTCGCGGTCAATGACGGAGACCTCGACATCGTCAATACGCTGGTCGCTGACAATTACGACGGAGAGCCGAAGTTGGACCTGGCCTCGCCGAAGCAGATGAAGGCGTTGCTGTACGACAAGATCGGGATGCCGATCCACATCATCAATGATGTGACGGCGCTCGAGAAGCAGCACAACAAACCCTTGTTCGAGGCCGTCAAGAAGTTCAAGAAGTGGCGGGCAAGCCCCGACAGCGTCACCATCAACGACGACGACCTGAAGCTGCTCCGCGCCAAAGCGAAGACGGATGAAACGGCGATTGCTTTTGCACTGGCATTCAGCCGTGACACCATCGACGACCGCGACGCGCAGGCCCTCGATGCAATCAAGGTGATGAAGAAGGTGATGACACGGCGGTCCCTGTTCTACAAGAACTACCGCTACATCCGGCACTGGAAGGACGGGAAGATTCACGCCTCTATGAATCAGTGCGCGGCGGTGACTCGTCGTTACTCGTCAAGTGGGCCGAACCTGCAGCAGTTGCCGAAGAAGGGCGAAGGCGTAAAGTTCCGCGAGTGCTTCTTGCCGCACCACCGTAACGCCGTCATTTGTTCAGTAGACTTCAGCGGCCAGGAGCTACGCCTCGCCGCCGAGCGCAGCCAAGATGCCAACATGCTCGCTTGCTACGTCGGAGACAACCTGAAGGACCCGCACTCGATCACTGCGTCAGGTGCCATGAAGTTGAAGTGGGGCGCAGCGACAGTGAAAGAGTTGTTTGCCAAGCACGGTGGTGAGGGCGAGTATGACCTGTTCATCAAGCTGCGCAACCTTGGCAAGAGCGACCCGATGGGCAAGAAGGCAGACGATCTGCGTAAGGACAGCAAAAACGTCAACTTTACTGCACAATTTGGAGGTCAAGCTCCGAAGATTTCTGAGCGCTTGATCATGCCGCTTGAGGACGCTCAGTTATTCCTTCAGGCCCGTGCCGAGATGTTCGCCGACGTCGAGGTCGCCGCGAAGCGTGCAGAAGAACTCTGCATGAAGACCGGCTACGCCACGACGTTCATGGGCGCTCGTCGCCACCTTGCTGCGGGCATCCTGAGCGACAGTAGCCAAGAGCAGCAGCGAGCAGCACGACAGGCTTGGAACATGGAGATTCAAGGTAGCGCCGCCGAGATGACGAAGCTGGCGATGGCCCGTCTGTGGAAGTCTGACTTCCTGTGGAAGTACGACGCCCGCTTCATCGCGCCTATTCACGATGAACTGGTCACGTCGATCAACCGCAAGGACGTGGTCGACGCTGTCAAGGTCAAGCACGAGTGCATGGTCGCGCCGTACTCGACGATGACAGTGCCTGTACTGGGGTCAATCTCTATCGGCCCTGACTTCGGCGAGCAGCATGAGTGCGGAGACTGGTACATCAAGGAGAGTATTGAGGCTTCGTTGAAAGACATATTTGACGAAAAGGAAGCAGCGTGAGCAGCAAAGCCAACATGGGCAAGTGGGCTGAGAAAGAAGTTCAGAAAGCCCTCGACGCCCTCTCCGCAACCCACTTCGACCTGAAGGCCATGAGGTTCCCGGACGCCCACGCTGCCCGAGGGTTCCTCTCAGCCATGCCTTCCGATTACCTCGCTGTCTTTCGTGGAGTCACGACGTTCATTGAGGTCAAATCCACGGAGCAGGAAAAACGCCTCCCCAAGGCCAAGGTTTCGCAGTACGGTTATCTCAAGGCATTCCACCTTGCCGGCGCCAAAGTCCTTGTCATCGTGCACCAGCCTCTGCTCAAGAGGTGGGTCACGATGGTTGGGGACGACCTCTTCTGCTACGAAGACTGCCCCGCATCCTTTCCCTTAACCAACCTGCCTCAGTACGACACCGCTGCTGAGGCTTTAGAGGAGTATTTCAAATGAGACTTACCAATCAAATGCGCGAAGACTTCGTTAATGCAGTCATGAAGAAAGTTCGCCGCCGCCAGAAGTGGAGCCGTGAGGCTGTTGTAGAGGAAATCAATAAGCGCCTGCGTGATGTACTGCCCATCGAGGTCGCGGACTTTCGGAAGAAATACCCAAACCTTGTTGCTACCCAAACACTGTGCATTGACTGGCTTGGTTACCGGGATAGTGATAATTATTTTCGGTGGGTTTACGCTGGCGCTGTGGTTGACCAGAAGTTATCGGACATCATCATCGAAGACCTCAAAAAGAATTACGAACTCTGGCAGAAAGAGGAAGAACGGCGCAAAGAAATGGCAGGTCGGTTGCGTCAAGTTGCATTCAGTGTAACAACCAATACAGACCTCGCCGCTGCCCTGCCCGACCTTGTCAAGTTCGTTCCCAAGGACGAACCAAAGGTGAAGAAGCAATTGCCTGTGGCGAATAGCCAATTGTTCAAGGACTTGAAGTCGTTGGGGTTGGAGGTGGAGAAGTGACCCAACTCCAACACATCGCCTGGTACAACCTCGTCATCGCCAATGTTTACGCTGTCGGAGGTAAGGAGGTGCCGTTCGTCGCTTTTCTTATCGTCTCTGCCTTTTGTATGGTGGCGGCGTATTTTGAGAGGCAGCGATGATAGGTTTAGAAGTACCTGCGGGCTGTGACATAAGTGTATAATGGGAATTATTGTATTAAGGCTGGTTCCCATGTACCAAAGAAATAAGACGGACCTTACAGGCAAAAGTTTTGGACGGCTCACAGTAACTGGCGAGGCCCCGATGCGGAATAAAAAAATCCGCAGATGGAATTGCCAGTGTCCGTGTGGAGTCGTTCTTGAAATATCACACGGGCACCTGACGACAGGGCATACAAAGTCATGTGGGTGTTTACGGACAGACATGCTTGTTGAACGAAGTACCGTACACGGAGAGTGCGGGTCCCCAACATGGAAAATATGGATTGGAATGATTTCTCGCTGTTATCAAGAAAGCCATACATCGTTTAATAGGTATGGGGCTGTAGGTGTCCGAGTGTGCGATAGGTGGCTAGAGTCCTATAAGAACTTTAAGGAAGATATGGGAGAGGTCCCTGAAGGGAAGTCCATAGAGAGAGTTCGAGGGGCTAAGTTATATTCACCGGATAACTGTGTGTGGGCTACTCCAAAAGAGCAGGCACTAAGCCGATCAACTACGCGGTGGTATACCCATAACGGAGAAACTCTATGTTTGAAAGATTGGGCGAGAAAGATAGGAATGTCTTACTTAAAACTTTACAAACGGGTGGTGTGTCGTGGGTGGGATTTTGAAAGGGCTATCAATGAAGACAATAAATAAAACAGGCCATAAGTACACAATTTTTAATGACTTACATATAGGCGTATCTCGTAAAAGTGGGGTTACCCAACAAAGCCAAGAAGGCCTTCGCTCGTGCGTTTTAGACCAGACTAAGTCTCTGCTGAACCTTGCGTATGGTGGCAATGTAATATTGTTAGGGGACATATTCAATAGTTTTGAGATACCTGCGAGGGATTGGATTGATGCCTATTTATTGTTGGCCGACTGGTGTGAGACTAATAAAACTAGCACACTGATTGTTGTTGCAGGAAATCATGACATATCACCCAGAGCCTTAAAAGTCTCGGCATTTGAAACTCTTGGGACAGTTTTGGTTAAACAGTTCGAGAACGTCAAGGTAATCGGCATCGACGAGACACTTACCGTCGACGGCTACATCCACCTTGTCGCCCACCACCGCAACCAGGAACTCTTCGACCTGACACTCGCCAAGGTGCTCGAGGACTGTGAGCGTGGCGACTACGTCCTCCTCCATGCCAATTACGACAACAAGTTCGCCGAGCAGGCAGATCACAGCCTTAATGTCAGCGAGGCACAGGCGCTCGAGTTCACCAAGAAAGGGGTTACGTTAATTCATGCTCACGAACATCAATCCCGCGTGGAAATTCCTCACGGAACCCCTGCTGACGGCGGATCAGTTGTCTGCTTGGGAAACCAAATTCCCACCAGCGTCGCCGACTGTCTCGGCAACAACAGCAAGTTCTACTGGTCGCTCGACGGTAACGGTCTACAAAAGTTCGAGTGTTGGAAAGTCGGAGGCGACAATGGCTATCAAGCGATTGACTGGCGAGACATTAACCAAGGTGCTACGGGAGCAAAGTTCATCCGCATCGTGGGTGACGCTGTCAATGCCGAAGCCGCCCAAGTCATCGATGCAATTCACCGCTTCCGTCAAAAATCTAACGCTTTTGTAATCACGAATGCAGTGAAAATTGAGGGCATAGCCGACATCGAATCACTCCCCGACACATTTGAAGCAGCCAAGAAGTTCGATGTGATGGAGTTTGTATATGGGCAGTTGAACGAGGCTGAGGCTGAGGTTATCAGGAAGATTACGGAGGGTTTGGAATGATAAAGTTTATTGATGAAGATCATGACAAAGGTTTAAGGCTGGGTAAGTTCAAGTTCTATCTGCGTCGGGTCAAGGAGGGTATGGGACTGGAGGGGGGTGAAGCCGTTGCTGCCGCTTGGTGGCTTTACCTAAAAGAGATGTGTAAACACCTCCCCGAGAGTTATACGACTGACGGCAACACCATACTATGCACGACAGTGGACAGGGAGTGGTACAACAGCCTCGAGAAATTTGTTTCCGACCTTGGTTGCCCTAGGGTTAAAGGCGCCGCTCTCATCTTGCCGTTGAGGATCAATCCTTCCCTCGGCTACGTCCAGAACAACGTGGTGTGGGGCAACCAGAGAAAGGGTGAGGGGGAGCACGATGCGGCGCTAAGAGTCCTGAGACAGGTTGAATACGAGGCTGCAGAGCAGGCCCTAAAGAAAGAAGCAAAGCTTGAGAGGGAAAGGATCAAGTCCGAGGCGAAGGCTAAGGCTAAGCAAGCTCTCGCCATGAGGCAGGAGGCGCTTAAGAAGGTGCGGACACTTGGCCCTAAGCTATCGTTCTCCGAGTTCTTACAAGGAAGGCGAAATGATTAAAACATTAAAGCTAACGAAGTTCCGGCAGCACGTAGACCGCCAGTTCGACTTCACCGATGGACTCCAGTTGCTCAAAGCCCCGAACGAGGGCGGGAAGAGCACGACAATTGAGTCAATCCTTTTCGCTCTGTACGGTTCACGCACCCTCCGCGACTCCCTCGCCCAGTGCGTTACATGGGGCCACAAGGAGAACGAACTCAAGGTCGAACTCGTCATCGAGATTGATGGCACTGAGTATTTGATAAGGCGCAGCAAATCGGGCGCCGAAGTCATCAAGGACGGCAACGTCTTCGTTACCGGGCAGGCCGAGGTCACCGCCTTCTCCGCCACCCTCCTCGGTGCCGACGCCAAGACTGCCGGCAGTCTCATGCTTGCCGATCAGTCAGGGCTACGTGGCGCTCTTGACGAAGGCCCTACCGCTGTCTCTGGCCTTATGTCCAAGCTGGCTGACTTCGATACCATCGACCGCATCATTCTCGCCATGCAGGAAACTTTATTGCTTGGCGCGGACGGCCCGATCCGCGAGAAGTTGAAGGCTGCCGAAGCCGAGCGGGACGAAGCCTTTGCCGCAATGCCTGCTCCGTCAGCCCTCGCTGATGCGGAACTCTCCGTCAGCAAGTCCGAGACCAAAGCCAACGCCCTTCGCAAACAGCGCGACGAGAACGAAGCCCCCGCCTACAACCTCGCCATCGAGAAAATGCGGGACGCTGAGGCTGCGCAGGAAAAGTATGAAGCAGCGGTACTCTCGTCTGACAAAGCAAAAGCCAAGATGTCGCAAGCCGAACGCGACCTCTCCGACGCCAAATCCCGCGTCATCGTCATCGACCATGACCGTATAGCGACGCTACGCAAGGACGTGTTCGACATCGCCGAGGCAATGAAGCGGGCGTCGGCGTGGGAAGCGTTTAAGAAGCTGCCTTCCCTGCCCGACGTGCACTGGGAAGGCGACAGCGACAGCTTCCATACCCATCTGCAAAACTCCCGTGCCCTCCTTGACACGGCCAACGCCAAGGTGTCACACCTCAATTCGCAGATCAACGCAGCCCGATCACGCAAGATCGAAGGCGGATTATGTAAAGTCTGTGGTACGGACGTCTCGAAGCGGCCTGACATCATCGAGACCAACGCCGCCGTCGACCGCGAGGTCGCTGCCCTGAACGAGCAGTTAAACGAGTGGAAGCCGAAGGCCGCAGAACTCACCAACGAGATTCAGCAACTTGATGCCATCTCCCGTGTCGCTCGTAACAACGGCGTACCTACCTCAGTCAAACACTATGTCACTGAGGAAAACCTGACCGTCCCGACGCGCTATCTGTGGATCGGCGGCGACGGCTATGTGAACCCCGACTTCAACAAACTGAAGGACGAACTCGCATCCCTTGAACGCGCCGCCGAGGCCTCGAACCGCGCCGAGGGCGAGGTCAAGGCGTTGGAACGGGCATTGGCGCAGGCCCGACTCGACCACGCTGCCGCCGAAGCCCGGCTGCAAACCACGCCCGCCATCGACCTCACCCCGTACAACGCCGCCCACCGCGCTGCTGCCGACGCGCTCGACCTGATCGACAACAAGGTGTACGACGCGGATAAGGCGGTAACACAGGCGAGAGCAGATCACGAAGCCCTGCTTGCTCAACAGCAATCCTGCTTAGCGCGGTTGAACCTGGCGAAGCTGAGGATCGACGAGTACACCAAGGACATCGAGGCGGTCGGGTTCAACAATGCCCTGCTGAAAAAGATGCGGTCGATCAAGCCGGCTGTGACCGACCACCTATGGAACTCTGTTCTCGCTGCCGTCAGCCAGTTCTTTACTCAACTCCGGGGCGAGGCCAGCGTCGTCACCAAGGACAGCGACGGGTTCAAGGTCAATGGCGCTTCAGTCAAGTCGCTGTCAGGTAGTACGCTTGACGTGCTGGCCTTGGCTGTTAGGGTGGCATTGACGAAGACGTTCATACCGAATTCGTCGATGCTAATCCTGGATGAGAGTACCGCCTCGTGTGACGAAGTACGTACCGCAGCAATGCTTGGGTTTCTATCCACAGTTGGCTTTCGTCAAGTGATACTAGCCTCCCACGATGAAATCTCCGAATCTGTTGCCGATGCTGTCATTCAGGTAGGAGCCTCCTGATGCCTAAGGCTAGAAACCTGACAGGTCAGATTTTTGGACGACTGACTGTAATCGAACCTGACACAGGAAGAACGACCAGTAGGAGAAAGTATTGGAAGTGTCTGTGTGAGTGCGGGGCTGAGAAAAGCGTATCTCTTGGCAATCTAACCTCCGAAAACATCAAGTCTTGCGGGTGCCTGAGGAAGGAGATTTTAGATAAAAGCACCCACGGGCTATATAAGATTGACCCATCTGTGTGCGGAATCTGGGCGAAGATGGTTGCACGGTGCACAAAGCCAGAGAGTACATCCTATAAGCATTATGGTGGACGCGGAATTAAGGTGTGCGACAGATGGCTTTCTATGGAGAATTTCTTTATGGACATGGGGCCTAGACCAGAAAACACCTCGCTAGGGAGAATAGATAACGACGGGGATTACGAACCGGAAAACTGTCGATGGGAAACTGTTGAGCAACAGGCTAATAATAAACAAACTACACGCAGGCTCACCCACCTTGGCAAGACGCAGTCGATGTCCCAGTGGGCTAAGGAGTACGGCATCCCAATAGAGACTCTGTTTGCGAGGCTTAAGACTAAAACCCTTGAAGAAGCACTAACCATGAAAGGTAAAAGAAGTGGAACTCACCAAAAATAACAATGCCGAAATTGAAGAAAGAGAAGTTTATGAGACGCGATCTGATGGCGTCATTTGGCGGCACTACCGGAACCGATGGATCGGCGAGTGCCCTACGGTAGCAGCAAAGATTTACCGCTTCTATTGTGTGGCCGAGGCGATGGCAACCCTCAGCCCCGACCCGAGCACGAAGGTCGGGTGCCTTGTCTTCGGGCCGGGCTACGAGATTCGGGCACAGGGGTGGAACGGTGCTCCGCGAGGCAGTAACGCTGATCGGGATGAGAGGTATAACAATAGGGCAGAGCGCTTGATGTGGGCAACACACTCGGAGCAGAACGCCATCGCCAACGCCGCTCGCGTCGGCACCCCGCTTGAAGGTTGCGCTATGCTAGTGACGCACTATCCGTGTATGTCGTGCGCGAAGACGATTGTACAGGCCGGCATCAAGCAGGTGGTCTGCCCAGAACCCGAAGCCGGGTTTGCCGAGAGGTGGGCCGAAGATATTCAACGAACCCGAGCGCTGTTTTACGAGTGCGGGGTTCACTTGATTACGTTTGAGGAAGCAGCAGGATGAAATCCCCGCCAGAACCCGCTTTCCGGCGTTTTGGCTAGACTTTTTTCACGGCTGCCGAATATCAAGGTAGCGCCGACTTCCTGCATTTTGTTATTGAGAAGCGTTCTCAACCAAAGCTGCTATAGGTGTAGGCGTTATCAAAGGCAGTCATTAACCACGCCGCATAATGCGGCAATCTCTCTTGAAAGGTATCAAATGCAAAAGATCATTATCTCTGGAATTGT
>ERZ724522.1138-NODE-1138-length-15038-cov-4.774878_pt1 | contig 15038 bp, 12 predicted proteins | sample MGYA00376055_ERZ724522 | MGnify/ENA primary metagenome ERZ724522 (study PRJEB28724, sample SAMN07190884) | wastewater metagenome | isolation source: effluent of sewage treatment plant in Hong Hong | place: Hong Kong | collected 2016-03-17 ... | reverse complement strand
AGATGCGCCGCGCGGGGCTTGACCAGTGCTGGGATGGCACCGGGGTTGTCTACATCGATCGCGACGGGCCAAACCCAATCGTCGAGCGCGTGTTTCCGCGCGAGATGATCATCGATGAATCGATGAGCGAGTTTACCGAACCGTTCGAGATGACTCGGCGCAAGTACCTGCCGAAGTACAAGCTCAAGAAGCTTTTCAAGAAGTTCTCGAAGGAGATCGACGAGGCAAAACCGGCGAAGCTCTACGGTGTCGGTCAGACAAAGGCCGACGTCGAACTCGTGCCTGTCTACACGACTTGGCGACTGCCGGCCGACGAAGACACACCAGGCAAAAAGGCGATCATCATCGAGGGGGCGACGCTACAGCTCGAGGACTACACGCGAAACTACTTCCCGTTCGTGTTCATGCGTTGGCGCTCAGCGCCCGCTGGCTTCTGGGGCGTTGGCATCCCGGCACTCGTCGGCCGCATCCAGCAAGAGGTCGACCGCACCTATCGCCACTACTCCAAATCGGTTGGGCTCGCTGTTCCCAAGATGCTCTTGTCTCGCGACGCGGACATCAATACTGAGCACCTCAACAACGATATCGGCTCAGGCATTTGGTACACCGGCGTAGCGCCGCAGTGGCTCCAAGGGCAGATGCTGCCGCCCGAGATCATCCAGTACCTGCAATTCAACATCGGCCAGATGTATCAGCTTGCCGGTATCAGCGAGATGGCCGCGGGCATGAAAAAGCCCGCTGGCCTCAATAGCGGCGAGGCCCAGCGCGTCTACAACGACACCCAAGCCAATCGGTTCGCGTCGCCCTCGCAGCAGTATGAAGAGGCGGCCGTCGAGATCTCGAAGCGCTTGATCGACGTCGCAAAGGACATCACCGACGAATACGGCGAGTATGAGGTGAAGGCGCACACGACGAAGGGCTTCTACCGGGTGAAGTTCAGCGAGATCTACCCGGAAGAAGACGAGTGCATGATCAAGCTGTGGCCGACCAACTTCCTGTCGAAGTCGCCGCCCGACCAAATCGCGCAGGTCGACGACCTGATCCGAATGGGCATGCTCAACAACAAGCAAGCCAAGAAGCTGATCCAATTCCCTGACCTCGAGGGTGTGCTGCAAGACGAGAACGCCGCCGAGGAGCTAGTCGGCAAGGTCATCGAAGAGATCGTAGAGAACGACAACTACATCGCGCCTGACCCGACGATGGATCCCGATAGCGTGCGCTCGGTGCAGAACGCGCGCAACCGATACAAAACGCTCGGCCTGCCCCAGTACAAGCTGGACATGCTCGACGACTGGCTAGCGCAAGCGGCGCTCATGTGGCCGGCGCCGCCAGCTCCGGCTCCAGGGGCCGGTATGCCTGCAGGGTTGCCCGCGGCAGCGCCGCAGATGGGCGCGCCGCCAGCACTCGCACCCGCCTGAGACAGCCTCCGCTCGCTCAATGAGTGAGCAAGCACAAGCACAGGTCCCCGTTGTCGCAACACCGGCGCCGCAGTCGCCGGGCGAGGCTACTGCGTCGGGTGGCACGGCTACGGGTTCGGCCGCCTCCACCGTTGGTAATTCTGCCGCGGCGCCGCCCGACGCAGACAAGCCTAAGATCGAAGTCGCCGACGGAGTATCGAAGCACTTCGCCGAGCTTGAGAAGCGCAAAGCCGCGTTCGAAGCTGAACGCAAGGCGCACGCCGAGCGACTGAAGGCGGAAGAGGCCGACCGCAAAGCGTTTGAGGAATACCGAGCCGCTCGAGCTGAGGCCAAGAAAGACCCGGTCAAAGCATTCGGCGCGCTCGGACTCACTGCCGACGACATCGCCAAAGCGCTTTACGAGGCGCCGCAACAGCCGAGCGAAGTCGAGACGCTGAAGAACAACTTCGCCGAGCTGCAAGCCAAGCTCGAGAAGCAAGAGCAAGAGCGGCAGGCGGCCGAAAAGGCCCGCGTTGACGCAGAAAACCACAAGGTCGCGACGGCGCACCTCGCGAAGTTCATCGAGTCGTCGAAGTACGACGCGCTGAAGGGCATCGGCCAAGACGGCGTCGTCGAAGTCTTCAACCGGATGACGGCTGCGTTCGGCAAAACGCAGGAAGTGCCGGACTTCGACAAGGTTTGTGCCGAGGTCGAGGCCGGGATCGATGCGTTCGCCGAGCGTCTCGCGGCCATCCCCAAATACCAAAAGAAGTTCGCGGCGAAAGCCGAGCCCCCAGCAAAGGCAGACGTCAAATCACCGGAAGAAAAGAAGCCAGCGCCGGCAGAGAAGAAGGTCGTTCTATCAAACAAAACCCAAGCTGACACCCCTGCGGGTGACCAGCGGGCTGACGATCCGAACGCTCTTCGTGAGCGCGCGGTTCGTGCCCTCAAAGAGCGCCTGTCGGCCAAGGCCGCGGCGCTTTCAACCAAGAAAGGCGCTGAACAATGATTTCCCCAACGGATTTTGCCGCTTCGTTTAAGGAGCGGTACCCAACCCCCGAGTCTGTCGCGAACGAAACCCGCAAAAACCAGCCGTTTTTCGAGCTGGTCACGAAGGATGAAACCCAAGGCGGGCAAGACCTCAAGATCCCGATCATCATCGGGACCAATTCGCGCCGCGCGGCGACGTTCTCGGTAGCGCAAGGCGCGTCCGACAACGCCGCGAGCTCGTACCAGGCGTTCAAGATGACGCTGGCGCAAGACTATTGCGTCGCTTCGTGGAGCTCGAAGCTCCTGAAGGTCGCAGAGTCGGAAGCCAACGCCATCATCGGCCTGATCGAAGGCGAGATGAGCCGCAGCGTGCGCGCAATGGAGCGCAGCTACGGTGTGAAGATCTGGCGCTCGGGCACTGGCTCGGTGTGTCAGCTCGACTCGACCGTTGCAGGCACCGACTCGACGGTGAAGCTCTCGCCGAAGGGCTCGGCGCAGCACTTCGAGCTCGGCGACGGCGTGCAAGTATCGGCGACCGACGGTAGCGTGCTGCTCGGTTCGGGCAAGCCGACCGCTTACGTCATCGCGGTCGACCGCACGAACGACAAGATCACCTTGTCGGCCACTGCGGGCGGCTCGGCGGCCACCATCAACACGATCTCGGGCTCGACCTGGGCGGCGAACCACTTCGTCTACAAGGCGGGTGACGCGGCCGACGCTGGCGCGAACATCGTCATCGAAGGCGTGTTGTCGTTCATCCCGGCGAGCACGTCGGGCCTCGGCACCGCGTTCTACGGTGTCACCCGTTCGGCCGATGCGGTGCGACTCGCTGGCGACCGTATCGACAACACTTCGTTGACCCTGCCGATCGACGAGCTTCTCGTCTACGCGGCCGCTCAAGCCGAGATCAATGGCGCCGAGATCGACGCGCTGTTCATGCACCCGTACCAGACTCGCGACCTCGTCAACCGCATGTCGGCGAAGATCGTCCGAACCGATCAAAAGCAGGGCAAGATCGGTTTCAGCAACATCGCGTTGCTCACCGACAGCGGCAAAGAGGTTCCGATCTACTCGGACCTCAACTGCGACTACCGCTACGGCTTGGTGACGCAGATGGACACATGGAAGCTGATCAGCGCGGGTCCCCCGATCCACGTCGACAACTTCGACGGGAACGAGTTCCTTCGCACGAGCACCGCGGCTGGCTACGAGCTTCGCCTGCAAGGCTTCTCGCAGCTCACGAACCGCGCGCCAGGGTGGTCGGTCTTGGTGACCTTCTAATCAACTGACGCAGTAAGGAGGCACTTCAAATGGGTGGTTTCAATCACAACGTCGACCCGGTGGAAACGCTGGGCAACGACTGGACCGAGCTTTTCGCGGTCATCAACTGCGGTAGTGGTACGCCGACGATGCAGCTCACGAACATTCCGGGCGCGGCTCCGACTTTGTCGGCTCCCGCCACGGGCACCGTGCGCATGGTTGTTGATGTAGCGCAGCTGCCGGCGGGCGCATCGAAGTGCTTGGTGGCTGTCAGCGTCGGCAACACTTCGGCGGCTGACCTGAACGTCGTGTACGACAAGCAAAACCTGGCGGCGCTGGGGCGGCTTGACGTGTACACGCGCAGTGGTGGCGCAGCGACAAACCTGAGCGGCGAGCTGAGCGTGCGCTTGCTGTTCAAGAACACGAGCCGCTGACCATGGATGACGACGTGCGCAGCAAGCTGGCCATGGCCATCGCCAGCAAGGTCGAGAAGAAGCCCGAAGCCGAGCCAGAAGAAAAGGGCGAGGCCGAAGACGACGACTGCCCCGACACCGGCCTAGTGGCAGCGATGGAAGACTTCGTTTCCGCCGTGGCTGCCAAAGACGCAACCGCGATGGCCAAAGCGCTACGTCACGCCAAGCCCTTCCTCTGAGACAGCCGCCCCCGCGGCATGGCAGCAACCGTCTCACTCGTCGACGTGCGAACGACGATCCTGCAGCGCCTTGAAAAAGAGGACTCGCCGCAGCTGCCGATCCCACTGATGAACGGGTGGATCAACGACAGTGGCGCCGAGTTTCACGATCACCTGGTGAGCGCGTACGGCGAAAAGTACGCGATGAAAGAAGTTCAGTTCGCCACCGTCGCTAACCAATCGTCCTATGCGTTCTCGAGCATCGGGGCGTCCGACTTCTTCCAGCTTCACGGGCTCGATGTGCAGCAAGGCGCCTATTGGATCCCGGTGCCTGAATTCAAGTTCGCCGAGCGCGAGCAATTCCAGTACCCGAGCGCGGCCGCAACCTACGCGTGGCGCTTTCAGGGCGCGAACCTCATCATCGCCCCGACTCCGAAGGCCATTGTGCAGTTCAAACTCTACTACGCGCCGACGTGGACGAAGCTCGTCGCCGACACCGACACATTCGACACTGTCAACAGTTGGCACGAGTTCATCGTCATCGACGTGTGCATCAAGGCGTGCGGCCGCCTCGACCTGCCGGCTGACCTGTTTATGAAGCAGAAGGCCGACATGGAGCGCCGCCTAGCCAAGCTCAAGATGATGCGGGCGACGAGCTCCCCGCCTCGCATCGTCGACGTGAACAACGACGACGATCGCTTTGTGCGAAGGCTCTACGGACCATGAAACCGGACTGGCCTGCACTAGAGACGGTGTCAGACGAGCGCTTGCGAGAGGCGCTCGGGCGCATGGACAAAGACCTGCGCGCGATGCTTCTGCGCGGGCTTGGCGCCGAGAATTTCGCGTGGCCGATCGTGCAGTGGACGCTCACGGACGGCACCGAGAAGATCGTCGATAGCCCTACTGGGCACTTGCCGACGGGTTTCATGCCGATCTCAGCGAAGAACACCGCTGACGGCACGCCTCTCAAGATCACGGGTTGGACGTTCAACGACACGCTCCCCAAATCGGCGAGCGGCGTCACGCAAATCGGAATCACCGTAAGCTTTGGCACCGCGAGCGCTACTGGCGTCGTGAAGTGCTGGCTAGTGGGTGGGTGAATGGCAGAGCACGCGCAACGGATGCTTGTCGGCGTAGACCTCGGCGGCGGTGTCGACACGTTCACCGAGGCGAAAATGGTGCTTCCGGGCTCGCTGCTCGAGGCGCAGAACGTGCGATACAACCGCGACGGCGTCATTCAGCGCTCGGCTGGGCGCGCGGCGCTCGGGGCCATGACATCGCCTAGCTCGGTAGACAAGCTACTCGTTCGCGGCGAGCAGCTTGCGGCTTACTCGAGTGACGGCACGCTGAGCCGATACGACGCGGAAAACAATCGATGGATCGGGAAAAAAAGCGGATATCTCCCGGTCCCGTGGGCGACGGCGCGAAGCATTGGACCGACATCAAACACGATCGGAAGTGGCCCATTTTTTGGGTACGCAAGCGATGTAGCGTCTAGCGTCGTCGCGGGCCGCACCGAGTTGGCAATCGCGTATTGTTCGGATGCTGGTGCATGCGTTGTCGACATCGTTGACGCATTCACAGGCCACGTGAAACAAAGCTTCACAATCTCCGGGACGTTTCACGACTGCAGAATTGCCTATTCAGTATGGCACAGCGAATTTCTGGTGGTCGTTAGCGAGGCCGACCCTTGGTCCGCTACGGCGGGCGCCATCAAAGCCTACACTGTGAAGCCAAACACTACTTCAGCGACCCTGGTGTGGACTTCACCAACGAACGCGCTTGGAAATGGCGTGGGGTTCGATATGTGTTTCCACCCAAATGATGGAGCGGGTGGATATGGCACGTTTGCTGTGCTCTACTGCGCCGCCGGAAATACGCTTACTCTCGGAATGATCGACGGCGACACCTACGCCAACATAACAGCAGTGACAACCGGGCTGGCAGGTGTGCCAAAAGGGCTGGCGCTTGCGACGCCACCACCAACGGCCGCACGTGGGTTTAAGTGCATTGCCAGCGGCGCCGCGTTTGGAACCAAATGCTTTTTCTCCAACGGAAGCACCATCACGACCGCGTTATTTACGGTGTCAGCGCACACGGATGTCGTGACCGCATGCCAGGATGACGCGGGAAATTGCTACGTCAGCCAGACTACGTCAGGCGCAAGCAACAAAACTTCGCGCTACAAGATCACCTCAGGAGCATCGGTCAGTTCTCTCGACGACTTCCTAGTTGGAGTACCGGCCTCCAAAATTCAGCTTAACAAGGTTGATCAGGGGCTCGCCTATCAGTGGATGAAGTATCGAGACTCAAACGGAACCCAGAATTGCTACTTCCTGGCACGCCTTAGCTTGTCGGCGGGAAACAACGACCATCAGCCCATTGCGCGGGTGCTGTATGGTAAGGCGATATCCTGGGATGCGATCGTTTATGGCGTCCCGTCCATTGTCGACTTTTCCAATTTCACTGGCACAAAAAAATCGATGATGACGGTGTTGCAAGGAGCACCTCTTACAGGGCTTCTGGTGTCGGAAACACTAAAAACCTCACTGCACTTGACGACATTTGGCCTTGATGGAGCGACGGGTTGGCAATCCGCTGAAGCTGGAAATACCGCGTTCGTTACGGGCGGGTTCCTGGCAAAGTTTGACGGCACATCAGTGACAGAAAACGGGTTTTTGCTGGCTCCGGACAAGCCGACGCTAAGCGCGGCGGCTGGCACTGGTGTCCTGGCCGCTGGCACATACCTTGTGGCCGTCGTATTCGAGGAAATAGACGCGGCCGGCCGTGTCCATAGGTCAGCAACCAGCGGCATTGCATCAATAACGCTGGCGGGCGGCGCTGGGTCGAGCAAAATTACTGTGCAAGTGCCGTCGTACGGGGCCGCTCACCCTGACAAGAACATGCGCATAGCCTACTACCGCTCGCAGAAAGACAAGAGCATCCTTTACCGAGAGGGCGTGGGCGCGATGACGCCGACCGGGGGGACAATAACAGTCACCCTTACCATGGCGGATTCATCACTTGGAGCTATGGAGCAAATCTACACGCAGGGCGGCCAGTGGGACAATTACCAGCCGAGCGCACCGATAGCGCTCGCATTCGACAAGAACCGAGCGACGGCGATCGAGGGCGACAACCTCGGGCGCGCGATCTTCAGCAAGCGAATGATCCAAGGTAACGCGCTGGCGTTCTTCCCGACCTACTACCGTTCAGCGGAGGTAGGGGGCGACGAGCTCACGGCTGTGGCATCGGCGCTGAGCCGAAAATTCGCATTCAAAAAACGCGGGATATTCGTTGCGACGGGGGACGGTGCCGACGACACGCTAGCGGCGGACACGCTGAGCCAGTTCGAAGACCAGTCGAAGGACATCGGCGCGATCGACCCGCGATCGGTCGTCGTCACACAAGAGGGGATTCTCTTCCGCTCGCTGAAGGGCATCTACCTACTCGGGCTCGATGGCTCGATAAACTACGTAGGCGCCGACGTCTTTGCCTACAGCGACGTTGATGACTTCAAATACCAGTTTGCGGCGTTCAACCGCGACACCAACGAAATCCATTTCGTTTCGCAAACCGCGACGCCCGCGGTGCTAGTGCTCAAACTCTTCCGCAATAAGCGCGGCCTCCAATTCAAGTGGACTACCGGCACGCTAAACGGCCAAGCGAACGTCAAAGACGTCGCGGTGTGGGGCGGCTACGCTGGCTCGGCAGAGCAACGCCTAGTGTACGCGCTGAACGCGACGAGCGGCGGTTCGGTGGTCGGCATGGACACGCCAGGCGTCTACAGTGACGCGCTGATTTCGCCGTCAGCGCATGTGCAGCAGCTGATCACGACCAACTGGATCAAGCTCAATGGGATAACTGGTTACGGCCGATTGTGGGCTATCTACGTGCTCGGCAATTCCTACAGCTCGCACCAATTCAAGTGTGACATTGCCTACGACTACGAAAGCACCTGGGCTGAGACGAAAGCCATGTCTAGTGTGAACGCCACGATCGGCAACTCCCCTTATTTGTTCGCGATGGAGCCCGCTCGCACGCAGTGCACGGCGTTTCGGCTGCGCATCTACGACGCGGCCTACACCAACGCAGCGAAAGACACCTTCGACCTCGCGGGCCTGATGCTCGATGTCGGCGTTTACAGCGGTCAGGCGCGGCTACGCGCAGAAAAGAGCGTGTGACCATGGGTGATAGCGGGACTCTCGGCGGACTCAATTGGCACGACGAGGGTATCAACATGGGCGGTATCCCCGGCGCGTTCGGCGCTGAAAAGGGTTACCGCATCTACTCAAGCGACCCGATCAACGATCCGAACTACCAGGCCAACCGCGATGCGGTCGCCGCTCGAATCGCAGAGGCGACGGGGCAGCGACCGATCGCGCTCGACCGCGGATACTCGGATCAGTTTCGCATTCGGCAGATGGGCCTCGCTGACCAGCTACAGGGCGTAGTCAACGGAACCGCGGGTCCGAGCGTTGCGCAGCAGCAGCTCGACCAAGCGACCAACGCGAACAACCTGGCGGCGGCGTCGACCGCTGCGAGCTCGAGCCAATACGGCATGGACCCTGCGGCCGCGTTCAAGGCGGCACTGCAACAGCAGGCGATGAACAATCAGCAAGCGGTTGGGCAGGCCGGGCTCTTGCGCGCGAACGAAGTCGCCGCAGCGCGGGGTCAGCTCGCGGGTCTCTTCGATAGCGCGCGCGGTCAAGACATCTCGCAAGAGCAAGCGGCGTTTTCTGCGGCTATTCAGCAGCGCGAGGCACTGCGCCAGTACGTCGCCCAGCTCATGCACATGGGCTACACCGAAGATCAGGCGAACTACATGGCGCAGATTCAGCAGCGCCAGTTCAACCAAGGTTCGTTGGCCCAGCAAGAGGCGGCAAAGCAGGGCATCAGCACGCAGAACACAGGACAAGGCATGCAATTCGTGCAGGGCCTGATCGGGGGCACTGCAAACGGCGTTGCCTCATACCTCGGCGGAGCCGGGGCGGCCGGCGGAGCTGGGGCGGCCGGCGGTGCCGGTGGCGCCGGCGCATTGCTCGCCGTTTGAACATAGGGGGCACTGATGGACGTACCGATCACAACCGCATCCCCTGTCGACGCTGGCGGAACGAGCGTAATCAAAGACCTCGACGGCAACTTGATCCTGAAAAAGGGCGACTTGCCACCGATGACGATTAGGCAGGGCACGGTGGCGCCAGACACCTGGGCGGCGTTGTCGGCGAAGGCCGCACCCATGCCGACGCCTGCCGATGTTGGGGTGGTGCCCGAAGTTCCCGGCATGCCACCCGGGGTGCCGCTACCAGCTCAAACCCCAATAAAATATGGGTCGCCAACATCCGGTCCCCTACCTGGAACTGGTGCAAATGGTGGCACACCGACACCGATCGCGCAGCCACAAGCGAAGCCGTTCGATCCGCTTTCGCTCGTCGGCACGAGCCCGAAAATCGCGGCGATGCAAGAACGCGCGATCGCCGAGCAGAAACAAGCCAACAACGAAATTGCCGGGCTCCAAGAGCAGCGCGCGCTTGAGGAAGCGCAGGCACAGCGCAAAGCAAATGCAGCGATCGACAAAGTCGTCGCCGATTCTCAGACTCAGCGCGACTACTTGATGAATCGCTACGAGCTCGAGGAGCGCGCCCGAGCTGACGCCGTAGAGCAAGCCTCAAAAATGAAGGTCGATCCAAACCGCTTGCTATCGCAGCGTTCGACTTCTGATGAGGTGAAATGGGGCATAGCAGCCTTTTTCGGTGGCATCGGGGCGGCGCTGACGGGCGGGCCAAACATGGCCGTCGAGGCCCTCAATCGAGCGATTGATCGCGACATCGACGCGCAAAAGAACGCGATCGCGAACGCCAAAGACACGGTCAACATGCGCACGAACACCGTCGCGCAGATGCGTCAGAAGATCACCGACTTCGATCAAGCCGTCATGGCTGCTAAACAAGTGCAGCTCGAGCGCGCAAAACGGGCGGTCGAGCAGTTGGCGACCGAGTACGGCGGCCCTGAGGCGAAGGCGCGCGCAATGGCGCTAAACTCGGGGCTCGATGCCAAGCTCGCCGAGCTAAAAGAGCAGCAGGACGCGCACGCCAAGGCGCGCATGGTGCAACTGCTCGACAAGATGCCGCAAGTTGTCAGCCGTGAGCAGGATCCGCTGTGGGTGCCAGTCGTCGGCAATACAGGGTTCCGCGCCAAAACCCCACAAGAGGCGGTGAAACTACGCGAGGCACAGGGCGCTATAAATGGCGTCAAAGCTGACGTGCAACGCATGCTTGATCTGGCCGACGCACACGGCAATGAGTCGTTTGGTGAGGTTGCAAAAGAATACGACGTCTTGCAATCGCGCATCATTCAAAACCTGAACCAAGCGGGCGGACTAGGGGCGCTGGATAAGGGATCGTTGGATCTTCTCGAAAAGCAAATTGGGGATGCAACTGCGGTTTTCGGGACAGGAAACGGCACCAAGGACCGCCTAAATGCCCTGCTAAGAACGCTGGATCGACACGCGGCGGCCAAACGTCTTAGCGCCGGGGCAAAATTCTAGTGACTAAAAAGAAGACCACAGTTATGGCCGCCACCGATGCGCCGACGGCGATGGTTGATCTCATCAGCCCAAGTGGCGATTCCATGCAATTGCCGGAGGCCGACGCGCCAGCGGCGGTGTCAGTGGGCTATACGCTCGACACGCCAGAATATCGCGCGGAGAAAGCTCGCCTAGCGGAGCGCCACGAGAAATACGGCGGCGTGCTTGGCGGTGTCGGTGCGACGCTTGCCGGCGGCGCGCGCGGCGCGACCATGGGCATCAGTGACGCGGTGCTGACCGGCACCGGGCTCGTCGAGCCCCAGACGCTCAGCGACCTAAAGGCCGAGCATCCAGAGCTTTCGACCGCGGCCGAACTAGGCGGCATGTTCTTGCCTGTGGCGGCGCCGGTGAAGGCGACGACTGCGATCGGCGGGGCAGTCGAGAAAGCCGCATCGAGCTTGCTCGGCGGAAAGCTCGCCGCGAAACTTGCTGGCGCTGCCGCTCGTGGCGCTACAGAGGCCGAGCTTTTCAACATCGGGCACAACCTCTCGGAAGCATCGCTGGGCGACGAAAAGGTCACGGCCGAGCGGTTGCTAGCGCACTCTGGCGACGCTCTCGCGATCGGCGCTGGGCTTGGGTTTGGGCTGTCGGCCGGCGGCATGGCCGTCAAGGCGGCTGCACAGAAAACAGCCGACGCGCTGAATGGGCTATCAAGCTTCATCGCCGAGAAATTCCCGACTGCCAATTCCGAGGTGCTCAACAACTACGCCGAGAAAACGGCGTCACGCGTTGGGATGCAACCCGAGGAAGTCAAAGCGCTGTTCGAAAAGGCCGGCACCAAAGAGGGCGCCGAGCTTCGAGCGAACCTCAAAACGGCCGAGTTTGTCAGCCCTGAGGAACGCGACCAGATCAATCGCGCGTTCAAAGAGCACTTGGAAAACGCTCGCGAGGCGGTCAACGACGCCAAGGCCAAGGCGTTCAATGAGTTTCGCCCGCGCGAAGTCGAAAACCTCGTGTCAGAGCTGCACCCCGAGCGGGCGAGCGAGGCGGCCTACAAGCTGTCAGATGATATGGCGAACGCCGCCCGGGCGATGCGTGAAAATCCCGACAAATTCACCAAGAACCTAGTCTCGAAGCTCGAAGACGTCGAGGCAGGTTACACAAAGCGGCTGTTGAAGATCGAAGAACCGGCAGAACTCTACAAGCTGATCAACGAGACAAAGCAGACACTCGACAAACAGATCCTACGGTGGGGCAAGTCAATCTCGCCAGAGCATGGCGAGACTGTCGACGTGATTACCCAGCTGCGCTCGGCGCTGAGAGACAACCTCGAAAACGAGGAAATCTGGGGCGCGGCGGCTGCTCGTCAATCGGGTTTCAACGAAGCGGCAAGCCGCCTGGCCACGGCCGAGCAACGGCTGTTCGGCAAGGGGAGCAAGGTCGGCGAGTTTGGAAAGATCGTCGTTGGTCGTGGCGGCCGTCCGACTGCGATCGTATCGAGCAAGAAGATCAACACCTTCCTGAGCCAAACCGCCGCGGCTCGAAGCGAGACAGCAGAGGAGGCGCTTCGAGAGTACCTCGACGCCGCGAAGGCCTTCAGCGCGCAGGTCGAGCACTCGGCCGGGAGCGCTGGCGCCGACTACTCGACGGAAGGCGTGCGCTCGCTCGTCGACAAGGCGACTAAAATCGCTGACGAAGCCGCCAAGAAGCTCGAGCTAGAGTCGAAGGTGCGCCAAGCTGCGCGGCTCGACGACATCGGTATGAACATGTTCCCAGGTACGGCGGCGGCGGCCGTTGGTGCGGTGATGCACAGCATCCCTGGCGCGGCCGCGGTAGGGCTCGGCGCCAAGGCCGTTGGCGGAGCGGTCACCGATGCGCTGGCGGCGCGTGCAAACCCGATCGCAGCGGCGAAGACGCTGTCACGCATCGAGGGTTTCGCGCTCGGCACCGCGAAGCGGATGGCCAAAGCGATCGACGGCATGACGAAGCTGGCCGAATCCGCCGGAGAAAAGGCAGCCAACCGCGGGGCGCTCGGTGCGGTGCTGAAAGTCGCGCCGCACAATGACGACGCGGTTACGCGCTTCGAGCGTGCCAAGGCGCAGGTGCGCGACATCCAAGCTTCTGGCGTTGGGCGGCTCACGGCCTATCACGCTGGCACGGCGGGCCTCGAAGACCACGCTCCGGTTACGCAACGCGCCGTTGTCGACTTGCAGATGCGCATCGGTGCATTTCTTCAGTCGAAGCTGCCGGTCGACCCGTTTGCATCCTCGACAATCAATCCGAAGTCGTCCACGTGGCACCCGTCTGATGCAGAGATGGCGCGCTATCAGCGCTATCACTCGGCGGCCACCAACCCGCTCGGGGCCATCCAATCGGCCGTCGAAGGCCGCGTGTCAGCCGAAGGCATCGAGGCCGTTAAAACGCTCTATCCTGGGCTCTACGACGACTTCCGCAATCAGCTTTTTCAGCGCGTCGCGATGAAAGGCAAAGAGATCCCGCGCCAGTCTGCGATCGCGCTCTCGCTGATGTTCGACGTGCCGTTGACGCCGATGATGCGGCCAGAGGTGCGGGCAGCGTTGCGAGCGATACCGCAGCCCGAAAAGCCCCAGGAAAAGCCGCGCATGCCTCCGGCCAAGCCAGCCGCCGCGAGCAGCCTGCGAACGGCAGACCAGGCGCGACAAGAGCGCTGAGACGAAGCGGCCACCTCCGAACGTATCAGGGAGGTTCCCATGCCAGCGTCTCCGATCTTCTATCAAAACCAATGGCCCGCGGTAACGATCCAAACGCTCAGCGCGAACGCGGGAGCCGACGGACTTGTTTCGGTGCCAGACACGTCTGGGTTTTACGTGACCCAGATCGTGAAGATGACCAACAGCACGCCTAAGACCGAGTATTTTCAGGTCGTCGAGGTCATCTCAGACACCCAACTCTATCTCGGCACAATGCCTAACGTTGGCGACAAGCGCTACAAGGCGAACGCCGCCGACCTGTCGGCCTACACGACTGCCCTAAGCTCGACGATCGAGGCGGCGCAGCAAAACAAGCGCTTGCCGGCGCCTCAATACGTGCTGCCAAGCGTGCTGATGCCAGAGCCTGTCGGCGCGCTCCGGCAAATGCCAGTAAATCCGCGCGGGGCGCCCCAGTACAATAAGGGCAGCCTGAAAACGCTACGCGCAAGCGCGATCATGGCCACCACCGACCAGGGGTCAGCGGCGCTTGATACGCAAAACGCCAACGCGGTTGTGGTGTTTATTGATGTAACCAAGGGTGCAACGACCGGCGCGTTTGTGAAGTTCGAAACCAGCGAAGATGCGTCAACCTGGTACCCGTCCGAGATGGAAAAGAATGGCGCCGCGACGGTGTCCGGTGAAGAAGCGCAAACCGTCAACCTGCAAACGGTGCACACGCTCAACCCGTCAACGGCGTCGCTCACGCGATACGGCTTTGTCATTTCGGCTGCAAACGGCGCCGCGCTTGGGCCGTATTTTCGCGCCGTCGTTCGCAGCAACGGGGCCACCGTGACAAGCTCGCTTGTGGCCATCAAAGCCTACGCCTGCATCCTCTGAGACAGCCTCCCCGCCTCCAAACGCGGAGGTCTCATGATCGTTCAAGACATGTTGGAGTCGGCAAAAAAGCTGCTTGCCAAGCGGCACAGCCGTTTCGGTGACGTGATCGTTCTCGCTCGAGCGCGCGGCGACATCGAGCACCGACGCGACGGCAAGTTGCTGTGGAAGGGCCACGGCTACAACTTGATCACCAACGCTGGGCGCGATTTCCTGCACCAGCAAGGCTACAAAGACACGGGCCTAGGCTCGGTCGGCCTTTGCTACATCGCGCTTTCAAACGACACCGTGGGTGAGACTGCGGCGAGCACGACGCTCAGCAACGAGATCACGTTGAACGGCCTTGGTCGTGCGATCGGCACCTACGCGCACACCGCCGGCACAAACACCACGACCATCAGCAAGACGTTTACAGCGACGGGCACGCAAAGCGCGCGAAAAACCGCGCTCTTCACCGCATCGAGCGGTGGAACGATGAACCACGTGCTCGCGTTCACCCAACGCAACCTGATCTCGGGCGACACGCTGGCGATCACGTTCACCATCACGCTCGGCTAAGCCGAGTAGGCGGGCTGGCGTATGGCCACGGACTACGTCGTCGGGTTGTACGAGGGCGTTTCGCTTTTCGAAGCGATCAAGGCGCCGCGCGGGTCCGTCAAGTTCACCAACAC
>ERZ724522.1137-NODE-1137-length-15038-cov-5.431089_pt1 | contig 15038 bp, 23 predicted proteins | sample MGYA00376055_ERZ724522 | MGnify/ENA primary metagenome ERZ724522 (study PRJEB28724, sample SAMN07190884) | wastewater metagenome | isolation source: effluent of sewage treatment plant in Hong Hong | place: Hong Kong | collected 2016-03-17 ... | reverse complement strand
CTTCATCTCCGCACTCTTCGCAATTCGTAATCATTTCTTCAACCTCACAATCGCCTCAATTGCCTCATTTTCCCTTTGATTCTCAAGAATGCGGCGGCGCTTCTCAGCTTCCAGCATAAGGAAGTTCGAGAACTGATTCATCCATTCACCGGGCAGCGTGCGCTCTTGTGCGACTTCCCGATCATCAAAGAGGATTTCATTTCCACGCTTTACGGTCAGCCGGTTCAGCTTATTCAAGTTCACCGTACAGTCACCAAAGCTCACCTGAATGCAGCCGTTCACATCGGCCTCAAACGTAAGGCGAAGGCTTACTTTCCACTCTCTGACTATCCCAGCATCAGCGAGGCGTTGCCAGAATTGGTGCTCAAGAGCTTTCAGCGTACGCAAGTCGGATGATGTGAGCGTCCCGATTGAGAGGCTTTGTTTATCTTCAATGATCTGCCGGATGGCGTCATTGCCGATTGGTATGAGTGCTGCTTCTTCGTTCATTGTTTCCTTTCAATAAAGCTCGAAGTTTCCTTCTTGCAGTTCTTCCAAAGCGGCGTCTACGGCCTTTTTACTAAAGCGGCTATATGCTTCAGCCTTGATCTGTCCAATTGTTTTATCGCCGTTCTCTGCGCTGAAAATCGGCCCTAGCAAAAAGCGTTTCGCCTCAATCTTCTCCTGGTATTCCTTCTCGGCCTGCTCCTGCTCCATGTCAATTTCAATCTCAGTCTTAAATGGGTGATGAAAAAAGCAGACCGGGCGACGATCGCCTATGACGTGCGTTTTATCGCAGGCCGGATTTGTACAGTTCACGTGTACCGGTACAATTGCCCAAGATACGGAAGGCGAGTCGCAATAAACGCACGGTGAAGGGCTTACTCTGAGCGGCTTAGGTAGCATTGCTTTTCCTTTCGCTAGTACCGCATTTCAAAGTTATCTATTTCTTCTTCGCCGTCATCGTCGCGGCTAAACTCGTAGCCCGTCGCGCCAACGTGCGAACCGTCGCCATCATCGTCAGGCGCGGCGCTCAATTGCTTCACTTCCCACAAGTACACAGGCGCAGGCTGATTGTCTCTCGCAATTGCGCGGGCAATCTCTTCAGTTGTCGGCGTAAGGCGATAGAGGCTTGAGCCGTTGAAGTATTGCGTAGTGAAGTTGTCGCCGTTCGGGATGTCTACCTTTCCAAGTTTTGAGCCGAATAGCTCAACCTCTGTGACGTGTCCAGCAATTCGGACATGTCCCATAAGTTCAACGATTGCCCAATGTGAAAAGCCGGGTGATATTTCAGCCATTAGTTTTCCTTTCAGGTGAGAGCGCCCACACGATGATCTTGCAAAGATTCGCACTGCTCAGTTCTTCGCCGTTCAAAAAGCGATGCAAGGCAGCGTGATCTATGCCGATTTCTTTGGCCTGCTCACGAATGGAGCGGCCATCATCTGTGCGCCATAGGTTGATAAGTTTTCGGAGTATCATAGCGCGTTTGTATCACAACTAAAACACGCCATACAATAGGCTGAGCATAAAAAAGAGGCTCGCGGGCATCCCTACACGCGAACCTCAAACAAACTACACACGGGCGGATTATATTCTTGATTAGAAAAGAGGCAAGGATTATTAGCGATTACGCAACCGGCTTTTCCGTGCGGATTTATTCTTCGCCTTGCGAGCAATGCCATGTCCTGTCTTATTGCGAAGTCGAGCAGGCTTGCCCTTGTCTTTGATTCCGCCATTAGTCTCAAGTCGGCCCGTCATAGCGGCGGCGAGTAATTGCGCTCCTAAAACATCTGCGAGTTTCATTCAGGTGTTTCCTTTCTATTTCACTGCGTTAATCACAAGGCTTCCAAGTGGCACGGCCAGCTTAAAAGCCAGCGTCAAAACTGAGCTATTCAACAAAGCGTCTACCTTGTTCCGCTTGGTCTGCTTTACAAGCTGTTCGATGAGCACCTTCGCTTCACGCTGCCCTTGCTCAGCAAGATCAAGCTGGGCCTTCATCGCGTCAATCTGCTCTTTTCTGGCCGCGTCCATCTGCTTGAACAGATTCGAGAGTGTTTCATAATCCGCAATCTGACGGCGCAGTAATTCGATCTCGGCGCGTAGGCTTTCGGCTTCAATTTGCAGCTTGAGCAAGTCGCGTTTTTGCTGTTCGTTGATCGTCTGCAAGAGTTCGCCGTCAACTTTCAAAAGCCAGTTACCATCGGGCAGGCGGCGAACAGTCTCAATCACGGGGCGTTGTTCTTGGGCTGTACAAGGTAGCGTTAAACACAGACTCAGAATCAAGAGCGTCAACAGCTTTGAGTTTTGCAGTAGTCGCATTTTGAAGCCTTTCTATTTCCCGTTCGCGGTTTTCAATTCGGCCTTGCAGTTCATTGACTTGGCCGTTTAGCAGGTAGGCTCGATGCTCAGCGGCATCGGCGCGCTTGGCTTCATTAAGCGCGGCCTTAGTCGCAGATGACCACGCTTTCTGCCAACTTTCGGCTTGCTCTTGCAGTTCCTTCCGCTCGCTCTCGAAATGCTCATTCAGCAATTTCCTAAAGCCCTCGAATAGCTTCAAAAGTTCAAAGATGTATTTCATAAATCCCTCAACCGTGGCCTTTCTTTTCTCGCCTTTTCGATTGCGTCTTTCACGGCAAGCGCAACATCTTCAAGCAACGGCCACGCGGGAAAGCGTGAGCCTTCCCGGTCGTAGCCGTCTGCATAATGCTCAAGCTCCGCTTGGATTTTACGCAAGCGGAGCAAGCAATCGCGGTCTGTTTGTGCGTAGGTGCTGGTCATTGAATTTCCGGCTTGTAGGGCTGAACTGCGGGTGTGCCATCGGGATTATGCTCAGCCGTGCGCTTCGTCACGATCAAAGCGTAAATGCCAGCAGCGGCCACAATGGACAGCTTAACCGGAGTGGGCAAATTCAAAATCCCTTCCGGCAATCCAAGCGCGTGAATGATCGGCAAGAGAATTGCATTCAGATTCACAGCCGCAGACAGTCCAAGAGCGCCAACAATTGCGGCGATGCGGGCATAGGCAGCGTTTAACTTCATCGGGTTTTCCTCCTTTTCGGCCCGAACTCAATCCAGGCCACAATAAGCAACGCGGAAACGATAATCGCGGCAACTAGAGCCGCAATCCATTTGTTTGCAATCACAAAATCCCGGAGGGCGAGAAGTGCGGCGTAGGAACTGGGCAGGGTATTCCCAGTCCTCAAGGACTCCCGCACTCTCTCCCAACGGGTGACATCTGACGCAGGGAAGCGATTAGGCGTCAGATTCGGGGGGTGTAAATGAAAATCAGATGCCGGAATTTGCGCCGCCTTGCCGGGTAGGTTGGCTTTTTCCACTCGAACGGGTATCGGAGTGGCCTTTTTGCCTTCCGGCGCATTCTGGGGCGATTCTGACGGCAAATTCGTGGGATTGTAAATTTCAATCCAAATCTTTCCGCTTAGGGCGGCTTCAGCCAAAAGATTGTACAGCCGATTGAAGGCACTGCGGCTTTCCGTGATGAGGTTTTTCTCCCGCATCTTTCCGACCAGGATGCAGCCGCTCGTGTCTGCCGATGTATTTCCGACGTGAATCAGGATGCCGTCAAACATCGGGACGTTTACCAGTCGCGGCATTACCCTCTGAAATCTGTTTGACCAACTCATTACCACTTCGTAGCGTCCGGCGGGGATTGCCGTTTGATGCTTGATCTTCACGCCTGCGGGCCTCAAAACATCTTCCAGTGTGTAAGAGAAAAACACGCCGTCAACGTAAAGCTCGCCAATCGTCGTTTGATCTGTAAGCCATTTTCTACGAAGCGTGAGGTTCATAGCGCGCGCAGTTTACGGCAAATTAGGATTTAGGCGAAAGCTCTTTTTTTTTGCTTGTAGTAATGCTCTACATATCGCGCTTGGCATTCGTCACATAAGGCCCGGTCTACTCGTTTACGGGCGTTGCATTTAGTACAACGCCCGCGCTTTCTTCGCTCCGCTCTCAGGTTCGCCCCGTAAAGCCTCCGCGCCAAACTGCAATCAGCACAGCGGCGCTTTGTTTCCAGATTAGGGTTCTGACAATCTACGCAAACGCCTAAGAGGATTCGGCGCTCTTGTGTTGTCATAAATCCATCATCTCCGAAAGAAGCGATGAATCCTCAAGGAACGTTGCGGGCTTAGCCTTCGCCGCTTTCGCCTTGCGTTCTTTCTTCGGCTTGACCGGCTCAGGCTCAGACGTGAATGTAACCGTCAATTCCTTTGCGCCATATACGTCTTCGCTCGGAACGCTTGCGAAGCCCGCCGCAACGAGATTGTCAAACGTTCGATCTTCGACATGCTCAGGCTGTAATTCCACGCCTAATTCTTGAGCGGCTTCCGCCTGTTCGATAAAGCTCAGCAAGCTGTTTTGCTCACGCTGCGCCATTTCTTCAGCCTGCCTCAAATTCCGAACGGCTGATTGATAATAACTCGGCTTTAGCTCAATGCCGATGAATTGCCGATGAAGCCTGACGGCCTCATGGCCTTCCGAGCCGATGCCCGCGAACGGTGAAAGCACGATATCTCCCGGTGCAGACCAGAGCTTGACGCATCGCTCAATCACGCCAAGCTGAAGCGGGCACAAGTGGCGCTCATCGTTCGTGTCGCGGGCTTGTGCGACGTTGAGCACGTCCGTTTCCCGAATCCCGCCAGGGAGTCCGCGAAAGTCGCCATACCAGACCGGCGCGGCCCACTCGATCCACTCCTCCTGCGTTATCCAGCCGTTCGGATTTTGATATTTCTCGGAAATGCCCGCGCGAATTGGGCGCGGATTATCACCGGGCTTTTTGAATTGCAAGATGTAATCAGCTAAGGCCATGTGCATTCGGGCGCTATCTGTTGCAAGGCTTTTGAATTGCAATCCGGCGTCTTTGGTGCGAATAGCTTTTACCTGCGGGTTTTTATCAATCGTCACTTCGCCGTAATAAATCCAGCCCGCTTTCGTCATTGCGTCAATCACTCGCCCGCGAAAGTCGCGTAAGCCGGTGAATCCGTCTGTGCCTTTGAAGGCAACTTGCTGCGTTAAGTGAATCGCGCAAGAGCGACCCGGCATCGTGATGCGGTAAAGATCGGGAATCAGAAAGCTGAAGTGCGCAACAAGTTCATCAAGGTCGGCACAGTTGCCGATGTCGCGCGGCGAGTTGCTGTAGGTGTACATTCCAGGGAACGGCGGCGAAAAGACGGACAAGCCAATGCTGTCTGATTCAATCTCTTTGATACGCTGCGCGGAGTCTCCTAGCATTAACCGCCAGCCATTGCCGCGCGCTTCCGTTTCGCTGTATTCCATTTCTTCACGGGCGCTCATCATCCCGCCGTCTATGTTCATTTCCTGAATTAAGCTGTCCATCATCGTCACGTGCTCCCTTTCTTTTCGCTGAATGTTTGCTACTACGTCGCCATCGGCCTCAGACACGATCTGCCACACATTGACGGGCTTCGTTTGACCGTAACGCCAGCAACGGCGAATGGCTTGGTATTGCTGCTCGTAGCTGTCGCTCATTCCCACAAAGGCCATATTGCGGCAGTGTTGCCAGTTCATCCCAAAGCCGCAGATTGAAGGCTTGCTAATCAAGACTCTGTAGCGGCCTTCCGCGAATCCAAGCATCGCATCAGTCTTATGCGCTGCGCTATCCGAGCCTTTCACTTCAACGGCATTAGGAATAGCTTTCTTCAACGCTGCGCTCTCATCGTTGAAGTCGCACCAAACAAGCCAAGGCTCAGTTGAGAGATTGACCATTGCCGCGCATTCGTCTACGCGGTCGGCGGTTGAGTCCTTTCGCGCTCGGCGGCGCTCTTGTAGTGTCTTTGCGCCGATGTCGAAAAGCGCATCAGCAGGCGGCGGCGCAGTCACGGTCTTTTGCTTGATTCGCAATTCAGGCAAGACGAAGCCATCATCGCTAAAGCCAAGATTAGACGGCTTGCGCATCGCCACGGCCCACGATGCGACCCACTTCCAAAAGCCTTCGCGGGCGTGTTTTTTCAATCGCCATTTATGCGTCGTGTTGCCGTCTTGCGTGAAGTAAAGAGCAATGATTTCCTTGCCGCTCATCACGCCTAAGAACTCGGCGTGATTGATAATTTCAATCAAATCATTCGGCGCAGGCGTTGCTGTGCAAGCGAGCCGGTAGTGAATGTTTTCTGCGAAGTCGTCAAGTGCCTTGCGTGTCTTGCCATCAAATGATTTCAAGATTGAGGATTCATCCAACACGATGCCGCCGAATGCTTCAGGGCTGAAGTGATGCAGCTTTTCGTAGTTCGTGATATTGATTCCCGGCCCGATGTCCTCTTGCCTCTCGCAAACACGGGCAGCGTAATCGAATAACTTTTCGCATTCGCGCTTGGTCTGCTCAGCCACAGCGAGCGGGGCAAGAATCAGTACAGGCATGAATGTTTCGAGGCTGACGCGATGCGCCCATTCAAGCTGCATTGCTGTCTTGCCCATGCCGGTGTCGCAAAACAATGCCGCGCGACCTCTGCGCAGCGACCATTCCACAATCTTGCGCTGATACGGGAAAAGAGCCGAACTGATTTCCTTGGCCTCGAATCCGACCGGCTTAGCCGCTTTGATCTTCGCTGCTAAAAACTCTTCGTATTTATCTGGTTTTGTTTTTTTACCCTGTTTCATCGCTTCCCCTTTCTAATTACTCTTCGTCAAAATGAAGTGTTAGCTGATAGCTGGTTCCATCTTTCAAGACTACGCAATAAAGTGTGCTGTCTGAAAAATGCTCAACGATATAAGCCTCGTCAAAGGCTCTTTGAAGATCTTTCAGAATCACTCTCGAAGCATTGTCCATATCGTCTCTAGTCATCGCTTCCCCTTTCTGTTATGGCTGCGGTTGAAGATCAACTCGATCATACCAAGCAGTGCTTTGATTGAAGAGTTTGACCTTGCCGCCTTTCGGCGTGAATAAATAGCCTTGCTTCTTTGCGAGCGCGTAAAGCTCATAAGTCATCAGCACGTCATTCAAGCAGTAGTTAATCACTTCGGCTCTGCGGCCTTGCTGCCATTTGATCGGGGCGAGTGCGCCGTTGTCCGTCTTGCCGTATCCAAGATTTTTCTGTGACATAGAGTCCAGCTTGAAACGAAAGCCTGCCGCGCGCTTGACTTCAGCCATCAAGTCAAAGCTCTTGCCTTGTGGAATAGTGATTCCATTGGCCCGCAAGACTCGGCTATCAAAATCATTGCCGTTCCAGCTAACAATCAAGTCGGCAGTGTTGAAGTCGTCTTGTAATTCCTTGAGGTTCATCGCGTCATAGATGCGCGGCATCCGCTCACCTGACATGACCACGCAAACACAAGCAACGTGCATCTTGTCGGTGTCGCTGAACGATGGAACGTAGACAATGCCGGGATTCTCGTCCTCGAAGTCTTCAGCGTTTCGGCCATTCAAGATGGCTTCGACAATCTCAATGTCATAAGTCAAAACTCTCATCAGGTGATTCCTTTCTTGGTTAGATGTTCAAAGCTGTTGCTAGATTGCGGCAGGCTTGCTCGTACATTCCAGACCCAAGCCACAGCATTTCAAATCGCCTCTTGTGATACTCGTAAGCCAGAATGCGACCTTCGTAAGTTTGGCTTACATCCTTGCGAGCGTCTTCGATAATTCGCTCAACGCTTTTTGCTCGCTCGTCATAATCAGCAGGCATATGCTCCCACAATGCGTCATCCCACTTGGGAGTGGCATTCTTGGGCAGAATCTCTGAAATTGAAGTCAGTGCAGTTTGCATAGTTATTCCTTTCAATCTTGCGCTTCATCGCGCCACGAATAGCCCGATGAAGCAGGTTCAACGTAATCACCGAAACGTACGCACGTGCCATCAAAGCCAAGCGTGATACGTTCGCCGCCACAAAAGCGGCCTTTCGCAACTTTGGCTATGACTTTCTCGTTTCGGCTTGTGGTGTAATTCGGACTATCAAGCTCAGGACGATGAAGCATAATGACGGTTGCTGCATCGCTTTCTAAGTCGCCGCTTTCGCGCAAGTCGTCAAGGTCTGGCTCTTTGCTCTTGCGGCCTTCAGGTAATCGCTTCAACGAAGCGGCGGCAATGATCGGACATCCCAGATAATCCTTCGCAATCTCTTTCAGCCGATGGCTTACTTCGGTCACTTCCGAGCGCTTGTCTTTGTAGCCGCGCGCTTCGCCTTGAACAAGCTGAATGTAATCAACGATAGCAAGATACTCGCAACCAGGATGATCTTTCCGCAGCCGCTCCATCGCCGCGCGCAGCTTGTTTGGCGTGAGCGCAAATTGATCATCAATGAATATCGGCAAGGCTTTGATTTCTTGCCGCGATACGTTGAGCCGTCTCAAGTCGTCTTCCGATAGTTCGCACTTGCGCATTCTTGGAAGCGGAACGTTAGCGAGCGAGCTTTCCCATCGCATCATCCATTGATCTTTGGAAAGTTCCATTGAGAATACGCCAACAACTAAATCGGGATTGTGCGGACTCTTCACGGCCCGCTCTACCATCGCGGTCAGAAAGGCCGTTTTGCCGACGCCGGGGCGCGCGGCGATTAGAGCAATATCGCCCTTTGTGATTCCGCCGAGGTGTTCATCTAAATCAGTGAAGCCGGTTGCTAGTCCGTCATAACGCTTGCCTGTCTTCATTCGCGTGCGGTAGCTGTCACGCCAGCCCTCAAGAGCATCGCCAGCCGAAAGCCATCTCGAATGATCCATCGGGTCATCAACTTGCTCGATTGCTCGCCGCGCCGCTGCAAGCTGGTCTGATGCGTCCGTCTCATTGTCAAGCGCTTTGTTGACAATGCCTGAGCCGATAGCGATTAGCTGGCGCGCGACGGCCCGGTCTTTCACCGTAGCAACGTAGTTTTCAATATTCGAGAAACGCGGGACGCCATCAAATAGCGAAGCGATGTAAGCAGGCCCGCCAACTTGTTCAAGTTCGCCCGCGCGCCTTAGTTCCTCTTGTAGCGTGATCGGGTCAATGCCGCTGCCACGTTCAACGAGCGAAAGCATCCCGCGCCAAATCTTCTGATGCGCGGGAACGAAAAAATCCGAAGGCTTCAGCCGTGCGGCTTGGCTAATTGCCTCGTTATTCAAGATGGTAACGCCTAAAACCATCCGCTCACTTTCGGGCGAGTGAGGAACGCTAGGCAGTAATGATTCGTCTTGCATTGTGTGAGGATTGAGAAACTACTTGCAAATATGACCATTCAAGATCGTGCAACGTGCGCCGCAGGTACACTCAAGCGTGATAGGTCGCCAGCTTTGAGCAAGAACATCGCTTGCGCTTTTAGTCGCACTAAAGCTGCTATCCCATACTTCCCAGTGCCGAGCATCGCAATTAAAGCAATAAACGTGAGGCTTCAGCAGAACGCCGCCCATATAGCGATTTTCCCGAATCTCGAAAGTATCAAGCCATTGCTCGTTATTCATCCTTCCCCCTTTCAAAACGAAAGCAACTGGTCAACATTCGCCGCCGCCCTACGCCGTGCGGCTTCTTCTTGGCGCGCTCTGATCTGCACGGGCACTTTCCCTTTGCCCTTGCATTCGGGGCATTGCCTGTCCCTGTATTTTCCGCTTTCCAGCCATTCGCGCACAGTCCCACCAACGCAGTTGTCCGCCTTGCAGGTGCGCAAGTCTTCCGGCTCAGGCTCAGCCGCGCGCCACGTGACCGCGTGCAGGCCCAAGATGTCCTCGGCGAAAAATTTCAGTTTGAAAACTTTCGAGGGATTGGCTTTTACAGTTTCCCTGATTGCTTCAGGGGTGATGCGTTGGGCTTTCAGGGTGATGGCTTGACGGCTTAACTCATCCTCGGTTCGCACGTCTGCGGATTTTCGGATTCCACAGGCTTTCCCGATTTCGCGCTTGAGCGGTTCGAGTTCGTTGGAGTTGTCCGAAAAATCTTCAAAAGGGGGGGCTTGATTGCGGGTCGGAGCGGCTGGCGGCTGAGTGCTATTCAAATACGAACCCTCCCCCTCTCTTTGTATCTCTGATTGTATATCTAATTGTGTAATAAGAAGGGCGTGCGATTTCGCGCTAGCGGGCGAGCCGTTTCGCTCTAGCGAGAGTGCCGTTTCGCACTCAGGGGCGGGCCGTTTCGCCTTTCCGAGCGAGTCCTCATACTCTTTCAAAAGTTTGTTTACTTTCTCCACGTCTAAGCGGCGCATTACCGTGCTTGACCATTGAAGTTCGGGATGTCTGCCTAAATTCTTGACAATGCCCTTGCCTTCCAAAATCGGCCATAACTTCTTGATCTGATTGACCGTAAGCGCGCCCGCGCTCCATTTCGCGTATTCTTCGGCAGTGTGATAAAGCGAGCCGTCCGGCGAATGTAAAGGCTTCAGTCCTTCCTTTTTGCGGGCCTCATTTTCCGCTCTGACCTCCCTGGCATATTGAGCGGCTGAATCGGTGAGTTTAACGACAAGATCAAGCAGGATTGCGCCATCCGTTGATCCTGTAATTGCGACGTAGCTGGCATAAATCGTCCGGTACGTGTCGCGCCTGACCTGACGGACGCAGGAAGTCTGAGTAGACATGGTTTTACTCCTAATTGGTGAGGAAAGGCGGGCACGGGCCTTTCGGGCGATGCGGTACGTTGCCGCGTTGGGTTTTGATGAAAGGCGAGGCTGCGCGCCGGAATTTAACCGGCCATACCTGCGACTTTTATACGCAGAGCGCCACTGCGCCGCGCAGCCTCTTAAAGCCTCTAACCTTAAACGGGGCTTTGTCTCGAAAGATCAAATAAGCCGTGCCTGAGTTGAACAGGCTTTCAACAGGTTGAAAGCGGCCTAATCCGCACGGCTTTGAATTGCGATTGCGTCCTGAGCTACTAAATTACTCAGGCAGTGCGCGGATTCAGACATTGGCCACTTACAGCGAGGCGTGATTTGTTATCCAGTTGGCTTACAACTCATTCGCTTCAGCCTAGCCTCTCTCGCTGGGCGCTGCGCGACTTGTACCGGCTTCGCAATCGCAAACTTGAAAGATCAATCCGCTCGGCTACCGTGCATTGAGAGTCACTCTTGCTTCTCGGGTATTGCACTACCCTTTCACCGAACGGAATGACCCTGGCAGGACTCGAACCTGCAACATCCGAGGTAGAAACTCGGCGCTCTATCCAGTTGAGCTACAAGGCCAAATAAAAAACGCTGAACAAGCGAGCCTTGCTAGGTTCGTTGTGAGACTGAACCCTTCAACAGAGAAAAGGGCGCAGGCTCGCTTGTTCAGCGTTCCTCTGTTGATCGTTTTCTCGCTCCGGTCTCACTCGGAGGCGCGCAAATTATCTAGCACAAATGTGCTATGGCGCGCAAGATAATTGTGCCGGAAAGACCGGCGCATCTTTCAATTCTTCCCCGGTCAAAATCATCGGCATTACGCAAAGAATCCACTCCGCGCAGTGAATCTGAATCGGCCAGTAATCGCCCTTTTCCGTCTTTTGCTTCGCATCTTTCACTACCGCAATCGTGACCGTTTCGGCCTTGAGGTTATTCAACGCAAGGTGAAGCAATCGGCGATTGATCGGCTGGCCGTACAGGATGCCGACAAGAGCCTCTTGGCCGACCTCTTCCGGCATTCCGTCTTCAGGGTTGAATTGCAAAGCCTCGCGCTTTCCGCTACCTGCACAGTAAGGGCAGTTGTGATAAAGCGCAGCCTGCGCCCACTCGTACAGGTCGGAAAATTTGACCTCCTGGCCTTCCCTGCGCGTAAGCATCTTGATTGCATTTTCGCGGGCGGGATGCGGAAAATCAGGATTCTCGCTTGCGACTTGATAGCCGACTAAAACGTGCCCATCTGTGGCGAGCGTGAATTTTTCGCCATTCGGCATCGTGAGGCTTTTGACCTCGCAAGAGATGTGGCTGTAAAAGCCTGCGCCGTCGCAAATTTGTTGAAGCCATTGCATAAATTGATTTCCTTTCGTTATTTGTCGAGTTTGGCGAGAACGGCTTTAGCTCGCCGATCAATTTGACGAAGAATAAATTTCAAAGTTTCCACGTCGCCGGTCATAGGCATAGGCGTTTCGTGGATTTCGCGCAAGACCTCTACAAGCTCATCGTGCGAGTTGACTGCGGTTTCGAGTTTGGCGGTCATTTCGCTGTCGTGAATACCGTCAAGGTAGCAGTCGTCAATGCGTAAAATATGACCGTCGCACCCAGTTCCACATCTGCAAGGTTCGTGTGTAAGTTTCATTTCTTCCCCTTTCCTTTCGGCTTATCGTCAGCCGGATTCCAACGTGAAAACATCGCCAAGACTTTGGCCGCATCATCGGCGGAAAGCTCATCCCAATTCCGCCAGTAAGTCCCGGTAATCGTGACAGCCTTTTCGCGGCAGGCTTTGTAGCCCGCAAGATTGTCGTCAGGCCAAAACTCCGCGCAAAGATCGTCAACAGCACCTTTCAGTTTCGCGCCCTGATTCCCTGGCTGTTTGTTGTTTTCGACTAAAGCCTTCTCCCGCTTGCTTTCTTCGTTTGCATCTTGGCCTGATGCCTTGCGAGTGCGAGCCTTATCCTTTGCCGGTAATTCGCTTGCAGGTTCGTTGCTTTTGGGTTCGCTTTTCTTTTCCTCTTGGAGCTTACGCGCTTTCTCGTTGAGTTTTTCCAGCGCAGACCGTTTGCGGCCAATTGTCCAGTTGTACAAGTCTTTTTCTCGAACCCAAGTCTCGAATTGAACATCGTCGCCGCCTGCTTGTTTCCAAGCCGCTTTAATCCAGGTGTTCAGGTCTGAATGCTCTTGCTCGATGCGCGCGGCCTCTTCGTCATCGTGCTGCGTGTTTGGCGTTTCGGGCAAAGGGTCATCAATCGGCGCAGGCTCCACGACTTCAGCTTGTACAGGTGGAACGAGAGTAAGCGACTTGACTGACTTTTCTTCGCGGATAGGCTCAATGCTGATAACGTCGCCTTCCCCGTCCACGTCTGCGCCTAGTTCTTCAGGCGTGTAGACCGGCCCGCCAAAGATGTCAGGGCAATGCCATTTCGCGCCGTTCGACAAAGCGCGGGCGAAGGCCATGTTGCGAAAGAATGAGCGCCAAGTTTCCTTTCCGAGCAATTGCGCTCGTTGTGCATCTTCGCGTGTGAAGGATGACAGTCCAACGCTTTCGCCGTTCTCGAAAAATTCAATCTCGCAGCCTTCAATATCCAACTTGCGCACGCGGTAGGTGTAGCGCCCGCTTCGCTTGATCGCGGCGGCGATTAGGTTTGCAGAGAGCGAGACTTTACCCTTCACGATATACACGCCAGTCATTGAAGCGATTGGCGGAAAGCCAAGCTCAGCACCAGCCATCACTTTCACGATAGCCTGCGCCGCGTCTTGTGAGTCTTGAAAGAATTTAGACTTCACAAAGATTTCGCCCAGGCTTTGCATCTTTTGAATCGTTTTGGGTAATTCGGGTTTGATGGGTGAGATTGACATGTCAACCTATTCCTTTCTGATAAGCGTTAAGGCGGCATCTAAAATGCCGACATCTTTGATCGCGGGACATTCGCCATCTTCGACAAGGCATTCAATGTAGGGCCGCGCCATTTCGCAAAGGCTTTCAATACCCGCGAAAAGCTCAGCCATTTTTTGCGGTCTATCGCTGCCCATTTTGTAACCGTGAAAAGTGGCAACAATGACATCCTGATCGTCAAGAACGAGCCACTCTTGCCCGCTCCCAGGTATTGCGCGAAGTTTCATCTTCCCTTCTCCCTTGGAAAATAAGCGCGGCTCGGATTGTCGCGCTTGAAGTTTTCGGCCAACTGCCAAACATCGGCGTTATGCACGTCATCAGCCGGATGATGTTTCCCGCTCGTTTCATCATAGGGCGAACGTTTGACTATGGCGTTAAATAAATATGCGCAGACGATGCAAAATCCGATAGCAACGGCAAAGATAAGGCCGAATGCGACTGCGCTCGCCTCGGCGCGTTCCGACTGCGTTAGTTCTTGAAGTTCAGCAATCATATTTCCTCCAACAAAAAAGGCGCAGCCCGCAGGCAACTGCGCCGGTTCCCCAGTAAAATCTTCGTTACAGTCAAAGTGTTTAGTCGTGCATAAAATCACCTCCCTTGATTGGATTCTTGAATCGTTGCGCATTGATTCCCGATTTTACCGCGTGGCTTTCGCGCTATAGAACGCGGCACAGCATCGGCTGGCTGTGAAATCAAACTGTCGGCATATTTTCAACAGATTTTCCACGATTACTGGATACTCTAATTCGAGTTGTTTTTCTATTTCTTCGAGAGTCACCTTGTAATGCTCCCGTTTTTGCGAATAACCAGCAGTGCACCATCTACGACGATCCGCACCGCTACCACTTCGCTTTTTGGATAGCCGTACAATCCGAGATAATTGCGGTAATCGTAGCCGTCAAACTCAATCGCGGGGACACTTTTCCCTTCAAGCGACTGGCACAAGGCCAGCTTTTGCTTGTTCGTGAGACTAAATGTTTTCCCGATTGCGTTTGCCGTGCGTCCAATTTCGATTTCAACCAAAGACTGGCATCCCCGGCTATCCCAATACCAATGCTTGAATTTCACTGTCTGTCTCCTATAAAGAATCTAAATTTAACCCGCTCAGGAAACGCGTAAGGGGCGGCGGGCATAGTAGAAACGAGTTCCGCCCCAGCGGGGCAGGAACGAGTCACGTCACAGCGGGCGAGACTCCGTAATTCTTTGATTGCATTTGCTACATCTCTTGCGTCTTGCGGCATAAGTCCTCCGTGTGTAATTGAGCCTCATCAGTGCGCGCCTAACGCGCAGACTGCCTCGCGGCAGTTTCGGCTTTTATACCTTGGCGAGCAGTCCTTTTTTCGCCAGAGAATCCAACGCGCTCAGTCCGCCATTCGGAAAGCGGCTCGCTTTCTGGTCACACTCGGCGGCGAGTTCCCGTGCTGCCTGTTTAACGTTTCCATTCCACGCGCAGCCGCGAATTTCCTTGGCGGTCAATTCGAGAGCCGCGCGTTTCTCTTGCGGAGTCAGCCGCGCGCTGTTTTCGATTTCTTCAATTTGCTTTTCGTATTGTGAGAGTTTCATTTTGCTTTTCCTTTCTGCCGCTTGATTGCGACGCCTTACCTATCGCAGACGGCGTGCCAGACGCTAAGTGCTTTAGAATCAGTGAGAGG
>ERZ724522.1136-NODE-1136-length-15040-cov-4.201068_pt1 | contig 15040 bp, 21 predicted proteins | sample MGYA00376055_ERZ724522 | MGnify/ENA primary metagenome ERZ724522 (study PRJEB28724, sample SAMN07190884) | wastewater metagenome | isolation source: effluent of sewage treatment plant in Hong Hong | place: Hong Kong | collected 2016-03-17 ... | reverse complement strand
CATGGGTCGCACGGTTTCACGATCTCACGTGGGGACAGAGGAAAAATCTTGCGGTGCACAGAGCAAGCGTTACTCCGCAGCCTAGCCTTGCTCGACAGCGCTACAACCGCGCGCGATACGCCTGCGGCTTGCGCTACATGACCACAGGCGTTGAGCTTGCGGGCTTGCCAGCATTCCGCGCACAACAAACACAGGTTGCCGTTTCTTGCGGCTAGAGGTGTTCCATTGCAGATCATCGGTCTGTCAGGCTACAAGGGCAGCGGCAAAGATACTGTTGCTCGTATCATCACAGGCAGGTTTCCCGCGCTGAGCGGATGGCATCGCATTGCTTTTGCTGATGCCGTAAGAGAGGCCGTTGCAGCAATGTACGGCTTTACCATGCGTCAAATGCTTGATCCTGTGTTGAAAGAGCGTGTTGACGATTTTTGGGGTGTATCACCGCGCGAAGCGTTGCGCAGCGTAGGGATGGAACGCAGGGCGGTGCGCAATGATTTCTGGCTCATGGCGCTTGAACGTCGAATGTCTGAGATCATGCGGCGCAGCATGTTGCCAGTGAAAGGGTTTGTCATCCCTGATGTGCGCTTTGAGAATGAGCTAGATTTCGTGCGCGATCATGGCGGTAAGACGTGGGTTATTCACCGCCCCGGTTGTGAGTACGATGGCCATATCACAGAGGCATTACCGCGCGACTCGCAGCGCTTTGATCGAATCCTGAACAACGATCGTGACCTGCGTTCTTTGCGTCAGACCGTGCGCTACATGATGAGCATCTAATGGATCGACGCCAGCCATGGGACGCGTATTTTTTGGGCATTGCACACGAGGTAGCGCGGCGATCTACGTGTCCGCGTAAAGCCGTCGGATGCGTGCTAACGGTGAATCGGCGCATCATTGCGACAGGGTACAACGGGTCTCTGTCTGGTCATCCGCACTGCACAGAGGCGGGATGCGTCATCACAGAGACAACTTACTTTGAACACAACAGAGTAACCATGCAGCATTGCATACGCGCTGTGCATGCGGAAACAAATGCAGTCACACAGTCTGCGCGCAATGGTTGCGTAACAGAGGGTAGCACCGCGTACGTGACTGCCTCACCATGCGTGCAATGCATGATGAACCTGATATCGGCTGGCGTTTCCAAGGTGATCTTCGCCGAATCCTACCGCCTCAACCTCACCGAACCGATCGCCAAGGCATCGGGCGTTGCCTTGCTCCATATACCGGATTGGAGACCATGACCCTCTCTCACGTGCTCTTGATGCTCTTGAGCATCCGCGCCGCGCAGGTAGGCCGCTACGGCGATCCTGGCGATCGTCTCGCAGGTGGTACGCCAGCCTGTGCGCGCCGCTTGCCGCGCGCTGAGTATCAAAGCAAGCAACCGCTCATGTGCGCTCATCGGACGTTGCCTTGTGGTACTCCTGTGCTCTTGCTAGCGCCCGCTGGCAAGGTCTGCTCAGCACCCGGCAAATGCGCTGAGGTCAAGGCCCGATCGGCGATCTGCTACGTGCTAGACCGCGGACCCTACACGAAACTGAGCACAGGAAAATACAGGTCTGAGTTTGATCTCAGCCCGGGTGCGGCACAGGCGATCAACCTGAGCCTGTACACCGGTCGGATGCGGTTGCTTTATGTGCCGCTAAGGTAACAACATGGTAGACCTCAGCGACGAGATCGGCCTTGATGACGATGCCCCGGCAGCGCATGAGCGCAGGGTACATGATCCGGGTGAGGCGTGGAAAGAGGCGTATCAGGTCTCGACGCCTGAGGAGATCGGTTCGCGCAAGGGGATGGTTGATCGTCACGCGGTGCAACATGATGAGTACGGGGAGCATCCCCCGTCGGTAACGTCGCGCGCATCGTTCCTTACGTTTGCTGCCATGTTCCGCTTTTCCCCTGCGGACCTTGATCGGGCTGCGGATGCTTGGGAACGGGCGTTCTACCAGCTTGATCGGGTCCGATCGCTACCCTCTCTTTTTTGAACGATTTTTCTTGATCGCTTGAGAGTTGTTTATCAGGTTCTCTTTACCGGCGATTGAGCCGCTACCGAAACAACAGCCAAGAAAGAGGTCTCTCATGTCGTCTCTCACTCTGGAACAGATCAAGGAACAGGTTGACGGCCACAAGGCATTCATGCTGGCTTGCCCCCACGCCGATCTCAAGACCGATGATGCGGCGGCGCTGAATGACCTGAGCAAGCAGGCATGGGTCATCGCCAAGGCGGACGTGAGCAAGCTGCCGACGGTGCAGGCGATCCAGGCAGAGATCAACACGATGATCGCGCCGCCCAAGAAAGAGCGTGCACAGAGCCCGTCGCGGCTGCGCGGCATCGGCGATGCGGTCAACATCACGCCCCCACAGGCCGTCAAGGATTTCCTCAGCAAGATCACGTGGGACGGCGAGACGCGGCTGAACAACCCGCTGCTGCTGCAGACCGTGTTCGGCGCCGACAAGCCGATCGATGGTTCCGCGGTGCGCGATTTCTACGTCGCTGCCGTGGCCCGTCTGTTCCGCCCCGGTTCGCCGGTCAAGGCGCTCACGATCGGCGGCAAGCGTGACAACGTGGATCCGCTGTCGGTCGCGCTGATGCCGTCGGGCGCGGGTGAGGTGCACATCGCAGCGCTGCGCAACCTCAAGCCCGAACGGTGCACGTTCCTCACCGTGATTGACGGTCAGGGCAAGCCCGAACGGGCAGAGGTGCTGACGCGGAATGAGGACACGTTCCGCCGTCCGCGCGCGGAGAAAGAGGCGACTGAGGCCCGGTGGTTCTCGCTGCTTGTCCGCGCCAATGCTCCGACGGGCGATTTCATCGCCGTCAGCGCCGCGCCGGATCTGGCCCTGCTCAAGCAGGTCAACGATCAGATGTGGGCGGAAGCCTATGCGCTGTTCTACGCCAGCGTGAGCAACGATCAGAGCGGCAAGGCCGCGCCCGCCAAGGGCGCGGGAAAAAGCGCATAGAGGGATTTTTCACACTGGCCGTAGATGCTACACCCGACGATGATTTGCTCTAGGGTTTGTCATCCATAGGTGTGCATCTCTGACGGGGTGTTCCGGCGCAACGATAGCGCCGACAGACTCTTGGTCACTCATGACCGAATGAGCAAGCGCCGCATGCTGAGAGCGCTAATTTCTCACTGCAACAGGTAGGCTTAGGAGCAGCCATCCTTAAAGAGTGAGGCCGAGTTGAGGACTCTCCGCCGCAAGCTACCCACAGTCATAGTCAGGTCTTGATCGTCTGTGGTTATGGAGAGTATCGGCTTACAGCATCTCGCGCCTGACAATGTGTATCTTTGGCGTAACAGCACAGTTGCCGTGAGAATTCACATCCGCATTGCTACACGGTTAGTCACCGTGTGGGCGTGCTAGACTCGGCAAAGGCACCGGGATTGAGCGCAGAGCGCCGCATAAGCGCTTTGCGCTTTTTTATTGACTACATACACACGGTGAAACAGGGTGATCGCCATGGATGAAATCAAAAATGAACCTGGCACAGGAGATGTTGAGATTGTTGCTGCACAGCGCAAGTTAACGCGCATTCGCAGCGGCATGATGGGCGCGCTATGTCTGGCGCTAGGGGTCATTCCTGATGCCAACGATCCGCGAATGGAGCATTTCTCCGACGACGAAAACGAGGACAAAAAAGATGCTCTGTTTGCTGAGCGATGCAGGCGTGAGCAAGAGGGCGACGAAACAGAAACGTTGAATCAGTTTGAGCGCAGATTGGGCATTCCTGGCTATCGCATTGAGCGCCGGGCCACCGATCTTCTTTCCCTGCCGCCGCCGGTTGCGGTGATGCCCTCTCGTCAGCGCTTGACGATTGATGAGCGCAAGCGCAAGACTGCGCGCAAAGTTTCTCGCGCGGCGCGAAAGAAAAACCGCAAATGAGGCTGCACATCGGCATCCAAAAAATGCGCACGCGGCGGTTTTTAATGCAGGTGAAAAGAACAATGCTTAACTGCCTTGCCGGTCTTGCTTTCGCCGTCATTTGTGCGATTGCAGGCTCATTCTACGGTATCGCTTTGGGGGTTGTGCTCTACTATCCCCTGCTGGCGTTGAGCGTAGAACGTCCTTTCCTCCTGTGCACGATCTTTGGTGCCGCCTGCGGTTTCGCTGGTTTTGTCCTACGCATTGGTGAATCCGCCCCGTCATCCTGGTTTACGTTTAGCTTGAGCGGCGACGAATGAGCATTCATTTCGCGACGGGAGATGCCACGAAACCTGCTGCACCGCACAACTTGTGCGTAATCGTTCACATCGTGAATGACATAGGTGCATGGGGCGCGGGCTTTGTGCGTGCTCTCAGCCGCACTCTGCCGATGAGCGAAAGACTCTATCGTGATTGGCACATGATGCGCCCCCGTGATTTTACAAGCGAGGAAAGGACAGGCCCGCTTGCTCTTGGGCATGTGCAGCTTGTTACGTGCACAAGCCCGTTTGTGGCTAACGTATGCGGTCAACACGGAATCAAAAGGGCACGCGCGCAGAGCGCGCCCGGACATGCGCGCGTTGAGGTGCCTCCGATTCGCTACGATGCCGTGCGCAAGGGGCTGGAAAGGTTGGAAGAAATTCTCTCCCGCCGAGATGGCAGTAGACGCTTGATAAGCGATTTGGGCAACAAACCTTACCCCGGCGATTATCAGATTCACATGCCGCGCATCGGGACGGGGTTAGCCGGTGGCGATTGGGATTTGATTGAACCGATCGTTGCTGACGTGTTCAAGAATCGGCGCACGGTTGTTGTTTATCGTTTGCCGGTTGCACCGTCACGCAAGAGGTGATAAAACAGAGGGTGAGGAGATGAGATAGATGTCAATTCTCGACGCTCTCTACCGTGCCCACAGGCGAGCGCAAAACCGCCGAGTAGCGCGCATCGCTAGCAAGATCCAAGAGCGCATCAATCGCGCCGCTGCACCGCACTGCATTTGCAAGCCTGAGGCTGAGGAGATTCCTCAAGCAGAGGATCAGGCTTACATGCCCGTGCCGCGCGTCTATATTGTGCGCTGCACTTGCAATCGCAAACCGTCAGCGATTCACCCCAAGTACCCCGGCAAGGTGCGACGCTTTGCGCGCCTCATCCTGTCTCTCGTGACCTACAGCCCTGACATGCAGGTGCTCTAATGGCTGCGTCGAATCTTTGCGCGTCGTGCGGAGCAAGCCCTATTGGTCTTATTGACTGGCACCATCCGGGCTGCCCTGCACAATGGTCGCTAGAGATGGACGCACTTGATGCAGCACGATCGCTAGGATATAACGCGGTGCTGCTCCCATCTAGTGAATCACCTGTCAATGTTGAAACATGGTCTCTTGTGAAAGCGAATCGCAAGAGCACCGATCCGGTTCATCTAGGACCGCCAGCAATTCCAGGATTGAACACACTGGAAGTTTGGCAATGGGGAATGTATTGGCAATGGATGGAAATCTACGCAATCCATAACTCAGATTGTGCGTTTGAAACATATTGCCGCGAATTGCAGATGTGCCGATGCGGGCATCATCGAAAAGATCACACGCTGGAAATGAAACCGGATGGATGGCCAAAAAACTATGCGTGTGACAGGTGCTCATGCAGAGACTATAAGACACTGCTTGCCCCGCCAGCGGGCGCGATTGTGTACTTGACCACGGGACGTGAGGATTGGGCGCAAGCCGCACAAGAGCGTTAGCGAATGGCGTATAATTACGCTCATAAACAAGAGGATGCTGCTGTTTTTTCCGCAGTGCCACAGAAACCAGGAGCATTGACCGTAACTGTGACCGGGCGGAAAATTCCCACGTCTGCGACGGCTACGCATGAATACAACGCAGACGGGACTAGGAAATATTTGATTGTGGGAGACAAGCCTTTGGCATGGTCCCCACCCGATCGTAAGACCATCCTCCGAGAGCAACTTGCTGCTGAGGAGAGGAAAGAGCAAGAGAGCGCCACCGCGCGATTGCATGCGGAGCAACAAGAAAAGCAAGAGGCAGCTAAACGCTTTTCTGCGGCGATTGCTGCGAGTGCTGAGCGCATCCGCGGCTATGTTGCTCGGCTGCAACAAGAGCGTGAGGAGAAACGACAGGCGCGGCGCGCTGAGGCTGCGCGCACGGGGAATCGTCTCCTCAGCCTTGATCTTGATGATTGACATTAGGCCCGACGGCAGACAGGGTGTTACCATTCTGGCAGACTTGAGAGGTAGATCGCACCATGACCACGACGCCAACCGTTCCCACGCCCTCTTTCACCGTCAGCCGCAAGGCGCTGTTGCCCGTGCTCAAGCAGGTCACGCGAGCGTGCGCCAAGGGTAGTGCTGCACTCCTCAACACGTGCGTTCTGCTTGATGCGCGCCCGGGAAAGGACGGGAAGCCAGCGTCGCTGACGATGGCTGCAACGGATCTGATCAACAGCGTACGGGGCAAGATGGGGCTCATGTCCTGCACCGCTGAGGGTGTTTACGCTCTCCCGGGTGCGCGGCTGGCAGAGGTGGTAAACGCGATGCGCGGCGGCGACGAAATCAAGTTTGAGCCGCTGCAAAAGAGAGATACTCTCACGGTGCTTGTCAGCACCGGCAAGAGTAGCCGCGTCGAATTGCCCTACGTGGATCCGACGGGGTTTCCTCATATCTACACCGCTGCTGAGGACAAGGCAGAGCGCCACAAGATCCCCTCTGCGGACCTTGAGCGCGTGTTCAAAAACGTCCGCCATGCGGCAACGTCTGAGGTCACGTCGAATTTTCACGGCGTCTACCTCAGCGCGTCTCCTCAGTCTGCAACCGGATTCTCTGAACCATCGTCTGCTGTCTCTCTCTTGAACGTTCTCCCTGAGGGGCTGCTGAGCGCCGCCGGTGTGCTCTTGCCTCTCAACACCGTTGAGACGATTCTAGGGCTGTGCGCTGCCGGGCCAGAGGTTGAGATCGCCATCAAGGCGCGGGACAATGGCACGCCGCTACGGGTGTATCTAAGAGACAAGACCACAGAGATCGCGGTCATGCTCCCTGGAAACACGTTTCCGCCTGCATTGCCCGGCCAAGTTTACGGTGCAGCGCAGCAACCGTCTGTGCACTGGCACAAGATGCGCCGCGATGAGGTGCTAGACGCTGCGCGCTTGCTGCTTACGGTTCTCGCTGGGAGCAAGAGCGATCCGCGCGCGGCGGTTCGCTTTGACAAGGGCATTGTGCGCATGCAGACAAGCGGCGACGCTGGCACGTGCGATCAAGAGATTGTCAGCAACACGCCAGAGGATTTTGAGTTTACCGCTGGCGTTGAGACTCCTCAGCGGGATTGCGGGATGAGCATCAATCATCTCATCTCGCATTTGAGCACACCGGCGATGCAGGCTGCAGAGGAGTTTGAGATCGGCATCAGTGATAACCCCATGGGCATGCAGCTTTTGCGGCCCGCTGGAGAGAACGCGCAATCCTACGTCGGCGCGATGAATGCGCTGAGTTTGTAGCGCGCACAGAACGCCGCGTGTGCGGCGGAGAGGAGATGAGAACATGATGAGAACGATCGGAAACATCCCATACGTGACCTTGCTGATGCTGATGTTCATCTTGGGAACGCAGGTGCACATCAAGCAACCTTTGCACGATCTACAGCGTCCTCAGGTCTGTGATGATTGCAGCGACGACGTAAGCGATCCTGACGATTATCTAGACTACTGCCCTGAGGATTGCTGCGGAGAGGATGAAACCAACGATGGTGACGATGAGAACGCCACGCATCCCACGCAAGCCGTCTGAGGGAAAGAGCGCGCTTACGCTCAAGCGTGAGGCAGAGGATGCGCGCATTCTGCAAGAGCGCAAAGAGCGCGATGAGGCCGATCGTCCATTCTGCGACGGCGCACGTCTGCGCCGCCCGTGTGGGCAAGGTTGGGCGGGAGAGATCTCAGACCTGACGCACGTTCTACCCGCTGCGCAAGTAGAGAACCTGCAGCGCATCGGGGCTGCGTACGGGCATTTTTGGGCGTTGCATCGCAATCATATCGGCAAGCACGGTGCTATGTCTCACAATGAGGCGATCGCCTATCACCTCATCAGTGCCGATAAAAATAGAATCGGCAATGCGCCGCCCATCGCGCGCGATCCGACCGGTGAGGTATGGGGATACGCGCGTGATGTACTGTGGCGCGTGATGTCAGATGGGCGCACGATGATATGGCTTTATGGGCGCTACAGCGGCTATATCTACGCGCCCGACATCAGGATTAGCCACGCTGACGCGATCTTCGAGCTAGCAGGCAAGCGCCGCAAGTGCGTCAAGGGCAAGCCTGAAAAAGCAGGCGTCGAGAATACCGCCTTGCGCCTCTGGAATGCATCGCCTCTGCTTGCTGTCTATGGCCCGATGGATCTGGAGTGCACACCCGGGCCAAGCCGATCGCCAGGAATCCGCGCGCGAGTGCGCCGATCGCTTGATCGCGCACAAGGGAAAAATAAGTTGCACGATCTGTGATCTCTGGTGTATTGTAAAACCGCGCCGGTGTCAGCGTCAGGATCGCTCTAGATCCGCCCTTCACCCTGCTGTTAGATTGCGCAAAATTTCTTGCACGTGTGCGCAAGTGCTGCTAGATATGTAGACGATGGAAAAGAAAAGCAAGCTGGCGGTGCTAAAAGAGCATCTGCGCGCAGGGCGCAATCATGAGGCGATCAAGCTCGCTGCGTCTTTCCCGCGTCTACCTGATGAGCATCGGGCGGCGATCTTAGAGGGACGTGAGGCGATCGCCCGCCCTGAGTTTCAGCGCTCTCTCAAGCGCGATCCTGAGGTGCAGATCGCTACGGCGATCGCAGCGCTCAAAGCGGCTTTTGGAGACGAGAAACCATGACAATTCTGTGGCTGCTGCTGAAAGGTCTATTTCTCAAACCGTACGACAGCGGCAAGCGCTGGAAACACTCGGCGGTGATTGACTATCGCGCAACGCGCATCAATCACATGATGATCGCCGATTGCGAAACGTGGTCTGAGGGGCAGACGGTAACGGTCCTGAAAGACGGTCTGAGGCACTACGTAGACGGTCCGATCGCCTATGCCGACTCTGCGCACCGGGTGCGCGGACAGTGCTTGATCCTTGAGCAAGACATCAAGGCAAGCGCAACCGTATGCAAGGTGCTAGTCCTCTGCACCTATGGGCGCTTGCTGTCGGCGCTGATGACGGCGATCAACTCTGAGGCACAGCGCAGCGCGCAAGCCGTTGTGTCTGAGATGTTGACAGATCGCTGATCTTACTGGTAAGGTAAAACCGCGCAGGTGTCAGCGTCAGGATCGCTCTAGATTCACCCTTCACCCTGCTGCTAGGCGATCCTGGCGAAAAAAAGATCGCCAGCCTAAACTTTTTTCTTGCGCTCTGCGCGGACGGTGTTAGACTTAGATCATCAAGGCGCGGCACTCGAAACCAACCGCCGCGCTGAGGAGATGAGCAGATGAGCCTGAGCAATGTTACCTACCGCGTCCGCCGCCCCGATGGTCGCTTTGAGATTCGCACGCCTGTCTACGTGATGATTGAGGCGCCCGATCGCGACGCGATCAAGCGCGTTGAGGTGTACACCATCGCTCAGAGCGGGCGCTTTTGCGGGATGGAGACCTTCCGCGGCTACTTGAACGAATCCTCAACGCCCGAACGAATCAACCTGCTGCGGATGTGGTCTGAGGCGCCGCGCGCCCTGCTCACCCCTGGCGATCTGTCTGAGGTCATCGGCGACAAGTGCCAGATCCGATCCTATGAGGATGCGGTACAGATCGGCATCAAGATTCACAATCAGCCGCAAGCGCGCGAGTATTTCCAGCGCTACGCCGATCGCGTCGTGTCCGACGGTCCGACGGCTGCGCTTGGTTGGATGTACGCAGTCGCCTGCAACTTGGTTGGCTGCTACGATCTGTGCGTCGAATTGCGAAACGCTCTGCACCGGATCGATATGGCACGGCTTGGCCGTTGACATGGCCTCAGCGGCTGAGGTATCCTTGAGAGGATGAACCTGCCGCCGCCGCAACGCTGTGCAACGAAGATCGTCAGCCCCGGGCATCCTCTGCACCGCGCCCGGGTGCGCCCTCTCGGATTCACCCGATCGGCGATTCTGCTAGACGCTACTGCGGGCTATCCCGCTGCGCAGCGGCTGATCGTTCCGCAGGGGATGCTTGCCGACGACGTTGATCCGGATGGATTGGGCACGGTGAGGACGATCGCCCGGTCTGAGCTTGACGGAGCAACACTGTACCTGCGTACCGATCTGGCCGGTGGTACCGTGACGATCCGTGCGCAGGTGCCCTACGGCGGGGCTGCCGTGCGAGGGCTGCTTAGCCTCAACGGTAGCACCTCTACCGTAAGCGCCAGCCTGCGAGTAACGCACCCTGCAACGGGTGCGCCTTACGTCATCCGCGCCGCAGATCTTGCACGGGCTGCAACGCTCGCACAGGATGACGCAGGGTACGCAGGTACCCGATCGCTGCTCTGCATGCCCGGCAGGGTGCTTGATGGCGCACGGGTGCGCGTCACGGGTAGAACGCAGGCTATCCCGTGGCCATTTGACCTGAACAACCCTAGCCGCTGCAACGCGAGCGATACGGGCCTCAGCGGCAAGCCGTGCGACTGCACCGCCACAGGGAGAGAGGTGCAGCTAATCGACGATACCGGACCCGTTGACGCGGTACAGTCGCCGATCGCCAATAACCAGATCGTGCGAGCGGGTACCCTCTTGTACGCTGGCCCGAATGAGCTAGCCAGCGATCTACCGGTGATCCGTACCGTCTGCCTCAGGTGCTCTCGCCTTGCGCCGATCGGCGATCGCTACTGCACAGCGCACCGATAAAAAATAAAAATTTTTTCTTGACGATCGTTTCTGGCGATCGTAGATTCTGATCATCAAGGCGCGCGGCGCTGAGGAGATGAAATATGCTGGATCAAAAGTTGCAAAAAGTCATCGAAGATTGGATGTGGACTCACCATCCTGCTGGCGTCGCTATCGTCTCTGAATATAAAGAAAGCTATTACCGTGAAAATCTCCCTCCGCGGGATAGCGATGCGTGCGTATGGTGGCACAACGCCGAACCTCGCACGTATCGGCAGAATGTCAAAGTTTACACGCTCATCGCTGGCGCTCATCGATGCTACTACGTTCCCTGGTTTGGCGGTCCTGGCGTCGCTGATTACTATCCGTCCCATTTCGGGCGCGGCGTCGCCGATGATCTGAAAGAGCGCGATCCTGCTACCTGGCTGACTGAGGTGCAGGCGAATCTGTGGGCGCAGATCGCTGATCACCTCAGCGCAGAGCAGCAAAACCTGTTGATCGCCAGCGTCGCTGAGCGGGTAGCGGCATGGTCCGCAGAGCTTGCAGAGTACAACGCTGCTTTTGATGACTACACCGCCGCATTTCTTGAGAATGTCAAGGTGTGGAATGAGGCAGAGCTTTTCGGTCAATGGCGGTATGACCGGGAAAATCCTCACGGGTATTCCTGGTCTTTGAGACACCACATTCCCGATGATCTGCACATTAGTAAGCGCCCGATCGGCGATTCGCCTCTCGACGCTGCAACGCTGCGCGCTGAGGCCGATAAGCGCCGTCAGAACACAGCGGCGATCGCCGCACTCCTCAGCGCGGCAAAAAGCTGGAAAGACTACCGCGCTGAGGATGAGCCTGTAGCCGTGGCCGATCCTGTGGCTGAGGCACCTCAGGCGGAAAAGCAGACGACGATCGCCGATCTGGCCCAGCGGTTCAACCGCAAGCGGCGATAAAAAATCTTGGAAAAAACTTGCTCTATGAAATCAGATCGCCTAGATTAGATTTCAGACAGCAACTGATTACAGCCGATGGAAATCGGCGGAGATGAGAGACCATGGCGACGACGATCAGCAGCAAGGCCGAGCTTACCGATCTAATCAAGGCGCGTTACCCGCTGGTATACTGCGTCACCCCTGAGGAAAAGCGCGTTGAGCTTGCGCTGCTCAGCCTGTGCCAGACTCGGCGCTATGTGCTTAGCTTCTGGTCCTTCATCAGCGGCTTTCGCACCCTCAGCGGTTCGCTCAAGGGTGACGAAAAAATCAACGATCCTGTCAAGGCGCTTGACTACGTGCTCTCGTCTGAGGTAGGCGACGGCGGAGTTTTCGTGCTCTGCGACTTTCACCCATTCTTGAAAGACGCTCGCACGATCCGCAAAATGCGAGAGACGATCGCTGCTCTGCCCGGCAAGGGCAAGAGCATCATCATCCTCAGCCCCGTCATGGAAATCCCGCGAGAGCTTGACAAAGAGATCGCCGTGGTAGATTGGGATCTGCCCGGTCGTGAGGAGATCGGCGATATCCTCAGGAACACGATCACCAACCTGCCGCCCGGGTGCAACGCTGGTATCGCCAGCGACGCGAGCGGCTTTGATACCGTCGTGGATTCTTTGATCGGCCTCACGGCGATCGAAATCGACAACGTGTTGGCCAAGTCGATTGTGCGCCATCGCTCGCCTGACGTGCGCACGATCCTTGGCGAAAAGAAAGCGATCATCCGCAAGAGCGGTATGCTGGAATACTATGAGGCGACACAGGATCTTGCCAGCGTCGGCGGGTACGAATCGCTCAAGGGCTGGCTGCGCAAGCGCAAGCACGCGTTTACTCCTCAGGCCCGTGCTTACGGTCTGCCCGTGCCGCGTGGCCTCTTGCTGCTAGGCGTGCCAGGCTGCGGTAAGTCGCTGACGGCCAAGGCGGTTTCCGCAGCCTGGAATATGCCATGCTTGAAATTGGACGTGGGCAAGCTCTTCGGCAGTCTGGTAGGTGACTCCGAAAAGAACGTGCGCAACGCGCTCAAGACCGCTGAGGCGGTTGCTCCCTGCGTCCTCTGGCTTGATGAGCTTGACAAGGCTTTCGCGGGCGTTTCCGGCCAGTCTGGCGACTCTGGCACGTCTCAGCGGGTTTTCGGGACGTTCATCACATGGATGCAGGAAAAGACCGCGCCTGTGTTTGTCATCGCGACGGCAAACGATGTCAGCGGTCTGCCGCCTGAGTTGCTGCGTAAGGGTCGGTTCGATGAGATCTTTTATACCGATCTCCCCTCTCCCGCGGAGCGTGAGGAGATCTTGAAAATCCACCTCGCTAGCAAGGGTCGCGACGCTAGCGCCGTCGAGATGTCGCAGGTCATGACGGCCATGCAGGATTTCACCGGCAGCGAGGTTGAGCAAGCGGTTATCGCTGCCCTCTATGAGGCGTACGATGCCAACCCTGCCGATCGCACCCTCAGCACCGATGCTCTCGTGAGCGCGGCGCGTGAGATCGTTCCGCTGGCGCACACGATGCGAGAGCGTATCGACGGCATGCGGAATTGGGCACGTTCCCGCGCCCGGTCGGCAAGCGCCGCCCCGATTCCTGAGGCCAGCGGCGCCGCGCCCGCTGAGAGCGCCGACAAGCCAGCGCACAAGGGCAAGGGTCGCAAGCTCGCGGTTGACTAGGCGATCGCACCTGCGCAGAGGTGCCGATCGCTGCACCTCTGCGACGGTAAATTTTTTCTTGCAATTATTTTTAGAGCGGTTAGGATTAGAGCATCAGAACCGAACACGGAACGGAGATGAGACGATGGCACAGATCACCTTGAGCGCGATGATCGGCGGTTTCCGGTTTGTTGACCTCAGCACCGGTTGCAAGGCGGTGCATAGCCCCAAAGACCGCAAGGGGTGCCGGGTGAGTGCGGCGGAAGCCTTAGATGAGCACGGCAGCCTCAGGCGCAAGTATGAGGCGATCATCGCGCCCGATGGCAAGGCTACGGGAGAGTACGCGCTACGTGCGGATGCTCCTGTGTACGCTGAGGCTGATGAGCGGCTGAAAGCCGCTCTGCGCAAGGTCAACAGCCTGCTAGACACGGTGTGCTACTCCGTAGGCGGCGGTTCGCGCGTACTCACTGAGGCCAATTACCCCGCATGGCAGACGACCCTTGAGGCGATCGCCGCTGAGGTGCAGACGGCAACGGAGGAAATCGACGCCATGCGCATTGACGCAGACGATCCGAATTCTCCGACGGTGAATGACTTTCTGCGCGCCCGCGGACGTAAGCCGATCTCCCTGGCGTTCAAGCCGCTGCTACACCCTGAGGTCAGGATCGCCGATCCTGACGCACAGGAGCAGGCTCGCGCGTTTGTGCGCGCCACGCAAGAGCAGGTCAAGGAAATCATCGCCGCGGTGCAGAGCGCCGATCCGGACCGCATCAGTCTGGTCTTGAGTGAGGCCAAAAACATTGAGAACGCGATCGCCGATGAGAGCACCCGTGTCAGCATCCGCCGCCTGCTAGAGGTGGCAGAAAAAGCGAAGGTCGCTGCGCAGACAGAGCGCGAGAAAGAGCGCGCCGCGCTCAAGGCGCAAGAGCGCATCAATGGGCGCACGGGTACCGACGCCAAGACCGTTACCGCCCTCAACCGCGATGCGGCGGCGATCCTGCGCTTTCAGACGGAATCGGTGCAGGCTGCGGCGATCAAGCAGGCGGCGATCGCTGAGATCGCCGGACCGGCGGCAGACCTCAGCGCCCGCTTTGCCGGGCTTGACCTTGGCGATGAGAGCGATCTGCCGCTCAGCGATGAGGAGATCGCTCAGCCTGTCACCGGTCGGGCGATCGTTGTGGATATGCGCGATGAGATCGCCTATACCGACGCTGAGCGCATCGCTGCCGCCGCGCGGCAGGTGCAGGCACAGGACAGCAAGCCCGCTCGCATGATTGACGCTGCCTAGCGATCTCCGTCGCTGGCGAAAAAAGATCGCCAGCCTAAACTTTTTTCTTGCACTCCGCGGAGTAGGTTGCTAGATTCATCTCATCAAGGCGCGGCACTCGAAACCAACCGCCGCAGCCGAGGAGATGAGCGGATGAACAACCTTGAGAGCAAGATCGGCAGTTTCCAGGGCGTGCGGGTTGGCAGCGACGGCAACGGGGTTTTCGCTTTCGTGCGCCTGTCCGGCGAATGGGTGATTTTCGAGGTTGGCGGCAAGGTCAACGTGAACAACGTGATCAACCGCAAGCAGTCGCTGATCGCTGCGCACGGCGAGCGGTTCTACGGGCTGATGCTCGCGTTTGTCAACGGTGAGACTGAGATTCCTGAGGGCTACTGCGGCG
>ERZ724522.1135-NODE-1135-length-15042-cov-6.434243_pt1 | contig 15042 bp, 28 predicted proteins | sample MGYA00376055_ERZ724522 | MGnify/ENA primary metagenome ERZ724522 (study PRJEB28724, sample SAMN07190884) | wastewater metagenome | isolation source: effluent of sewage treatment plant in Hong Hong | place: Hong Kong | collected 2016-03-17 ... | reverse complement strand
CGCTCGACCCCGCGCGGCGCGTGGCGGCCTGGTCGGCGGGGTGCAGCTGCTCGCCCTTTCGGCGTCCCAGCTCGGCGCCGCGCGCGAGGCAGTCATCGTCGACGTCGACGTGCATCGCCGCGCGCAGCGAGGCCGCGAACTGGGCGTCGACCTCGCGCGGCTGCTCGTCGTGGTGAAGCGGGCTGGATTCGCGCCAGCCGGGGGCCGCTACCGGCGCATGGCGTCCATGCCCCTCCGATTGCTCATCGGCACATGGCCGCGTGCCATGCCCGCCGCTTCGTTGATCGTCCGTGGTGGGGCCCGCGTCGGCGGGTTGCCCTGCGCCCATGGGGCCGACGCCCGGGCTCGCTGTGTCCGGGGTCTCGCGGGCGGTAGCGTCGGGCCTCGCGGCCTCTGCCTTCAGAACCTGTTGCGAGCCCGGCGCTGAGGTATTCGGGGCGGGTGCGGCGGCCCTATCGGCATCAGCCGCCGCTCCCTGTTCACCACTCGGCGCATCGGCTGCCGCGGCCTCAGCGCTGCTGGCACACGTACCCGCGGGCGTCCCCGCGGTGCCCGGCGTCCCGGGGCTACTGCCGCTCTCTTCGGCGTCCTTGCGGTTGATCTTCAGCCACTCCTTCGGGCTGGTCCTGAACTCGCGCCGGTGGGTCGCCCCGTGGTCGGTCAGCGAGTACCAGAACGGCGCCCGCGGGCTGCTGCTGTCCTTCTGGCGCCGGAACACGAGCCCAGCCTGCAGCGCGGACTCCAGCTGCGCCGGCAGCCCCTTGGTGTCCAGGTGCAGCGCGTAGCCGATCTGGCTGGAGTTGAACTCCTTCGTGCGGCCCTGCGCCTCAAGCCAGGAGACGATGCGATAGGCCGCGGTGCCCGGGGTGAGCTTGTAGGTCATGCTGCGACCTCCGCAAACAGCGGCGCGTCCGCGGCGATGCGGCGGCGGGCGATCTCGATGTACTCGGCCTCAAGCTCGATGCCGATCGCCGAGAAGCCTTCCAGCTCGGCCGCCTTCAGGGTGGACCCGCTGCCCATGAACGGGTCGAGCACGATTCCGCCGGGCGGCGTCACGAGCCGGCACAGCCAGCGCATCAGATCGGTGGGCTTGACCGTGGGGTGGTTGTTCTGCGCCGCTCGCTTCGTGTTCGGAGACTGGAAGGCGCCAGGGTTCTGCTCGCCGCTGGACCACAGCAGCGGCTTCTCGGGCATGCCGTCGAGCCCAGCATTCCGATCCGCCCTGTCCGCCTTCGCGCAGTAGAAGAACCGCGCGGCGCTGCCGGTGTCGCCCTTGAACGTGCTGCCGGCCTCGTCGACGTTGCCGTTGAAGGCGCCGTAGACCCTGCTGAACTTGTCGGCATTGCGGCGACGCACCGGCGCGGCGGCCCCGGCCTCACTCGGGAACTCGGCGACGACCTCATCGCTGCCGTCGTGCAGCACGTTCGCGGGCCAGCGGCCGATCGTGCTGGCGCTACCGCCTCCGGGTCGCAGGTCAGTCGCGCCGACGCGGTCGATCGAGCGCGTCCCGTCGTGGCCGCGGTCGCCGCTGTGGTTGCGCGCGTAGGCGTCGCCATCGCCGTCGAGCGGGACGCGGCACCCGTCGATCCACAGTGCGCCGGTGCCCCAGCGCCAGAGGTTCTCGGCCAGCGTGCCCTGCATCGGCTTGCGAGCGAGGCAGATCGGCTCGTGCGCGGGCTTGAGCGCTGTGTTCCAGCCGCGCCACGCCTCGGGGATCTTGGCCTTGTCGGTGCCCTTCGGGAAGCCGCTTCCGAAGAGCCATGCCAGCATGTCGCGGACCTCGAAGCCGCCGTCCTCGATCGCGCACGCCAGCCGGTGGTAGGTCCGGGTACCGCCGAACGCCACGAGGAAGCCTCCGGGCTTGAGCACGCGCAGCACCTCGGCCCAGGTCTCCGCGCGGAACGCGACATCGCCGCCGTCCCACTGCTTGCCCATGAACCCCTTGTCACCGATGCGATGCCGGCCGTGCGGCATCTCGGGGTTGTTCGTGCGCGCGTGGCCGCCGCGGCTGGCCTGCGTCAGGTGGTAGGGCGGGTCCGTCACCACGCTGTCGACGCTCGCATCGGCCAGCGTGCGCAGCACGTCGCGGCAGTCGCCGTGGAGGATCTGGACCGTCACACCACCCACCTACCTGCGGGGGGTATCCGCGGCACGCCATATGCGTGTGCCGCCGCACCGGATGACCGCCGGATTGCGCCGCGGGCCGGGCGCGCAGACCATGCGCCGCATGCAGTACCCGCCGTCACCGCTCGGTCTCCTTCCCGCAGCCGGTGACGCGCAAGATCGCCGTCGTCTCGGCCATCTTGTCGTCGGCCCAGCGTTCGAGGATCTCGGTGATGAGGTCCCAGCGGCTCATGCGCCGATGGGCGCTCACTGCGTCCAGCACGTCCACCAGCGTCCGCGGAGCCTGCCCGCGCAGCTCGACCTGTCCACCCACGGAGTCGACGGCCACGTGCGTCTCCTACGCTGCGGCTTGATCCGTGGTCGGCGCCGGGTGCTCCTGGCTCACCAGCTCGGGCCAGATCAGGTGCCAGTCGGTCGGGCGCAGGTGGCGCCGCGTGACCTTGCCGGCAGAGGCCTGTTCGATGGCCACACAGAGCTCGGCCGAGGGCGGCCGCAGCCCGTAGCTCACGTTGCGCAAGTGCCCGATGCTGGTCCTGCACGCCTCGGCGAAGGCCGTGCGCGCAGCGTCGTCGGACAACGCCTTCAGGTACTGCCGTAGATCGTCCATAGGACCGGCATGCTACACCAAGCGGTGTTGATCGTGTCAACCGCGCTGGTAGGCCGGCGATAGGCCGCGCCCCCACCAGTCAGGTGGGCAGTTTCGCGCCCTCATCACCACCTTCTGGTGTTGACAGTGCCTTCACCGCTTGGTGTAATGGTCCGGCCCGCTGAGGTAGCGGGACGGAGATCCAGACATGGACGTTCAGGTGCGATTCGAGGTGGCGGGAGCCACCTACACGCTCCAGCAGATGCTGGAGGGCAACTCCGACGACGAGGCCCTGCGCGAGTGGCTGCAAGCTGCGCGCCCGGGTGACTGGTTCCCCGATGGCGCCGGCTGCCGCTGCGTGCCCCACGTCGAGCCGATCGAGACCTATCGCCGGCTGCTCGCCAGCCACGACTGGCAATTCGAGTTCTCCGACGACCAGCGCGCGTGGCGCCAAGGCCACTACGAGCGGCAGGCGCTGCTCACGCTGCAGCAGAAGCACGACACCGACTGGACGATCTGGAACAGCGTGGCGCCGCCCGCGTTCCGCATCGAGGACGTGCCGCTGTGAGCGCGGTCATCTACAACTGCAAACGCTGCAAGGTCGGGCGCCGCGTGGAGTACGGCGCGGGCCGCGAGTCGAACGGCTACCGCTCGTGGCCGTTCCGGCGCGACGAGCAGGGCCGGCGTCACTTCCCCGGCGCCTACTGCTACGGCGTCAAGGACGGCAAGCGCCAGTACGACGGCGACCCGCTGGGGCTGTGCACCGGCTGCGGCCACCCGATGACGTGGGGCGTGCTCGACGCGGTGCGCCGCCCCGAAGTGCGCTGTGACGCGCGCTGCACGAACGCCCGCGGCTTCAAGTGCGATTGCTCCTGCGGGGGCGAGAACCACGGTGCGGCCGGCGGCTTGTTCACTGCGCTGGTGGCCGCGTGATGGCGCTGCTCGACCTCTTCTCCGGCATCGGCGGCTTCTCGCTGGGCCTGGAGCGCACCGGCGAGGAAGGAGTCTGCGACGTGGCAGGCAAGCTCAAGAAGCTCACACAGGAGCAGGTCGACGCGGCCGTCGCGCTCTACCAGGCCGGCGAGAGTCTCGCTAGCGTGGCCGAGTGCTTCGACGTGTCGCGGCAGTCGATGCACGACCTGCTGAAGCGCCGCACGACGATGCGCCCGCAACAGCGCTACGCCGCGGAGAACCACTTCTGGCGCGGTGGCGCGCGCGCATCGGATCGTGCGCACAACACGCTGGAGAAGGCTGTCGCACGCGGCCTGCTCACGCCCAAGCCGTGCGAGCGCTGCGGGGCGAACGGCCGCATGGCCGATGGCCGCCGCGAAGTCCAGGCGCACCACGACGACTACGACAAACCACTGGAGGTTCGATGGCTCTGTCAGAAGTGCCATCACGAGCACCACAAGGCGATCTCTTCGGCAACGAACCATCAGAAGGAGGACCGGGAACCCACGCGGATCGACACGATCTGCGGCGGGTTCCCGTAGTTCGTGCCAGGACATCTCGGTCGCTGGAAAGGGTGCAGGTCTTGACGGAGAGCGAAGCGGACTATGGCGAGAGTACGCCCGTCTGGTTGGCGAGCTTCGACCGCGCTTCGTGCTCGTGGAGAACGTCGGGGCTCTTCGCGGCCGAGGACTCGCCGCTGTACTCGGAGACCTTGCCGCGATCGGGTATGACGCGGTCTGGAACTCTATCCCTGCTGCCGCCGTTGGTGCGCCTCATCTACGGGACCGGGTCTGGATCGTCGCTGCCCACGCCGACGGCGAAGCTCGGCGATGCGCGCCGCGGGATGCCGAGCGCGGAGACGGCAGCGTTGCGGATGGGCCAGGGTCGGAGGAATCTGGACGACGCGCTGGCCCTGCTGCCGACGCCGACGGCCGGCGACGCGAGCAGCAGCGGCAGCCGCAACACCGCGACGAGCAAAGCGCACCCGGGCGTGAGCCTCACGGACTGGGCGCGCGGGGACGGCGGGACGGGGCGCCTGCTGCCGACCCCGCAGGCCCAGGATCACCGCAACTGCGCGGACTACAGCGACGGCTCGCGCGGGCACTCGCCGCAGCTTCGGCACCTTGGCCGCGGACGGCTGAACCCCCGCTTCGTGTCTTGGATGATGGGCTTCCCGGAGGGGTGGACCGACGTGCCAGAAGGCTCGAGCGCGACGCGCTGAAGGCCCTCGGCAATGCCGTGGTGCCGCTCATCCCGGAATTGATCGGGCGGGCACTGCTCGAAGGAGACGCAACATGCTGAAGGCCCTCCGACTGCGCTACCAGATCCGCTGCGCGCGCAGCGACATCCGCATGGCCCAGGCCGCGCTGCGGCACGCGCAGGACGACGTCGAGCGGCTGCCGGCGCAGATCCGCGTGTGGGAGCAGCACGAGGCCGCACTGGTGTGCGAGCTGGCCACGCTGCCGCGCTGGCACTGGCCGTCGATCGCGCTGGCGTCGCTGCTCGGTACGGCGGCGGCACTGGTCATCGCCTACGGGCCTTCGATCTGGTGGAGGGCGTGATGAAGGTCTACATCAGCGGCCCCATGACGGGCATCGACAACCTCAACTTCCCGACGTTCAACCGCGCTGCGGCGACGCTGCGCGCCCTCGGTGTCGATGCGGTGAACCCTGCCGAGATCAATCCAGACAGCGCGATGTCGTGGGAGCAGTGCATGCGCGCCGACATCAAGGCGCTGTGCGATTGCGACACGGTGGCGATGCTGCCGGGATGGGAGCGATCGAAGGGCGCGCACCTAGAAGTGCACATCGCGCATCGGCTCGGCATGCGCGTGGTGTCGTTCGGCGCACTGATGGAGGAGATCGCGGGATGAACCACGACGACGAATTCTCCGCCGCCCGCGGCATCCTGACCGGCTGCGTGCTCTCGCTGGCGCTGGTGTTCGGCTGCGCGCTGCTGGTGCACCTGGCCGCCTCGTGGGTGGCGTCGTGAAGCCCCGCACCTGCGGCTGGTGCGAGCACCTGATGCGCTGCCCGATCCCGCAAGCCTGCGAGCAGGCCGAAGAGGAGCGCCGCTCGCGCTCGCGCGCCACAACTTTTCTCGTCGCCGCAGCGCTGCTGGTCGCAGCCCTCGGCACCCTGGTCCTCATCAACTGGAGAGCACTGTGAACCAACCCGTACTCGCCCGCGCCCAGCAGGCGCAACAGACCGAGCAGCTGACCGGCACCACGCAGGGTGGTGTCGTCGGCGCCCGCGACTCCGAATTTGAGCGGCTGCTGAGCATGCGTCCCGTGGACCTCGGCCCGCGCGACTTCGAAGAGGCCCTTCGCCAGGCCGAGTACCTCGCCGCCTCGGAGATGGTGCCCAAGTCCTACCGCGGCAGGCCGGGCGACTGCCTCATTGCAATCCAGTGGGGCGGTGAGATCGGCCTGAAGCCGTTGCAAGCCATGCAGAGCATCGCTCCGGTCAACGGTAAGCCGAACCTGTACGGCGATGCCGGCAAGGCGATGCTGCTGGCTCACGGCTGCATCATCGAAGAGGACGACATCGAGCTCGTGAAGGCCAACGGCCGCGCGCGTTGCGTCATCAAGCGCCGCGGCCGTCCGCCGGTGCAGCGCACCTTCTCGATTGATGACGCGAAGACGGCAAGGCTGTGGGGCCAACAAGGCCCGTGGACCCTGTACCCGTACCGCCAGATGGCGTGGCGCGCCTTCTGGTTTGCGGCGCGCGACGCCGCGTCGGACATCCTGCGCGGCATGGGCGGATACGAGGAAGCGATCGACGGCCTCGCGGAGTGGGAAACCGGCGCCGCAGCGTCACCGCCGCCGCCGCCGGCCGCGCCCGCTACGCCGGCGCTGGACGACAAGGCGCTCGACACCGACATGCCACGCTTCCAGGCGCTGGTTCAGTCCGGCAAGAAGACGGCGCCGGAGATCGTGTCGATGCTCGCCACCAAGTACACGCTGACCGAGCAGCAGAAGGCCCGCATCCTGTCGCTGAAGAAGGCCGCGGCCACGCCGCCGCCGCCGCCGCCGCCGGCCGACGATGTGCCGGTCGACGACGGGCACGACGACTTCCGCGCGGGCATGGACGCCGCCACCGAAGGAGGCGCCAAGTGAAGATCCACGACCTGCAACAGGGCAGCCCGGAGTGGCTTGCCTACCGCGCCCAGCACTTCAACGCCAGCGACGCGCCGGCCATGATGGGCTGCAGCCCGTACAAGACGCGCGCGCAGCTGCTGCGCGAGATGCACACCGGTGTCGCGCCCGAGGTCGACATCGGCACGCAGAAGCGCTTCGACAACGGCCACCGCGCCGAAGCGCTGGCCCGGCCGCTGGCCGAGGAGTTCATCGGCGCCGAGCTGTACCCGGTCACCGGCAGCGAGGGCAAGCTGTCCGCGTCCTTCGACGGCCTCACGCTCGACGAGAGCACCGGCTTCGAGCACAAGGCGATGAACGACGACCTGCGGGCGTGCATCGTCGACGAGGACTCCGGCGCCGCGCTGCCGCTGCACCACCGCGTGCAGATGGAGCAGCAACTGCTCGTGAGCGGGGCCGAGCGCATCCTGTTCATGACCAGCGCCTGGACGCCCGACGGCGACCTGATCGAGGAGCGCCACTGCTGGTACTACCCGGAGCCGGCGCTGCGCGACAAGATCGTCGCGGGGTGGAAGCAATTTGAGCGCGACCTGGCCGAGTACGTTCCGCCCGCGTCCGCCGATCCGGCGCCCGTCGGCAAGGCCCCCGAGACCCTGCCAGCGCTGCGCATCGAAGTCACCGGCGACGTCACCGCCAGCAACCTGGCCGAGTTCCGCGAGACGGCGCTGGCCGCGATCCGCAGCGTGAACCGCACGCTGAAGACCGACCAGGACTTCGCCGACGCCGAGCGCGCGGTGAAGTGGTGCTCCGAAGTGGAGTCGCGCCTGAAGGCGGCGAAGGACCACGCGCTCTCGCAGACCGCGAGCATCGACGCGTTGTTCAAGGCGCTCGACGACATCGGCGCCGAGGCGCGCACCGTGCGCCTGGACCTGGACAAGCTCGTCACCCGGCGCAAGACCGAGGTGAAGGAGGAGGCTGTCGCGGCCGCGCGCCGCGCGCTCGAGCAGCACGTCGCGGCGATCAACGCCGAGATCGCGCCGCTGCGGTTGCCGCCGGTGCCGGCCGACTTCGCCGGGGCGATCCGCGGGCTGCGCTCGGTGGCCAGCATGGACGACAAACTCCAGTCGCAGCTGGCATCGGCCAAGGTCGCCTGCGACGCGCTGGCGCGCGGCATCCGCGCGAACGTCGCCGCGTTCAAGGAGCACGCCGCCGGCTTCGAGTTCCTCTTCGTCGACCTGGGCCAGATCGTGCACAAGGCGCCGGATGACTTCGCGGCCACACTGCACGCGCGGATCGCGGCGCACAAGGAGGCCGAGGCGGCGCGCGAGCGGCAGCGGGCCGAAGCGGAGGCGCAGCGCCTCGCCAAGCAGAAGGCCGAGGACGAGCGCGTCGCCGAGCTGGCGCGTCAGCGGGAGGTGGATGCTGCCGCTGCTGCAGTCGCCGCCGCCGCTGTAGCGCACGTCACCGCCACGGTCGAGAAGGCCGCGGCCGTCATCGCGCCGCCGCCGTTCGTGCCGCCTGGCACGCCGGTCCGGAACATCGCATCTCCGGCGGCAGTGTCGCCGCCATCGCCCGCGCGCACCGTCACCATCCCGCGCGAGATGCTGCTGCGCGTGCTGCGCAAGCCGGTGACGCGCACCGATTCCGAGGTCACGCTGCTGTCGGAGTACGCGCAGTCGGCCGCCGACCTGATCGAGCAGCAGGACCGCGTCATCGCACAGCTGCGCAAGGACCTGCGCGACGAGGCGCGAGAGGCCCAGCGCTCCGTGCGCGAGGCCGTGGCCGAAGACCGCTGGGCGCGCGCGCAGGGCGAAGAGTACGGGAGCTACTGATGGGCGACACCGACATCGACTACCGCACCTGGGGCGCGACGCGCACCTGCAAGGGCTGCCGCCACTGGTCGGAGATGGTGGCGCAGTCCGTCGGCGGCGGGCCGGTGCAGGCCATGTGCCTCAGCGCCCTGAGCCCGGCGCGCGGCAAGTACATGGGTCCCAACCGCACGTGCCCGCACTGGGAGAGCGGCGAGCTCGGCGCCACCGACCAGCCGGGCGGCAACCCCTACGGAGTCTGACGATGCCCACCAAGGAACCGCCGATCTACGTCGTGGTGATGTCCGACGATCTGTCGGGCAAGTGGCTTGAGCGCGCGCTGGCGGAAGACCCGGAGCGCAAGCCGAACCCCATCGTCAACGAGACCAACGTCAACAGTGCCACGCTGGATCTGGCGCAGAAGCGCGCGGCGATGTTGGAGGGCAACTACGGCCCCTGCCGCGTCGGCCGCGTGATCTTCGAAGACCACCCCGCGTTCAAGGAGGACTGATGCCCAAGGCCACCCGCCACGACCGACGCATCTACTGCGTCGCCCCCATCAACGCCGAGGACCCGCGCAAGCCGCGCCTGATCCGCGCGTCGCACCCCAACCACGCGCGCCGGCACGTCGAGCGCACCGCCGTCGCAGGCCTGGACATCCGCATCGCCACGCAGGACGACCTCGAGCGCGCCATCGTCGACCAGACGCCGGTGGAAGAGAGCCAGGCGCAGAAGGAGATCCTGTGAAACTCGCCCTGTTCTACGACACCGAGACGAGCGGCCTGCCGCTGTTCGAACAACCCAGCGAGGACCCGCGCCAGCCGCACATCGTGCAGATGGCCGCGCGCTTGGTCGACATCGACACGCGCAAGCCAGTCGCCGGCTTCGAGCTCGTCGTGCGGCCGGATGGCTGGGCGATTCCCGACGATGTCGCCCGGGTCCACGGCATCACGACCGAGCTCGCCGAGTTGATCGGCATCAGCGAGAAGCGCGCGATTGGCATGCTGATCGACCTATGGGGACGCGCGGCGTTCCGCGTCGCACACAACGAGCCGTTCGACGCGCGCATCGTGCGCATCGGGCTGAAGCGCTTCGGGCACACCGACGTGACCGACACATGGAAAGCGGGCGCTGCCGAGTGCACCGCGCTGATGTCGACGCCGATCTGCGCGCTGCCGCCGACGGCGAAGATGCGCGCGGCGGGACGCAACCACCACAAGACCGCGAACCTGCAGGAAGCGCACCGCCACTTCTTCGGGCGCGACTTCGATGGGGCGCACTCGGCCGGTGCGGATGTCGATGCTTGCGCCCGGGTGTGGTTCGCAATCAAGGATCACCACGCGACGGCGGCGCAGGCCAGCGAGCCGGCCGCCAACTGAGTTTCCCGGGGCGCGGCGGACTCGATACCTCCCTCCTCCCATTCCCGCCGCAGCCGCAAGGCAGCCCCTTTCCACCAACGGCAACTGCACCAGGAGCGACAACGATGACATTTGACGAAGCCCTGCGGCCAATCACTGGATACGAAGGTTGCTATTCAGTGACTCCAGATGGGCGCGTCAGATCGGACCGGAACTCGCGTTGGCTCGTGTCGTTCATCGGCCGCCATGGCTATCCCGCGGTGACGCTGTCGGTCAATGGCAGGACTCGGCAATTCCTCGTGCATCGTCTCGTGGCCTTGGCTTGGATTCCCAACGACGATCCCGCCAGGAAGACGCAGGTGAACCACCTATCAGGCGTCAAGAGCGACAACCGCCGAGAGAACTTGGAGTGGTGCACACCGGGACAGAACCAGCTTCACGCGTTTCGCACCCTGGGTAGGTCAATCGGTGCCGCGCAGCGCGAGCACGCGAAACGCATGGGGACCGCGACTCGCACGCTGACGCCAGAGCAAGTTCGTGACGCGCGCGGTCGCGCTGCCGGCGGCGAGACGCTCACATCGGTCGCGGCCAGTCTCGGGCTGTGCATTGCGACGACCCACAGCCTCATCCACCGTCGCACATACCGCGACATCTAACGAAAGGGCCAAACGATGGCTTTCGAATTACGTGATCTGACCAAGTGCCGAGTCCTCGATGTCCGCGTGCTAGCGGCGAAGGACCGCAAGCCCGATGACCCGCCCGGCGGGCAACTGCTGCTGTCGGCCACGCTGCCCAGCGGCGTGCTGGCCATGTTCGACGGCTGGCTGACCACCGCGCTGTTCCGCCGGGCCGGCGGCGGCGACCAGGGCAAGCTCGAAGGCATGGAGGGCGAAGAGCTCACTGGCATCGGCAGCCACGTGCAGCGGCTGCGCTGGCAGTACGAGCAGACCGGCTGCAGCGTCGAGATCGACTACGGCACCGGCGGCAAGCGCAACATCATCCTGAGCGACTGCAAGGTGCACCGCGTGTCGATCAGCCCGCGCGAGGGCGGATCGGTCGTCGTGCAGTGGACGGTCGACGCGCCGGGCCTGAGCGACTCGACCTGGGCGAAGCTGCCGAACATGAAGGCCACTGACGTGCAGCTGAAGCTGCTGCTGCCCGAGGTGGCCGACGATCCGCAGACCGACATCGAGGACCCGCCGGCGCCGAAGCGCGGCCGCAAGGCCACGGCGCAGACGCCCGAGCAGGCGCTGGCGGCGACGTCGACGGTGCAGTGATGGACGAGAACACCGCCCTGATCGCGCGCGCCGAGGCGCTGCTGGAGCGCTGCACCTTCTACGGCTACGAGTGGACGGTGCGACAGTCGCACGGCGGTGTGCACCTGCAGGCGACTTACTCGGAGCCGGACATCTACACCGGCGCGACCGAGACGCAGACCACCCGCCGGTGGCTGCTCTCCCCCGCAATGACCGACTCGGAGATCGTGCAGACCGCGTTCAAGTGCGCGCTGACGAGCTTCGAGCACCGGGCGCGCGAGGGGTTCACGTTCCGCGGCGCGCGGATCTTCGGGCCGCACTTTGACGTGAACGACCTCGTCAGCCTGTGCCTGGACGGGCGCGAGAACGCTGGGGGGCGGCGGTGAGCAACAAGCACGGCCAGTGCAAGCACTTCAACGGCGCCCAGAACGAGCTGTGCGACCGCGGCGTGTCGTACGAGCAGTTCCGGCCTGGCATGCCCTGCATCCAGTGGATCGCCCGGAGCGAGCGCGGCGGCACCTACCTGCGGCCCGGCGAAGAGCCGGCCGAGAAGAAGCCGTTTCCCGGCGCGCAGCCGCCGGAGCGATGCCCGTTCTACGAGGAACCGACGGACGCTGACGTGCAGGCCGAACGCGCCGAGCGCGAGGCGTACATGCAGAAGTTCGTCAAGGTCATGGGCGTGGTGTCGACGTGGCGCACCTGGTCGAAGACCAACCGCGTCGCCAAGGCCGAAATCATCGCGTGCCCGGCGTGCGGCGGCCGGCTGCACCTGGCCCAGGCCGCCAACAACGGCCACGTGCACGGCTCGTGCGAGACCGAGGGGTGCGTGCGATGGATGCAGTGACCATTCCCCTGCACCGCCAGCTCGCCGCCGTGCGCGACGAGATCAGCAAGCGCCGCCGGCTGTACCCGAAGTGGGTCGACGCCGGGCGCATGACCGAATCCGAGGCCGCCGACCGCATCGACTGCATGGTCGCGGTGCTCGACACCCTGACGAAGCTCAAGGCCGCCGAGGACGAGCGCCGCGAGCCGAGTCTGTTTCCGCCAACGTGAAGGAGTCCCACATGGAAACGATGATCCAGCCCAAGATCACCGGCTACCGGCAACTGAACGAAGCCGAGGCCGCGCTGATGAACGAGATCAAGGCGCACGCCGAGGAGACGCGCGCACTGGTCAACCGCGTGCAGCAGCACGTCGATGCGAGCCTGCGCGAGCCGCTGCCCGAGGGCCACGCGCCGCACAGCCAGGTCACCAACCCGATGCGCTGGGCCGCGCTGGCGCAGACCGAGCTGCAGACCGGCTACATGATGCTCGTGCGCGCGGTGGCGCAGCCGTCGACGTTCTGAGGCGACCATGCATCAAGACCGATGCGTCGAACTGGCCCGCGAGGCCGCCGTTGCCTGCGGCGAGCGGCACGACTACATGCCCCCCACGGATCTGCTCGCCGAGACGTGGCAGCCGCACCGCTGGGTCATCGACGCGATGCTGCTGGCAGCCGACGAGGCCGAGCGCGAGCGCGATGAGTACCGCGCCGGCAACACCGAGCTGCTGGAGCTGCTGATGAAGCTGCACGCCGGGCAGCACGAGTCGATCCTGCCGCGCGTGCGCGAGATCCTGGTCGGCGCCGGCCTTGTGAACGCGGACAACACGCTGAACTGGGCCGCCCTGGAAGAGCGCAAGCCGAAGCCGATCACCTGGGAGCAGGCCGTCAACGAGTGCGTCACGGACCCGCAGCGGCGCGCCGAGCTGCTGGCGATGAAGGACTGACCCCATGGCCTACCTCGTCCGCATCCAGCGCCAGCGCGCGCAGAGCACGACCCGCGGCTGGCAGGTGCGGGCGTACTGGGACAACCCGCGGTACGTGTCGCGGTTCTTCGCCGCGGCCGACCACGGGGGCATGCGCGGTGCGCGGCGGGCGGCTCTGGCGGCGATGCCTGAAATCGAACGTGAGGCGGCGCTGCTGCGCTGGTGAACGATGACCGACCCCACCAACACCTACGGCCCGCGCGGCACCTACGGCTGCGCGTGCGTGAGCGACAGCGCGCGGATGTGCGCCCTGCTGCGCTACCCGGAGCGCGATGTGTGCGACATGGGCGACGACAACTGCGAGTGCATGTGCCACCAGTGGCGGGAGGAAGACGATGACCACCTGGGCTGACGAGTACATCACGCTGCTCGACGACTGCGAGAAGCGCGAAGAGCGGCTGAACGACTGGGAGCGCGGCTTCGTGGACTCGCTGCGCCGGCAGATCGAAGAGGGCCGCCGGCCGACGCCGAAGCAGAACTGGATTGCGGGGCTTCTCGTCGAGTTTGTGCCCAGTATGGGCGCCGAGTATTGGACAGCCCGCGTCCCCAGTCGTGCGCCCAGTGCGCCAGGTGCCTGAAGCGCGGCTAGTTGGGCAGAAAGTTACCCACTGCAAGCCCCATCGAAGGAGCATCCACATGAAGATCCGCCACCACAAGCGCCTGAGCGAGCCGCGACGCCTCGCCTGGCTGCGCCACCCACTGCACTGGCAGGTCCTGGCCGGCCGCTACCGCAACGCTGCGGCGCCTGACCGCAGGCCGCGCCCGCGGCCGGAGCCGTTCGTCATCTTCCTGCACAGCACCTAGTTCATCTTCTCGGCCAGCTCGGTGCGCAGCCGCAGCTTCTTGGCCTGCTGCGCCTGCATCCCCTTCTCGAACTCCTCGGCGCTGATCCGGTTGGTCTGCCGCTGGCGCTTCAGCTCGCCGACGACCCGGTCAACTTCCGCCAGCTCGGCGCGCTGCTTGGCCATCAGGTTGTTGCGCAGCACGTCGGCCGGGTAGCTGCCGAGCTTCACGCCTACGCTGCTGGCCAGCGCCTGCGCCGTCGACATCTCGCGGCCGAACTTGTCGGTGCGGCCCTCGAAGCTCTCGACCACGCCGGTCGTCGCGTACGTGCCGGGCAGGCCCAGCAGGTTCGGGGCGAACGCCTTCCACAGGTGGTCGGTCACCTTGCGCGCCTTCTCGATGCCGGTGTCGGTCTCCAGCGTGATCGGCTTGCCGGTGAACATGCTCTTGTTCACGATGACCTCGCCCAGCACGGCCAGCGGGCCGCCGGGGTACATCGCCGGCAGCAGCGGCACCGCGGCGTGGCCCTGCGCCACGTCGACCACGTCGCCCACCGGGATCCAGCGCCGGATGTCGAGGTACACCGGCGAGCCGTGCGCGTCGTTCCAGGGCATGCGGATGAGCTTGGGAACCATGCCCCAGATGCTGCCCGCCTTCTCCTCGGGCAGCAGCTTGCGCTCGTCGTCGTCCCCACCGCCGCCCAGCATCACGCCAAGCGCGTTCAGCCCGCCGGCCAGCGCCATCAGCTTCAGCAGCTTGTGCGGGTTCCTGCCGGCGACCTCGAGGAGCATCGGCACCGCACGGTAGGTGAAGCTGATGAACGGGAACGCGGTGCTGCGCATCGCCTGTATCCAGGGCGCGTTGATCGAGTAGTCCAGGAAGGACCTGCGCGCCACCTTGCCGGCGTCCGGGTCCGTCGCACCCTCCTCCTTCGCCTTCAGCCAGGCGGCCAGCCGGAACACGTCATCCTCGGCCTGGTACAGGTCGATGAGCACGCTGGCCGCAGCCTTGGCCTTGGCCGCGCTGGTGCTGCCGCGCAGCGCCTCGACCGCCTGCGGGAACCTGGCGTGCAGCATGTGCTGCATCGCGGCGTAGACGCCGATCTGCGCCTGGCCCTGGTCGGCCGCCTGCAGCTCGCGCCGCAGGGCCTCCAGGATCGGGGCCATCTGCTCCTCGCGCAGCTCCTGCGTGACCCAGCCGCCGATCGCGCCGCCGCTGTCCTGGTAGCGCGCCAGGATCTCGCGCGCCGCCTCGCGGTCGCGCGCGCCCAGCG
>ERZ724522.1134-NODE-1134-length-15043-cov-5.526154_pt1 | contig 15043 bp, 20 predicted proteins | sample MGYA00376055_ERZ724522 | MGnify/ENA primary metagenome ERZ724522 (study PRJEB28724, sample SAMN07190884) | wastewater metagenome | isolation source: effluent of sewage treatment plant in Hong Hong | place: Hong Kong | collected 2016-03-17 ... | reverse complement strand
GACGCTCTCGGACCCGCCGCTGATGGTGGGTGGCGTGTTGGCCACACCGACGGTGATCTTGATCTGGCCGTGGATGAGGTTGTCGCCGTCGCCGACCGAGTAGCCGCAACGATCGTCGCCAAGGAAGCCCGCCTCTGGCGTGTAGCTGAGCTCGAACTCGTCCGTCTTGACCAGCGTACCGTGGTTGGGACGTTCGAGGCCGACGATCGGGAGCGGGGTGCCGCCCTCATCCACCACAACCTGGTCGGCCAGCTGCAGGGTTGCGCCGTCCGTCTCGCACGAGATGACCAGATCAGGGATGTATTCGCTAGAGCGGGGGCGGCGCACAGCCAGAATGACAGTCGAAATATAGGAGACGGCGCCCGCATCCACGCCGGTATAGGAGATCACCTCCTGGCCGACGTAGCCGGGATTGGGCGTGAACTTGAACCACGTCCCAGGCTCCGACAGCTTTTCCAGGGTGCCGCCCGATGGACTTCCGATGGCCGTCACGTTGACGATGCTGTCGTCATTGCGGGCGACGTCGAAGGTGACGGGCTCGCCGCGGCGCGTCTCGATATAGTCGGACTTGACGGATGCCATAGGATTGTCCCCCGCAGAGCGGGGAAACAATACCTATTTACGGGCCAAAAAGAAAGGGCCGGTTGCCCGGCCCTCCCTCCTCCACACTCGGCCGCTGGTTTACCAGCTGGCGCGCCATGCCCGCACCTTGGCAGAGAGGGCGCGGACTGTCGCTTGGTTGGCGGACGCCACATTCCGACGTTCCGCCTGGTCGTTCGTCAGATTGTAGAGCTCGGCGCGCTGGCCGTAGAGATGCAGCTTCCATGGCCCCTGTCGGATGACGAGGCTGCCGGGCGTGGCCCACATCAGGGCGCGATCGGCAGGCACGGGGCGCAGCAGGCTCACGCCGTCCATGGTGGCCGGGATGGGCAGCCCGGCGGCGTCCAGGGCGGTCGGCGCGATGTCCTCGAGGGACACCGGCGCTGTGGGTGAGGCGAGGGGTCCATCACGCCCCACCCACGCCGCCGAGAAGTGGACGCGCACGCCACCCTCGTAAGCCGAGAACTTGCCGCCGCGCAGCCCGGCGTTACTGTTGCGGCCGTTGTCTCCCGCCAGGATGATGAGCGTGCCGGGCTTGGCGGCCGCCCGCACCCGCGCCACCGCGGCATCCATCCGGGCGACGCTGGCGGCCAGGGTGGTCTGCAGCGGGGCATGGATCGCCGTCCAGGCCAGGTAGAGGAACAGCGGCTTGTCGTGCGGCGCCTTCAGCACGCGCACCGCCTCCGCCGCCAGGGTGTCCGTGACATAGCCGGTGTTCTTGATCCGCGTGTGGTCGCGATAGAGCGGCGCCCGCGGATCGTCGCCGATGTAGTCGGGCGTGTAGCCCTGGAAGCCCAGGAACGTGTCGAAGCCCTGGCCCAGCGGGTGCTGGGAGGCGGTCATCCCGAGGTGCCACTTCCCGACCATGTGCGTCTCATAGCCCGCGGCCTTGAGGCGCTCGGCGATCGTGACCGCGGATCCCTTCGGCCATGGGCCGTTGGGGTTGCGCACGCCGCCGTTGCGGGTGCGTTGCGGGTCGCCGCCCATCAGGAGCTGAGTGCGGGCCGGGATGCAGGCCGGCTGGGCGTAGGCGGTGCCGAAGTTGACGCCAGCGCTGGCGAGCGCGTCGATCGCCGGGCTGGGCGCCGCCCGGGCCACAGGCCCGATCACGGACGCGCCACTGTCGTCCACCAGCATGACGATGATGTCGGGCTTGTCCGCGGCCAGGGCGCCCGACATGCAGGACGCAAAGGCGGCGGCAGCCAGCAAGAGCTTACGCATGACCCCTCTCTAGTCGGATGTTGATGTGTTGATGTTAGACAAATCCGACATTCGGGATGTGGGAAACCCCACATCCCGTCGGATTGTCAGGCGACGTCGAGCGCCGCTTCCTCGTCCTTGGCGCGCGTCTGCGTGGCCTTCGTCGCGCTTCCCCGCAGGATGCTCTTGATCCGCGGGAACATGCCGGCGTCGCGCAGCAGATCGCTCACCTGCAGGAGGACGCCCTCGAGCTCCATCCGACGCAGGTTGGCCTTGTGGAGCTGCTCACGGAGCGCCTCGTGCCGGCCGTGGAGCCCTCGGAGCTGTTCGCGGAGGCTGTGTTCGATCTTGTCGCGGTTCTCGTGGCTCCGCTCATAGAGCTCGCGGCTCAAGACGACTGTGCCGTGCCGCCATGCTGTCTCGAAAATCCAGTCGCGGAGGCGGATCTTGGCGCGCGTCCGCCACGAAAGCGCCGCCCAGGTGGGGAGGGCGTCGTTCTTCATGCTCAGTTCTCCCGGAGCCCGCAGGCTCAGTTGATGGGTTGCAGGTTGGGCAGGTGAGGGGCCCGGTCGGCGTCGCGCAGCCACAGCACGATCTGGCCGACGATGGAGCCCGGCAGCAAAGGAGGCTCCGGCTGGCTGCACGCCACGACCAGCGGCCGGAGGACGATGCAGCGCCCGTCGTCCCCGCGCTCGATGATGGCCGCGTTGAGGTGGCCCTGGGCGGTGACGATGCGGTCCCGCGGCACGTCCATGGTGCCGATCGGCTGGGCGCCCAGCTCGAGGACGACGGGCAGCTGCAGAGTGGTCATGCCTTGCGCGTGACGACAGCGGCGGCGCGGCCGCTCTCACAGACCGAGAACTTGCGGCCGAGCTTGGCGCCCAGGCGCGAGACATAGGCCCGCACCGACAGGATATTGGTCACGTCGTCGATCGTGACTTTGGCGTTCACCTTGAGGGCACGCACGGGCGCCCAGGACCGATTGGTGGGGGTCGGCATACAGTCTCTCCACGTCGGATGCTGTGTCGGGAGTTCTATATCGATATCCGACATGCAGGGCAAGGGCCCCTGTTTGTCTAATTGCGTCCAGGCCACAGTGTCGGATTATGCGTGTAGGGCCAAAACATTCCGCTCAGACATTCTGCCGAAAACGACCCCTCAGAATGTGCAGAATGTGGCGTTTGGGAAATTCTGGGGTCAATACGCCCGAACGACCCCAGAATGTGCCGGAATGTGGGCAATCAGGCGGCAAAAGCCCAGCAATTCCGCGGCTTTTTCCCTTTTGGGATATGACCACTTTCTCACATTCTACTACCCACCCCCCTCTCCCCGGAGGGGGAGGGGGTGGTAGAATGTAGAAGGTGGGAAGGCAGAATTTATGGGCCTGGACGGAATTTGCAGGCAGGGCTTGACCCCGTTGGGATTTTGGGGTAGGAATGGGATCATAGGCGGAGTGGGTGGCGACGCCATCCAACTCGAGCCCAACAAGAGAAGCCTGGTCGCGCAAGGTGGCTGGGCGGCAAGAGGGCGGTGAGGCTGGTCCCCTCGCCGCCCAAATTGCGTGTAGGGCCATAAATCGTTTTATCGGTTCTAAGGTGGAATATCACTTGAAGGTGACAAAGCCGCTGCTACGCTCACCCTATAAGCAAGAAAGGGGACGGATCGATATGGCCATGTTCGACCTGTCGGCAGGGTTACATCTGCCGATGTTCAGGCACGCGCTCGGGCCGGCGTGCTGGTCGCTGTTTCAGGGTGATTGGCGGATCTTAGTGTGGCCGAAGGGTATGAGCGCAAGCCGCACCTACAGGTGGTCGGACAAGGGCGTGGCGGTGGTCATGGAGCCGATGGAGGAAGCGGACACGGCCAAGCCTTGCGGTGGCCTGGTCGTGTTCTCCGCCAGCCTGTTGGCCGGCCGGTGTCCGTTGCTGCAGGGTGTGTTGGCGGTGTGGGCGATCGTGGAGGCGTGCTTCTAGGGCAAAGAAAAGGGCCGCTCCCGTGAGGGGCGGCCCGTTCGCTGTGGGGCGGGGCTAGGGCTAGGCTGGCACTTCGACCGCTTCCAGGCCCCACATATAGCGGCCGTTGTCCTGGCGCTCGAAATCGCCGTGCGTCAGATACTCCTCAACCGCCATGGTCACGTGATCCATTTCGGCCTGCGTGGGCGCGGCCCAAATGTCCTGGGCGCTGCGGCTGCCGTCAGCGATGGCATGGATGGCCACAGCGACCACCTCGTGCGTCTCACGTGAGCTCGCCCATTGCTCTAGATCGGGGAAGTCGCGGCGCTGGCGGTAATTGCGGTTCATGGTCATAGCCTTTCAGCGTAGGGCGTCCCGTTGCGGGACCGGAATAGCAGGTGGGTGCGCTTGCCTTCCGGGCTTAGTATCTCAGCCTTGGCGCGCCATGGCATCCTGTAGAAGTAGAACAGGGCATCGGCGAGGCTGAGACATGGATGCTGGCCGAGGGCGCCCTCGCTGTTGCGCCATGTGATCGTGCAGGGTGTCGCCCGGTTGCCCGGGCGCCCGTCCAAGCCGTGCTGCAGGGAGCGGCGCGCCTTGCTGCGAAGGTGCGAGAGGTAGATGCGGGACATGGGCTAGGCCTCCAGCCGTGCGGCAAGCGCCGCCTCGGCGGCCAGGATGGGAACGCCGCTGCGGTGGTGGAAGTGGGCGCGCGCATACCGGCAGTTGTAGGCCGCCAGGACGGCACGAAACGCAGTAGCGGCGTCGGGCGCGTCTACAGCGTAGCCTCGCGCGGTGGTCGAGTAGCGGCGGGCTTCACGCTCGGCCTTGAGCGTCGTACGCGTGATCGAGCCGATACCGGCGTGCATGGGAACCAGGTAAAGGGGCATCTCAGCTTCCCCAAATCCAACGCGCCCACAAGGGCGACAGGATCATGACCAGTCCGACGCCATAGAGCGCGATGGACTGGAACAGGTTGAAGGCGGGCTCGATCGATTGGCGCGCCTCGAGGTCCGCCAGCGCACGCTGGAAGCGGTGCGCGCGGTCGGTGGGTGTCATGAACGCGCCTCCAGACCGAGCAAGCGCGCGAGGCGCAGTCGCGAGGCACAAGTGATGCTTTCCGGCACTGCTAGATACCGCGTTTCCTCGGCGCCGGTGTGATAGTCCGTGCTGACGTAACTGTAAAAGCCGCGCTGGCATCGGATAGGGTATTCATCGGCGCGTTCCGCGTCATGCCAAAATTCGCGCACGGCTTCAGCCAAGCTGGTCGTTTCAATAACTATGCCGCGATCCGCAACATCGCCATGCTCGGCCGATGCTGGCGTCACAATGTCATAGGCGACACGCCATACCCGTTTCATGCGCCGGCTCCCTTGTGCTTGGCCAGCACCGCTCGGAGGTGGACGACAGTCTCGCATGGACCTTCGTCCTGGGCGATATTGTCGTCCCAATCTTCCAGCACGCTGACGGCGTGTTCCAGCTCGGCCAGCAACTCGGCCTTGTCGGCGGCGAGTTGGACCGGATCAACGCTAGGCGCGATCTCGCCGGCGAGCATGAAAGTCTGTTGCGCGCCCTTCGGGCCGGTCACGGTTAACATGCGCTGGCCGGTGCCAGGCGACGTCCAATAGTCCAATTGGACCACGCGATGGATTTTCGACATCCGTCGTCTCCTGCTAGAGCATCATGAGAGTTGAGAACGTGAACACAAAGACATGCACGAAGATCACCAGCGCGATCATGCACCATTCGCCAAGATCGGGGCGGTAGGGCACATGCTTGGGAGGAGGTAAGGGGAGGGTGATCTTCATGGCGTTGTCCCTGCCATCGTCAGGCGCCCTAGGGACTTGTTGGGCGCGACGCGGGACTTTCCCGCGTTTCGGCTAACGCTTTGCGCGCTCTAGGTTGGCTCGGATATTGGCAAGCGCATCTGAGGCCGCAATCAGTGCCATCCGGTAATCACTATCGTCGCCCGCATCATAAAGCCGACTGTTTAGCGCGCGCACGCCGTCAATCGCTGTGTCAATATCGTCTATTATGGTCCGATGGCGCGATTTCAGAACCTTGGCCGTTAGTTTGTATTTGGTTGGACGAGTTGCGATATTCATTTGACCCTCACACTATACCAAAGTAGTTGCGGATCTTGCCGTTAGCGAAACGGCAGTAGATTTCGATATTGCCGTGGTCGCTGACGGTGATGAAGTCGCCGCAGAACTTGTCGTCAGCTGCGGCGCCGGTATCATCGTATTGCGGCAACTCGCGGATATTGTGCATATCCGGCCACCATCCGAAGTCGGCGCCGTCGCCCTCGTGAGTTCCGAAATAGAGATAGGGTGGAGCGTATTCGCCGAGCGCGTCTTGAAGGTCGTTCACGACATCCGACGCAAATTCGTCCAGGTCGATACCCTCTTTCGCGCCGTAGCTGTTGGGCGCCCACTCGCCGCGCTCTAGGGCGCGGATCGCGCGGTCTGCATCGCGAAGGAGCTCTGTGTGACGGCCGTTGCGCCTCATGACGCGGCGGAGCTCGGAGGCGAATGCCGGGATCAGATCATCTGGCCGCAGTGTACCGTGGCTTATGCTGCCCATGGTGGGGATGCGGTCGGATTTGCGCTTGGTCATGTCGGATGGTCCATGTTGGTTGCGTTGGACGTTCTACCCTCACAAATCCGACGCTGGCAACAGGAACGTTTTCCTCGTATGGTGCGGCGGCCATCTTACTGGAGCGCTCCATGCCAATGCCCAGGGGCCATATGGTCCTGCGCCGCGGCCGCATTGACGGGCTGTCAGATCAGGAAACGCAGTTCGTGCGCGCCTATCTGCAGAACGGCGGCAACGCGACAGAAGCGGCACGAGAGGCAGGCTATAACAACCCGGCCGTCGCGGGATCGCGCACCATCCGCAAGCAAAAGATCACGGAGGCCATCGCATCGCACGTCCTTCCAAGGGTAGGGCGGATCATGCATAGCGCCACCGACCTGATCGAAAAGCAACTCGCCGCATGGACAAAGCTAGTCGCCGACAACCCGGCCAGCGCTGCTATGCTTCCGACCAAGGAACTGCGCGGATTATTACAGATGGGCATGGCGCGACTGTTGCCGGCGCCTGAGCCGGTTACTGGCCAGTTCGATGGATTGGGCGCTGATACCGTTGAGGATCTTGAGGCAAGGCTCAATCATTTGCTGACCGCTCGGTCAGCGATTGCTCGGGTGATCGGTGGCGATGCTGACGTGATAGAGGACGCCAGCACGAACCCGGCGCAAACGGACCACGACACGGACGACTAAGGCCCAGCATCCACGCCGCCCGCACCCTGTATCGCGTATACAGTGCGCCGGTGTCTGGAGCGGCTCGAGCGGCTCACCTGGCCCACCTCGAGCGGCCACGGCCAGGCCGGCCAGGCCGACCCCCGGGGGGAGGGGTCGCGCGTGCGCTCGCTTATCGTCAACTGACCGCCCGAAAAAATTTTCGGTCAGGACGGAAACCCGACGCCGCTGGCATTCAGTCCTAGCCGCTGCTATACTCCCGCCCGCCCGCGTCGGGAGTTGCGTCGGACATGCCGTCGGAGATCAACGCCAGGAAGGTGCTCGAGGAGGCCGGCGCGCAGATCGCTGCGCTCCGCCGCCGCATCGCCGTGGCGAAGGCCCGGGAGGACATCCTCGAGTTCGGCAAGCTGTGGATGCCCGACGCGCAGGGGATCAAGAACGGCGACCCGCTGGCCACCCGCTACAAGCCCAAGCCGATCCACGCCCTGATCGCCCGCTACCTCACCGACCTCGAGGCTGGACGCAAGAAGCGCATGGCGCTGTCCGTGCCCCCGCAGTTCGGCAAGTCGCAGCTGGCCAGCATCTTCTTCATCGCCTGGGCGATCGGCCGCGACCCGACCCTCTCCATCCTGTTCGCGACCTACAACGAGGACCTGGCCCGGGCCGTCGGCCGCAAGGTCAAGGCCATCCTCGAGCACCCGCTGTTCCGGGAACTGTTCCCGACATTCGAGCTCCGCTCTGACCAGAAGTCGAGCGAGGAGATCGGCACCACCCTGGGCGGGACCATCAGCTTCCTTGGCCGCGGCGGCTCGGGCACCGGCAAGCCGTGCGACCTGCAGATCATTGACGATCCCCTCAAGAACCGGACCGAGGCCAAGTCCGACAAGATCCTGGCCGAGCTGTGGGAGTGGTATACCGACGTGATGAACACCCGCTGTCACGACGGCACGCGGCGCCTCATCATCCACACCCGCTGGACGACGGACGATCTGATCGGGCGGCTCTGCGACCCGACGCATGAGGGCTACAACCCCAGCATCGCGATGGAGTGGGATTATATCAACATCCCCGCCGTTGTGACCGATCCGCTCCTGGCCGCCGAGCTCGGGCTCGTCCTGGAAACGCCGACCGATCGGTTGGTGATTGAGCAGTTCGGCGAGAAGCCGATGGCCAGCCTCTGGCCGAAGGATCCGACGGAAGGGCCCAAGGCCCGCTCCTTCTCGCTGCCCTACCTCGCCAGCCAGAAGCGCATCAGCGCCCGCACGTTCGAGGCGCTCTATCAGGGCAACCCCTCGCCGGACGACGGCACCCTGTTCCTGCGCGAATACCTGGTCGGCTACGCATCGCCCGCGGACATCCCCAAGCGCCTCCTGAAGTACGGCGCCAGCGACCATGCGCTGAAGGAGAGCCGCGAGGGCGACCCCTCCATGGTCGGCTGTATCGGCGTGGACGATCAGGACCACTGGTGGGTGTTGCCGGATCTGGCGTGGGACCACTTCGGGCCGGAGCGGCTCCCGCAGCAGATCATCGCCAAGATCGCCACCCACCGGCCGGTCTATTGGTTCGGCGAGAACGACATGATCGGCCAGACGCTCGGGCCGACCATCCGCAAGCTGATGGACGACACGCAGACCTACTGCACCATGATCCCGGTGCCGATCCAGAACGACAAGGAGGCGAAGTGTGCCGGCGCCGTGGCCCGCGCCAGCCTCCGCAAGATCCACTTCCCGACCTTCGCGCCCTGGTGGCCCAAGGCCAAGGTCGAGCTCCTGAAGTTCCCCTATGCGCCGCACGATGAGTTCCCCGACTGGCTGGGGATCCTGGCGCGCGGGCTCGACTACATCCGCCGGCCGAGCCGGGAGCGCAAGCCCGACCCCGGCCCGCCCGAACACATCACCATGGGCTGGATCCGCGCAGCCGCCGACCGGAAGAAGAAGCTGGCGGCGCGCGAGAAGAACTGCGTCTGAGGAGATCGACATGGATAACTTGCCCGCCCCGGCGCAGCGCCCGCTCCGCGATGCCGTCACCGCCGACGACTTGAACATGACCGCAGCCCGGCGTGCTCTGGTCGCAGAGTGGAAGGGCAAGATCGAGGACGCCCGCGATCGGGTCTACAAGACGGTGTTCGCCGAGATGAAGGACGCCCGCCAGTGGGCGACCTACGGCTGCGACGAGGCGTGGCGCGCGGCCGGCCACTACCGGACCAACGTCCTCGGTCGCCTCATCAGCCGGAAGGTGGCGGACCTCTACGCCAAGAACCCGACGCCCGTGGTCAAGCGCGTGCCACAGATGGAGGGCAAGCTGTGGGACGGCTCGCCGGAGGGCCTGGTGACGGCCATGCAGGGCGCGCAGATGGGCGATCCGATGGCGATGCTGGTCATGCAGGAGATCACCCAAATCATGCTGGAACGGAAGGCGATCGACAACTTCGCCAAGTCCTTGCAGATCGTCCTGGCGCGCTCCTGGGACGTCAAGTTCAAGATGAACCTCAAGCAGGCGGTGCGCCGGGCCTGTACCTGCAAGGTGGCGTGGATTTTCTTCGACATCTTCCGTACCAGCACCGCGTCCCTGGCCGTGCTCAATCAGATCGCCGACACCCGCAGCCAGCTGCAGGCGATCGAAGCCCTGCAGGCCGATGCGGAGCGCGCCGCACGGGACAACCCCGACGCCGCCGAGGTCGAGAAGCTCCGCCTGGCGCTGGCCACCCTCGAGCAGCAGCAGGACCAGGTGCTCGAGGAGGGCATCCTCTACGAGTTCCCGCGGTCCGACGAGGTGATCGTGGACCCGGCCTGCACCAACCTGCTGCTGTTGGAGGGTGCGAACTGGCTGGTGCGCGAGTGGAGCACCGACCACAAATCGGTCGAGATGGCCTATCAGGTGCAACTGTGCAAGTCGTCCACGCCGAACGTGAGCGACGCCAGCAAGGCTGGCATGCAAAACGCGCCCGAGCTCAAGAACGTCAAGCTGTGGCATGTTTACGACAGGCAGCTGCAGCAGCAGTTCGTGATGTGCGACCAGTATCCCGACTTTCTCGAGGAGCCGGCCGCGCCCCCTGTCTACCGCCGCAACTTCTGGCCGTGCGTCCCGCTGATCTTCAATGAGACGGAGCTGCCCGACGATCAGATCTACGGCCAGTCGGATATTGACATTCTGAAGGACAGCCAGAAGGAATACAACCGCAACCGCCAGGGCCTTCGCCAGCACCGCGTCGCCAACCGCCCGCAATACATCGGCATCCTCAACGGTGGCGCGGACGAGGAGGAGATGAAGTCGCTGGAGGACTTGCCGACACATGGCATCCTCCCGGCCAAGGGCCTGCCGCCCGGCACGAAGTCCACCGACATCATCGTGCCGATCACCAAGCTGCCGGTGGACATGGCGCTCTACGACACGTCCGACGTGATGATGGACTTCCAGGTGGCCGGCGGTTTCCAGGATGCAAATATCGGGCCAGCCGTCGGCAACACCGCGACGGAAAGCACCATCGCCGAACAGGGCCGCTCGCGCGAGGCCAGCGAGGACATCGACAGCCTGGACGACTGCCTCTCCCGGCTCGCCCAGGAGGTCGGCATCATGGCGGCCGGACCCGGCGGCCTCTCCCCGGCGACCGTCCAGAAGATCGCCGGCCCGGGCGGTTCCTGGCCTACCCTGACGCGCCAGGGCCTCGCCGACGATCTGGACATCGGCATCCGTGCCGGCTCGTCTGGACGCCCCAACAAGGCCCAGGAGCTGGCGAATTTCGAGCGCGCCGCGCCGTTCTTGATGCAGACCCCGGGCATCAACCCGTCCTGGCTGGCGCGCAAACAGCTCGAGCGTCTCGAGGATGACCTGGATCCGTCGGAAGCGCTGATGCCCGACATGCAGTCGATCGTGGCGCTCAACGCCGCCAGCGCCAACGCGGCCGGCAAGCAGCTCCTGGGCGCAGGACAGCCGGCGCCGGCCGGCACGTCGGATCCCAACGCCCAGGGTGCCCAGGGTGCCGACAAGTCGCCGCGGCCGGAAGGCCAGGCACCCGGCCCGCAGCCGGCCATGGGCGCCAGCGGCGCCCTCGGCCCGATGGGCGTTTGACGCCGCGTCGGGTTTGTCGTATGGAGCGACCTCCGCTGTAGATCACGCGTCTGGCCCGGCCTTACCCGCCGGGCCCCTTTTCTTGGGTGCGTAGCTTAACGGTAAAGCAGCGGTCTCCAAAACCGCAGATCGGGGTTCGATCCCTCGCGCATTCGCCATCTTCTGCTTGTCGGATTTGTCGGATTGTGCTACACGACAGGAAGATCGTCCTGTCACTAGGACGGCAAGCAGCAGGACGCATGATGCCGGACCCGTCCACCGAGCAGACCCCCACGACCCTCGATACTACCGAGGGTCGCATCGAAGGCGTAAGCGACGCCCCCACGGGCGACAACCCGGAAGCGCCGACCGGGCAGGATGGCGGAGAGCCGAAGCAGACCCTTGTGGACGTGCTCGCGCAAGCGCTCACGACCGAAGAGGAGACGCCGAAGCAGGAAGCCGCCGAGGAGAAGGGCGAGGAGAAGGGCGAGGAGCCCGACCCCGAAGCCCTGCAGTCCGCAGAGGATGCCAAGCTCCCGTTTCACCAGCATCCAAGGTGGCGCCAAGTCTACAGCGAAGCGAAGCAGCTCCGCCAGGACAAGGCCAGCCTGGAAGCCGAGCGGGAGGAGCTGGCGCCGCGCATAAAAGCACTGGACGAGCTCACCGACTACTGCACGGCCCAGGGCGTTTCGGAGGCGGAGTTCAATACCGGCGTGATGTTGATTGCGCTGGTTAAGAACAACCCGGCGAAGGCGCTCGAGGCACTCCGGCCGATCATGAAGCGGCTCGAGGCGGATGTCGGTGAGGGCGAGCTGCCCGACGATCTGGCCGATGAAGTTTCTCAGGGCCTGGTCACAGAGGAGCGAGCCCGGGAGATCGCCCGGTTGAAGGCCGATGCGAAGCGCCGGCATGGCGAGGACGCCAATGCCAAGGTGCGAGCAGAAGCCGCGGCGCGCAGCGAGCACGAGGCGAGGACCAAGGCCAACATCGAACAGGTGCGGGTCGCAATCTCCAAGCTCGAGCAGCAGTGGCTGTCTACCGACGCGGACTACAAGAAGATCGGCAAGCAAGTCGCCGCGAATTTCAAGGTGTGGGTTTACGAGCACGGGAAGATCCCAACAGCCGACGAGGCGCTCAAGGCCGTCACCAAGATCCGCGATGACTTGAAGGCCGAAGTGGAGGGATGGGGCGGCCAGCGGCCGACACCTCCACCCAATCCGCGCGGTGCTGGCGGACGCTTCGTCGCGTCAGTGGACAACAAGCCGGCGACTTCGCTGACCGAGCATCTTGCCCGGCAGCTGGCGAAGTAAGTCCCGGCTGAGCTCAAGGGGGACTTGCTATGGACTGGCAGCTCAACGCTCAGGAGGCGGCGAACCTGGTCGCCTCGGCCATCGATTTCCACTTCAAGGACACGGTTACTCGCCAGTCCGAGCAGGCTCAGCCGCTCCTGGACAAGCTCGAGGCCGGCTCCAAGGAGTTCCCGGGTGGGAAGGAGTTCCTGACCTGGGCGGTGAACTTCGACGAGGAAGAGGGCGAAGAGGGCTATCGTGGCGACGAGGCCGTGACCTTCCAGAACCCGGCCAACACCCGCCGCGCCCAGGCGAGCTGGTACGAGCGCCATTCGGGCATGACCGTGACGTTCACGGAGCTCAACCAGGCCGGGATCAACGTCACCGAAACCACGACCGGCAGCCGCACCAAGGACCAGGCGAACGCCATGGCCACGCGGCTCAACAATGTCCTGGACGAGAAGCTGACGGACATGACGAACCGTCGGCGCCGCACCCGCAACAAGATGTTCTGGCGGGACGGCTCGGCCTCCAACAAGGACGTGCCCGGCGTCAAGTATTGGGTGCAGGACGCGCCCAGCTCCGCAATCGTGATCGGCGGCGTCGATCAGGGTCTCAACACGAAGTGGCGCAACCGCGCCAGCCTGTCGATCGCGGCCAATGCCGGCAACGCTACCGACCAGGTGCTGGTCAAGACGCTGGGCCGCGAGTACCGGCAGCTGAAGCGCTTCGGCGGCAATCCCAACTATCTGCCCGCCGGCAGCGACTTCCTGGATCAGCTCGAGAACGAGCTCCGCGCGCGCGGCACCTACACCGACGCGGGCTGGGCCAAGGCCGGCGGGAAGCTCGACATCGGCCTGGACGACGTGGCCTTCCGCGGGATGGCCTTCCAGTACGACCCGACCCTGGACGACATGGGCGAGGCCAAGCGCTGCTACTTCCTGGAGATCGGCGGCCAGGGCCTGCAGCTCATGCACATGAGCGGGGAGCGCGACCAGAAGCACACCCCGGCCCGGCCGGAGAACCGCTTCGTGCTCTACAGCTCCGTGACCTGGAAGGGCGGCATGATCTGCCGGCGACGGAACGGCATGGGCGTGTACGGCATCGCGTGACGATCACCCTTTCGCGGCAGGGCGGCCTTCTGGTCGCCCTGGCCTGGAGTTTCGGCCATGAGCATTCAGTCCAACGCCACTTTCTGCTGCTCCAAGCTCATCCTGGGCTCGGATGTCGCGGCCGGTGGGACGTTCACCGTCGGATACCCGGCGGGCATCGAAGGCGGCATGTTCCACGGCGCACCGCCGAAGGCGCGCATCGCCGCCCTCGGCGGCACCTACAAGCAGAGCTCCGCCGATTTTTCGATCTCGTATGGCGCGAGCGTGGCGACCGTGACCTGGGGGACGGGGAAGGTGACGCTGCCGGCGCAGACGGAAGTCCAGGTCGAGATGCACCTCGCGGACACCGTGGGTGTCCAGGATGCCTCCGTGCCCCCCAGCGTCGTGCCGGTGACGCTCAACCGCATCAACTTCGGCTTCGTGGACGCGGCCGACGCCGATGGCGTCTGTGAGAGCCAGTCCGTTTCGAGCGGCGTGGCCGCGGTCCTGGACGGCGTGATTTCGGACGTCTCGAGCGGCGCCAAGGCGGTGTTCGACACGCCCCGGAACGTGGTCGGCGCGTGGACCAATTCCGCCATCATGACCGTCACCGGCAAGGACGAGCGCGGCAACGTGATGGTGGAGACGTCGGCGAGCGGCACCTCGCACACCGGCTCCAAGGCGTTCAAGGAGATCACCTCCGTCGTCTTCAACGCCAGCGTGACCGGCGCCACGGTCGGGACCGGCGTGAAGCTGGGCCTGCCATTCTTCCTCGGCGACGTCAGCCACATCCTGCGGATCGCGGTGGATGGTGTGTCCGAGAGCGCGCCGGCGGCCGCCGCCGGCGCCACGGCAACCCCCTCGGGCACGACCGGCGACGTCCGCGGCACCGTCACCTTCACGACCTCGCCCAACGCGGCCAAGGCGTTCACCGCCCTGGTCATCGGCGATCCGACCGAACGCGGCCGCGCGCAGTACGCCGGCTGACGACGGCCTGGGGCGGCCCGACCCGGAATAGGGCGGCCGCCCCTCCTTCCCACTGACCAAGGGAGCCCAGCGTGGCCAAATTCTCGCTCTACAAGATCGTCCTCCGCCTTGGCGGCGCCCTCTCCCAGGAGACGGTCAAGGACGTCACCGGGCCGGAGATCGTGCTGCTGCGCATGATCCACGGCGAGGACAGCATCCCGCGCGCCGAGCGTCTCCCGGGCCACGCCCTCACCGATGGCCGCGAGCGCACCTACGAGGAGGAGCGCACCCGGCTGGACGCCACCTATGGGCGTCGCAACACGAACCGGCTGTGGGGCGAGGCCGGCGACCGGCTGCCGCTGACGGCGCCCGGGCTGACGCAGGCCCTGATGGTCGGCATGGCCGGCAGTTCCAAGGTGGATGTGGACGCGCTGCGCGCGCAGATCCGCGCCGAGGTCATGGCCGAGTATGGGCTCGGCGATGGTGCCGCGCCCAAGCCGCGCCGGCCGGTTCCCGCCGAGGAACCCGAGCTGGATGCCGAGAAGGGCGCGGACCCCAACAGCATCGATGACGTGCTCAACGGCGTGCCGGCGGTCCCCGCGGCGGCCAGCGCGGGCGAGCTCGCCGCCGGCGAGGAC
>ERZ724522.1133-NODE-1133-length-15050-cov-4.883494_pt1 | contig 15050 bp, 15 predicted proteins | sample MGYA00376055_ERZ724522 | MGnify/ENA primary metagenome ERZ724522 (study PRJEB28724, sample SAMN07190884) | wastewater metagenome | isolation source: effluent of sewage treatment plant in Hong Hong | place: Hong Kong | collected 2016-03-17 ... | reverse complement strand
CGATCAGGTCTTCGTTCGGGATAGGCTCGGGCTTCTGGCCGGGCAGTGTCGGTAAGCGGCGCTCCTCGATCTGGTTGGGCACAAGCGGCGAGTCTGGCGCTGGAACCCTGTCCGTGAGGATGAGCGGTTCGCGGGGCGCGGGCTGCGGCGTCACGAAGCTGTCGATGGCCGCCTGCACGTCCGCGAACGGGTCGCGCCCGGCGACGATGGCATTCTCGGCCGCCTCAACCGCCATTTCTGCCTGAACGGGCGAGACGCCGGGAATAGCGCGGCGCGCGGATCGGTTGCGGAAATAGGTGATACCACGGCTTCCCGCCTCGAACATGCCGCCGAAGACCGCACCGCCGACCGCCGCCGTTAGAAGCTGCGTCTTAACGTCGGGGTCGGGGATATTCAGGCGTTCGGCCATGTCGTACTGCGATGGCAGCGTCGTCAACTCGACCGCCATGTTGATCGCGGCTTCCCGCGCGAGAACCTTCAGGATCGAGCCGCCAGCGCCGCCGCCGACAAACAGGAAAGGCAGTGCGCGAGGATCAAGGGTTGATGCCGCAGCCCCACCGATGAACGAAGCAAGGCCGGGATTTGGGCTCATGCTCAGTATTTCCTCGGCGTCCTGCAACTCCGCCATCATCGGTTCGTTCGTGTCGCGGTCGATGCGCTCCTGGCTCAGATCGAAGCCGTTCCACGCAGAAGGGTCTGCCGTCTGCGCCTCTCGCGCCATGCGGATGATTTCGTCCTGCGCATAGGATGACGCCTTCAGGTCATCGAAGGGCATCACTTTCAGCCGGCCGGGGACGTTCGGGGAGTGCTTGAGCATGTCGATCACTGCGTCCTGACCGAGTTTCGGCATGACAAGATCAACGACGTTCGCCTTGGCTTCCTGTTCTGCGCGGGTCTTGCGCCCGAAGGTGTTGCTTTCGAGAGCGAGTTTCTGGAACCCTGCCCCGATTGCGGTTCCGAAGTCAGTAATCGGCAGGTCTGGCCCTTGCGGAACGAGATCGGGGATTTCGCCGTCCTGCGGGAGAAACCACGTCATTTCAGCGCCCCGGCGAGTTTCGCGGCGTCGAACAGGAACAGGCCGCCATCGGCATCGCGCACATCGGTAATGCCGCCTTTGCCAGACTCGACCTGCATCCGGTAGGTGTTGCCCTTCACGGGGATGAGCCGAAGGTGCCCGTTGCTGAAGGTGCTGTAGTCCAGCGGCTTGCCGCCAAGCATGGGGGGCGATTTCGCGTCGGCCTTGGCCCACATCGCGGCGTCGTGCTGCGGAAGGTAGGAACCCGAGAACATGTCGAGGCTTTCGAGGAAGGACTGTTCCGGCTTCGGCCCGCCCGTGAACGCCTTGTCGAGCGCCGCATCCAGCGCGATACCGGCGACGCCGACCGGCAGAAGAACATCATTGCCGCCGACTTCCTGAATGCCGCCCGTCAGCGCCCCGCGCTTGTCGGTCTTTTGCCCGAGAGCCGCCTGCACCGCGTCGCGCATGATGCCGACGGCCTCTTGAGACTTCGGATCGAGGTTGCGGGCGCGGCTGGCGTAGATCGCATTGGCAAAAGTCATGATCTGGCCCTGTTTCACAGAGTCCACGCCGGCCGCCATGAGTGCCGTCGCCATGCCTTCGGTAAGGGCCCCGCGCCGTTCCGCCGCCTCCGGGAGCGTCACCAGCTTTTCATCGAGAAGCGCCTGCCCTCTCATGGCCTCCATCGCCACCGACGGATCGCCGCCGCGCGCGACCAGCATCCCGGAATAGAGCGTCGTCGGGTCGTTCGACTTCACTTCCGAGAGAACCTTAGCCGCGTCATCCCCGAAGCCGGCGACGATGGCCGACACCAGCGGAAGTTTCAGTTCGGGGGGCGTTTCCTTGCCGAGAATTAGGCCGATGTCCTTGGCTTCCTCATCCGAGAGGAAGGCATCGAAATCGACGTAGCCATTCGCCCGGAGCCCCTTGGCATAGGCACGTCTGGCGGCCAGCGCCTTGACGAAGGTGTTGGGGTCGCCAGAAGTGAAGTCTGGCAGCGGCGGCGGCTTCTGCGGCAGAACCTTTTCGGCCTGGGCAATGGGGTCGTCATTCCACGCCTTCACGCTGGCAGCGTGCGCGTCTTCTGCCGCGCCGATAACGTCCACCTGAAGATCGTTCGTGACCGGCTCGCCGCGCATCGCAGCGATGGTTGATGCCTGCTGATCCGGCGTCGAGGAGCGGAAGGTCGGAAGCCAGTCGCGGATCGTTACCGCACCCACGGCCTTCTTCCAGAGTTCCGGCATGGCAGCTTGAATTGTCGGGTCCGAAAGCAGCGCCTCATTACCGGCGTGCAGTCCTTCCTTCGCCGCCGAAATGATGGTGTCCAGCGCGTCCTCATTCTGCTTCCTCACTTCGCTCGTGCGCGACGCGCGGATGCGGTCGGCCTCGTCCTGCGCCTTCATGATGACGTTCTGCGACTGTTCCGGGGTCCATGACACGCCGGGGAGACGTTCACGGGCAAAGAGGATGCTATCGAGTTCCGCCCGTGCGCTGTCGATCTCGTCCTTGTTCCCGGATGCGACGGCTTCGGCGTAGTTCTGCGACCATCTGTCCACCAGCGCGGCCGACGAATTGTTCGCGCGCTGCCGCGTGTCGCGCTGCTTTTCCTCCATCACGCCGAGGAAGCGCCGCGTCATCTCCTTTTCCAGCGAGGCGCGCATGTCGGTCCTGAAACGCTCGGGCGCTTTCGACACCAGGTCATCGACATAGGATCGCGCCGCACCGCGGAACCCCTCGGGGTCGAGCGCGAACTGATCCGAGAGGGCCATCATGTCGGTGATGCCCTTGGTCAGGACTTCCGAGGTGTAGGCCACGCCAGCCGCAGCGTCATGGGCCGCAAGGATTTCCCCGGAGAGAGGCGAGTAGAGACGGCCTTCGAGTTTCCCGTCAGACGTTCTCAGGACGGTCGGCTGATAGTCCGAACGTGCCACCTCACCGCCGCCCACGGGGGACGTGACCGCACCGGACGCCCATGCCGGGAGAGAACCGCGATGGTAATCCGGGCCCCACGCCCGTTCGGGGCCAACATCGAAGTGCAGGGCGTTGTCATACACGCCGATGCCCTTGAAACCGGACGCCCGCGCCTTGGTGATGAGGTCCACGCGGTCGGCTTCAGACAGGTCGGACACGTCCACATCGAAGGCGTTTCCGTGCGTGTGCTGGGAGTTCTTCGCCCCGCCGACCTTGGCGTTGTGCTCGGGGGAGCGATAGGCGCTGTTGACCTTGAGCGGCTTCCCCCATGCGGTCTGAAGGCTGGCGAAGGCGGCGTTGGCGCCGGGCGTCACCCCTTCATGGTTCGCGGGCGCGATGGGCGTCCCGGCGAGCGGATCCCCGATCTGCTGACGGGCCATGTCGAGCCCAAGCTGCGTTCCCTTCTCCTCCTGTTCCTTCAGTGCCGCGGGGGCCAGTCTGGAATAGGCAGCCTCGGCCGCGACGGCGAGGGCGCGGAACATGCCGCCAGCTTCCGGCGCGACCTGCTGGAAGTTCGAGAGGACCGGGCTGCGAACGATCTTGCGGATTTCGGCCATGTCAGCCCGCCTTCTTCAGTTGGTAGAGGTCGAAAAGCGAGGGGCCCGCCTTGAACAGGCCGCCGATGAGCGAGCCGGTCGCCGCATTCCCGGCATTCTTGGCCGCCATCTTCCAATCGGCAGCTTCGGCCATGCGGTTTCCGACTTCCACGCGGCGTTCCCGTCCCCGCGTGCGCCTGAGTTCGTTGAAGATGTCCATCGTGCCGACGCCGGGGCGCTGGCCGTTCGCCGCCATCGTCGCGCGCAGGGTCGAGAGTTCGTCTTCCAGACCGAGGCGCGCGTCCGTATCGGCCTGATTGGCCCGCGTGCGGCCGATGTAGGCGTTGATTTCGGCGCGCTGCTTCTCGCCCTTGGCCTGCGCAGCCCCGGCCATTCCGCTGACGATCGGCCCGCCCGCCTGCGCCCCAAGCGCGAGTGCTGTAATGCCCATCAGACCTGTACCTCTTGCGTGATGGCGAGAACGTGGAACGGCCCCGGCTGATGCTTGACGATTTCGACTTCGGGATGGTCCGTCCTGCCAATGACAGGGAAGCGGTAGACCGCCGTCTTCTCGGGCGGCGGATCAGACAGGTTGTCACCGACGCCGTAGCCTTCGATGGTGCGCGTAGAGCGGTTGGTGCGGCACTGGAATGTAGTCGTGGACATGACAGAAACTGACACCCTGACGAGGCGGGCCTTCAGCATTCCGGCGCGCGGGCTGTCGATGGCTTCCACCGGCCAAGGGCTGACGCGAGAGGTGAAGTTGAAGCCGATCTGCGATCCGACATCCACGTCTGTCAGATCGTAGAGCGTGCCATCGTAGAGGATCGTCGTCACGCCCTGATAGTATCCGCCGTTCCAGACATGGGCGAAGTTCCCGGCGAGTTCCGGCACCGCCACGCCGTCGTATTCGACCGTGCAGTCCAGCATCGCCAGTGGGTCGAACTCCTCAAGCATTCGGGTTTCGACGCCAGAGACGAAGCGGTCAACGATGGCCCAATAGCCGCCGAAGATCGGCGCGACGTTGACGAATGAGCCTTCCGTCACCCAGGGGACGAAGCCGATGTTCTCGGTCCCGAAGTCGTCTATCCACGACACAGAAGCGATGGTGCCGTCGGAGTTGATGACGAACAGGTATCGCTCAGGCGAGTTCGAGTAGATCGGCGGCGCGCAGAGTTTCTTTGGCGTCTTGATGAGGTGCGAATGGAAGTTGGAGATCGGTGCGACCGACCACTTCAGGTAGATATTGCCGTCCAGCCGTGCGGCGGCGATTGTCTCGCCCGACCCTTCCACGAAAACCACGGCATCATCGACGTTCACGGGCCGCACGCTGTTTGCCGCGCGCTTGTCGATCAGGATGGCATTGAAGGTGCGGGGAGAGAGGACGTTCGTATCCCGCACGGGGACGTAGTAGATGCCCCGATCCGAGAATAGCAGAAGGTCGCCGGCATTGACCGCATGAAGGAAGCGCGGTGCGTTGTCACCGACCTGCCGCACGATGGCATCGTCATCGTCGGCGCCCGTCTCGAAATCGGTGATGTCGCGGACGGAAGACAGCGCCACAAGGTCTGGTACGCCGGGGAAATCCGTCAGGGCAAGGCGACCGGAAGCGGACGATCCGGCGCCGGGGTAGCCCCTGACCGCTGACATGAGGGGTTCATCCCAGATGGGGGATGCCACGGGGGAAATCGTCGCCTTGGAACTCACGGTCGAGGAGCCGGATGGACCAGACAGTTTTTCGGTGTTGTCCGGTCCATCGAAGAACTCGATGGTGGCGCAACTCAGGACGTTCCCGACGATGGCGGTGATGATGCCCTGATAGTTGGTCGTCTGGCCGATCACCACGTCCCCGACGCGGAAGGACGACGACGATGCGACGGTGATGTCGAAACTCGGGGGGAGAGACGACACCACGGTTCCATTCACGACGGTAGGCGACGTGTATCCCGTGATGGTGATTTCGCGCTGCCCGTAGCGGATGCGCGTCCCGACATAGGCAGCCGTCCAGAACGCCGCCGATGCGGTGACGGTGATGTTCCCGGTCGCTGCTGACGGCCGCATGGTGATGTCCTTGCGGTAGGCCCAATAGGGCTGCGCAAGGCTGTTACCGGCCGTTGTGGCAAAGGTCATCGCCGCGAGTGACCACGATCCGTCATAGGTCAGCGTGTAGATGCCGAATGGACCGCCGAAGACGGTGCGCTCCCTGAAGGGTTCCACCCAAACGGTCGAGGCATCTGTCCACGGGACGGAGTTGATCGTGTGGACCGTGGCCGCCGTGCTGTCGATGATGACAAGCGACGTGTCGTTGAGGATCAGGCCGAATACAAGGTCTGTCGTCGGCCGGATTTCGATCACGTCCTCGGCGGTGCTGACGGTCTTGCGGTAGAAGGTGCCGTGCCGCGCCTTTGCGGTGCGGGCATTGGTGATGCGGACATTGAGGCCGGTGCGAACTGAACCCTGCCGGGCTTCAAGATCGTCGGCTTCAAGGAAGTCGTCGTTGATTTCCCCGAGGGCGAAGCTGCGCTGGGTGATGGTCTTCTTAGCCACGGCGGAACCTCGCCAGTGCGAAGCGCCCCTCCCTGTAGGGCTGTTCTGCGCTGCGCGACTTGCTCGACTTCACCCGCGCCCGATCGAAGTGCATCTCGGCTCGCGCGTCCATGTCGGCCGCCTGACCCGGTTCTTCCTTCAGGGCGCGCAGGATGACCGCCTCAAGTTTCATCTGCACGCCGCGGCAGAAGTTGGCGCTCCACAGATCCTGCCCTGGGACTTCAACGATTTCCACGAAGCAGCCATCGGGGTCGTTCAGGTAGACGTTGGTGCCGTCCTGCGTCCAGTCGGGGAAGGACCGAACGCCGGTCGAGTCCTCCACCCAAAGGCGGCGCACATGCAACGCGTCGATGGGAACCGCATAGGCGTCATCGAAGCCGAACTTGCCGTCGTTGCGGTTCAGGAGTTCGACCTGCCGGCGCGTGAAGTTATAGGCGCCGTCTTCAAGTTCCGCTTCCACGATGAGCGGCCAGTTCCGCGAGAGAACCATCCACTCGTCGGACCCGTCGTTTTCAGTGACCGTATACTGCCCCTGTTCGGACAGCGCGGCGTTGATGATCTGAAGCATGGAGAATTGGCTTGCCATGCGCCGGATATTCCGAACCGGACACGGCACACCAAATGCACAAAGCGATGGGGGGCGAGTTTCCCCGCCCCCCATCAGGGCCCCGGTCTGTCAGGAGGACCGCCCGCGTGGGGCCTATTCTTCCTCCACGATGTCGATTTCAGCCATCTTGGCGCGGACCAGACGCTCCACATCGCTGCGGCGCATCTGCTTTTCGGTCTTGATGCCGAGGGACAGCATCATGACCTTCAGTTCTTCGAGGCTCATGTCCTCAAGGCGGCGGGGGGCCATCGACTGGACCGCCTCCACCTCGGGAACGATGACGTAGAGGCCGCGGCTGTTTTCGATGTTCTCCATCGCGGTCACATAGTCGTACTCGACCGGGCCCTTGGCCTTGATCGTCTTCAGGAGCGCCTTGTCCTCGTCGGACACCGCCTTGTATGCCGGGTTGGCTGCGAGCTTCACCATCTTCGGCATGTCAGCAAATCTCCGTCGAGACGTAGGCGTTGAAGGCGATGGACGGCGAGGTTCCTGCCACGTCGAGGTAAAGATCGACATAGCGGTAACGCGTGCGGTTCTTCTCGGTACGGAAGGGCACCACGAAGCGGTCGCCAGCGGCGCCGTCGCGGGTTTCCTGCGTGCCGGTCAGTTGCGACGCCTTGCCGGTCATGAAGGACGCGAGAACTTCGCCATCCGAACGGTCAGCGACGTTCGAGCCGACGATGTAGAAGCGGTACGTCTCGCCGGTCGCGCCGTTCGTGACGATGCTTTCGACGTTCGCCACGAGAACGCAGTCGGTCGCGGCTGCGGCCCCCTGGTCCCACTGCGAACCGACGTAGCCGTCAGAGGTGAGGGCGGCCTGTGCAGCGGCCCGCTTGATGAGGCCGGTTGCCGCGTCGATGGCATAGGCTTTGCGGAAGGTCATCTGGTTTCCTCCTTATTTCACGATGGCGGCGTCGGTCACGGACGACAGGCGCATACCGGCGTAGGGGCTTTCGATGCACATGCCGGTGTCGTGCTCGATGTTCGTGCGGTAGTGCACGCCGTTTTCCATGAGGCCGATGTCCGTGACCTGCATGGGCGAGGTTTCGAGGCCGCAGACGCCGGTTTCACCGAACGACAGGATGTAGATCGAGGCGGTGACGGCCGATCCGCCGCCGTAGGCGACTTCGTTGAACGGCAGGAAGGCACCGAAGGGGGTGATGCCGTAGCCGATCAGCATGGGAAGGCCCTGGTAGCGCGCCACGCGGCGGCCAAGGTCTTCGGTGTCGTTGGTGTAGACGCCGCCGACGCCGGCATCACGCACCGCAGCCGGGAAGCGGTCGCGCAGCTTCTTCGGCAGGAGGATGTGGGTCGGGTTCTCGACAAGCGAGATGGCGAGGTCAAGCATCGCCAGCGAGAGCGCGCCGCCACCGGACGATTGCGAGTTGGCGATGACGCGGCTGTCATAGCTGGATCCGTCCACCGACGAGGCACCAGAACCGACCGCACGGAGGCGGTTCTTCAGGCCGGTGTATTCCTTCGGGTTCGACGCGTTGTCGCCGTTCATGAACGTGTCGGTCAGCACCTTGGCCTTGCGCTTGATCGACATGCGTTCCTCGGTCGAGCGCCGTTCCATGCCGTAGCGGTTGATAAGCACGCGGTCCACGTCGATGTTGCCGGCGATGGGGAAGCACTGTTCGGTCAGGTCGTTGATGACGCCATAGCCTTCGCTCGGCGTCTCGTTGATCGCCCGGAAGCCCATGTTGTTCGGCAGCGAACCCTCGCGGAAGTAGCCGTAGCGGCCACCAGGCGCATTCTTGTAGGGCATCACGCCGAGGACGTCGGACTCCTCGGGGAACAGTTCCATGACGGCGCGGGACTTCTCCACCACCACGGTCTTTGCATATTCAGGAAGGGTGTGAACCATTTCTCAGCCTTTCAGGTTTTCGAGTTGGCGAAGCGAAGCCGTTCCATCGGAGACATGTTGTCCGTGTCGGGCTTCGGCGGTTGCGGTGCGGGGGTGGTGTGACCGGCAGGGCGGAGAAGGGCTTCGAGCGCCTTCACGCCAGCGGCGGAAGTGACGGCAGCCTTCAGGGCCGTGACCTGATCGGCGGGGAGGCGGGACTGAAGCGCACGGTCCACGGCGGAGAGACGCGCTTCCTGCTGCGCCGGGGTTCCGAGAGCCTGCATCTCGGCCTTGTTCGCAGCGTAGGCTTGGGAATACTTCACCGCCTCATAGCGGGCGATGAGATCGGAAACCTTCGATGCCGCCGCCGCAGGGGCGCCGACTTCCTTCAGGAAGGCCCCGAGTTCATCGAACAGCGGCGACATCGCCGGATCGTCCTTGGCAAGTTGGACGGAGAAGCCTTCGGGAAGGTCCAGCCCGTCGAACTTCAGCCCCTCGGACGTGGCGAAGTCATAGGCTTCGGGGATCTGGCCCGCGCGCTCGGCGGCTTGCGCATCGCGCGCCACCAGATCCTGATAGTGGGCGGAGAAGGCCGCGATGTCGGGCTTCCCATCGGCCTGAAAGTCGGCCGGGATGAAGGATAGATCGACCGCCTCGGGGGCGGCAGCGGGGGTGGGTTCAGGTGCCGGCGCGGGGGTTCCGCCGTCTGGCGCCCGCATCAGCCTGTCGTTGAAGAAGTTGTTCAGTTTCATCGCTCATGATCCTCCTGAGATCGAGCGACATGAAACTCTGTGCGTTTCGAGCCTCTAATGCACGCGGGTCTGCCAAAATGCTGACCCTGAAATCTTTGGTCGATTTTTCCATTAAATCCAACAGGATAGCACCTTCCTCAGTGGAAAGGACCGTTCTGACGGCCGCGACGACGCGATCCGCAGACTTGGCATCGAAGCCCCTGAGCCACGACAGGTAGGTCAGCAGCGGGCCGGGTTCACTGAGCGGGAGGGGGAGCGGCATTCTGTTCTGCAATGACGGTGAGTTCGTCGCCAGAGGCGCGGACGATGTTCTTCAGGGTTCCGGGCATGTCGATGATCTGCGGCAGGGACTCGCCAAAGGTGACGGCAGCGAGTTCGAGGTTCGATCGCGTGACCATCACCTTGTCCTGGTTCTGCGCCTTCTGAAGCGGCGAGATCGGGGTAACGGAGATTGCGCGGCCGTTGTGGGTGATGGCGTCGGGGATTTCACCGAGTTGAACGCCCAGATACTCGAAACGCTGGACCATCGGCAGGATAAGTTCCGACCACAGCGGGGCGGATGGCTTGCCGAGGCGCTGTTGCACGCGGCGGCGTTCATCGAGCCATTGGGCGGCGGTCGGAGGCGTTTCGCCGCGCTGGCGTGGGCCGTCCTGATAGAAGGCCCGACGGATGCGATCTTCGATGCGGTCTTCCGCGAACCAGCCCTGATCGACGTTCACGTTGCGCGAGAGGTCGTAGATCTGATTGCGGTCGAAGTTCCGGCCTGCGGGTATCGCGGTCCCGGCAACGATGCCGTTTTCCAGATCGAGGGCACCATCCGAGGGGTAGATGATGGTGTTGAGAAGGGACTGGTCCAGACCGGAGAGGACGGTTTCGTCCATCTTGTCGAGGACGCGCATGTCGGGGAGGGCTTTCCGCCCGGCGCCCCTGCCCCACGGCTTTCCCGTCTGCGGGTTGAAGCGGCCGACGAGAAGGGGGCAGGATCCGGCCATCGGGCCGATGATCTGCTTTTCATCGGACACGCGGATGCCGTCAACGGTGACTTCCGAGGCCCATTGCGGGTTGCCGGGGTCTTCCCAATCCAGCCAGTAGCCCCAGCAGACCTTCACGGTAGCGCCGGGCTTTTCCATCTTGGCCTTGATCCTCGGGTCGGAGAGGTCAAAGCCGGTGCCGTCGAACAGCGCCTTCAGCGTCGATGCGAGAACGGCCTTTTCCCTGAAGCGATCGAGGAAGCCGCGATGGCCTGGGGTAAGAAGCAGTTCATGGGGCGGGACGGCTTCGCAGTGGATAGGCATGGCGATGTGCGAGGCTTCGACCCAGATTGCCGGGGTGCCGTGCGACGCCGCTTCAAAGCCCCACTGCGGGGCCATGTCGTTGTAGTTCGAGGACTGGATCAGGGAGAACAGCTTGTCCTCGCGGTCCTGAACGAGGGAAAGAACCTGGTCGGCCAGGTCAATCGGGACTTCCGAGATGACTTCGTAGGACGCCCATCGGACTTCGGCAGGGGTGAAGTAGGTGATGAGGTCGCCGGCAAGGTCTGTCGCCATTTCCTCGGGAAGCGAGACGAAGACCGACGTGTCGTGTTCCTTTGTCGGGTTCGAGAAGTCATGTTCCCGGCCGGGGCAGCAGAAGGACAGCACTTCCTCGATGGAGGGGCGCACTTCGTCGCGCCACCGCTTTGCGGCCGAGTAGCGCGTGGAGAAGTCCTTGCTCGGCTTCAATGTTTTTTGTCCTGGTTGCCGGGCTTCTGGTTGCCCCAATTAGGCACCCACCGCGTCGGTGCGGATGGTGTCTGCGATGCTGTGGGTTTTCCGGCCATGCCGAAAAGCGGGATGGAGCGGATGCCGTAGACGGCGCCGATGTCGGACATGAGCCCGCCAGCCTGCTTTTCGGTCGCCATTGATCGCTCGATTTCCGAGATGCGCCGCTCGCGCAGCCGCGCGGCCTTGTCAGCCGGATCTTCTTTCGGAGTCTTCACGGATCACCTCTGCGCCTAGTGCGAGCAACTTCCGTTTCAGGCCCCTTGGCGTAAATGCACGAATGCCGAGGATGTGGCCCGCGATGGTGGCGCAAGTCATTGGCGGATAGAGTGGGAGAAGGGTTTTCCCGCAGGGCTTGAGGCGCAGGATTTCGTCGCAGATCGAGTGCCTTGCGGTCAGGTGGTCCATCACGTCGTCGTAGTGGTGGGTGACGACGATGCGGGTTCCGGTGCCTTGGGGATCGAGGAACATCCAAGTGTCATCGACGGTGTAGCCCCAGAGTTCGACATGGCCGAACCATCCCATCGGGTAGATGCGGCCGAGGTGGTTTCGCAGGCGCGCGGCGTGGAAACCGACGTACCATTCGAGGATCAAGCGCGCCTCCGCAGGGAAACATGGTGCCGTGAGACGATGGACACCTTCGGCTTCGAGACAGAGGACAGGACGATGCTGTCGCCTTCGCCGCCGCCGAGGAGCGCGTTTTCCACGGCTTCCACGATGTGGGAGTAGCGGTTCTTTCGGGGGCGCTCTGCGTAGACGCCGGGCAGGCCCTTGATCTTCGGGTAGTGGTAGCCGCCTGCAAAGCCTGTCTTGGCGGTGATGCAGGACGGGTTGACGTGGAAGCCGTTGCGGCGTTCCAGGACGGCTTCCACAGTGGACCGGCGCATTTCCGGGTTGTTGTCGGTCGTCGCCGGAAGAACCCTCATGCCGTTGGCCTGGAACACGTCATAGGCGGTCGTCTCGACGGACTGCACGCCATCGGCGCCGCGGGGGTCGCCCCAGAACTCCGCCTTGTGGCCGGGGTATTTCTGGGCGAGATGGCGGCGAACACGCGGGGCAAAGAGTTGCGCGGACTCGTTGTCACCGATCAGTTCCGACAGCAGCACCCAATGGCCGTTGACGCACTGCATGAAGGCGGCGGCCGGATCGCGGCCGAAGTCGAGGCCGACGATGATGGTGGCGCCGGGCGATGGGCCCATGTCTGACGGGGCGATGTGTTCGTATTCGGAGAAGGTCGGGTAGACCGGCTTCCCATCCGAGTAGAGGCCGACCTTGTTCATGACGCGGCGGTCGATGAACTCCTTCGACTTCCCCGCGATGATCTGAAGGTAGTTCTTCTTGGTGTGCTTCTGGTTCTCGGCCTTCGGGTTCGGCTGGTAGACCACCTTGCCGTCGATCTTCTTCTCGATCAGGCCAGGGGGCTGGACGAAGAACTTCCAGCCGGCAGGCTTGACGTACTCGGCCTTCTGTTCCTCGCTCCATTCCTGCGGGAGAGGCAAATCCCCGCGCATGTATGGGATCCAGTGCCCCTCCCGCGGCGCGTTCAGGTCCACGAAGCCGCCGTGCCACGTCGCGCCGGGCCCGTTCTTCATGGAAGGATACCGGCCGCAGCGCGAAAGCAGTTCGTCAATCACCGCCTTTTCGCAGAACTGCCCCTCGTTCCGAAAGAAGCCCGTGATTTCGTAGGACGCGCAGACCTGTTCCGCCACGTCAGGATCCGGGATGGCGATGAAGATCACCTCGCAGTCAACAAGCGTGCCGTCCCCGGATGAGTGCTTGCGCTTCAGGTGGTGCAGCGCAGGCTCCGCCCGGATGAGCGAGCCCCATTCGTTCTCAGGAAACCAGTCCAGCCACGTCTTGATCGTCGTCTCGCGCAACTCCTTGTAGGTGTCCCGCGTCACCAGCCACCGCGACCGCCGCACGCCGTCGAAATCCGGCTCCTGCTCCTCCGCGATCGCCCATATCTTCATCACCGAAGCCGAGGATGTCCCGCTCTGGATTGGCCCCTGGATGATCGACAACTCCCCCCGATCCCAGAAATACTCCGCCAAGACCTCCCCATCAGGGACATAGACGAAATTCCCGCGCGTCGTTCTCGGCAGCATTACAGAACCTCCAACACGCCAGAACCCGAAAACGCCAGAAGACCAGCCTCCGACAGCGCCCTCGCCGCACGCTCTACACGCATCTCCGCCCAACCAAGATGCTCCGCCGCCCGCCGAACCGTGAACCGACGACCGCGCAACGCCTCAAGCATCTCTCGCTGATCCTCAGACCAACGATCCGAAGCCGCCACAGGCAAAACAGACGCCGAAACCGGAGCAGCAATCATTGCACCACACCGCTGAAACAGCGCCGCATCCACAGCCGAACGAATGAAATCCGCTCGCCGGCCAAACCCAACAAGATCGTCAATCCGCTCCGCAACTCCATCCGCAAATCGGACCAGAACAACCTTCCCGTATTCCCGCGACCGCATGGCAAACCCCAAATCCATAACCGATATCGCTTATCCCAAACCGATATCGCTTATCCCCCTATGCACACCCAAACCGATATCGCTTTAGACCGGGGGAAACCGACCTAGCATCCAAACCGATATCTGAAAAAAAATTCGCAAGAGGGGGGGTCGAGTAGCCTGTCCGCGCGCCCCGATTTTGCCCCCACCCCCACCCCGCGCCGCCCCCCGATGCCGGGGGTGGGTCTGCCGATCCGGCCAGCCCGAGGGCGCCGAACTTGCGGTTGTGTCAGCCGCATAACTCAACCTTGCACCGATTGCCTTAGTTATCAGGCTCTTGCGCGTCTTGGGCACCAGATGCGCTATCTGGTGCTGGCTCGATCTCGACCATCCGCGCGCCAGGCCGGACGAACTCGTAACCGCCCCGATCCACGTTGACTTGCACGGCTACAGAGGCGCCGGGCTTGGGTTCGCCCGCGAGAAACTCGACCATCCTAGCCCTTATCCGATCATCGGTTGATGTTGAGAGGATTTCCTCTGCTACGTCGAACGCGCGAGCTTTGAGGATGGCTCTCTTACGGTCTATGCCGTCGATGAGCCTTTGCTGCATGGCGTCGTGTAGTTCCTTTACGTCTTTGCGCTGCCATGCTTTCCAAAACCCTGCCGGGGAGAGGCCTGCGGCCTTTGCGGCTTGGTCGCCTGTTAGGCCTTTCTCTGCTTTTAGGGTGATTGCGTGCAGGACGCGCTTGGATATTGCGCGATGCCGGACGGGTTTTGGCGCGATCTGGGCGGGGTTTTGATGCGTGTCGCGGGGCATGGTCTGGACGGTATGCGCGGGGGCTTGGCGCAGTCCATGCACCTGTGTTTCGCGGTAGTGCGCTTTTTGCGCATTTCCCTATTGACGTGGTGCAATCATTGCGCTATCTATTGGCTATCGGAACACTACGCCGACTAGAGAGAGGAACACGACAATGCAACGGACCATCACCCTAGCCAAACAGCACGCAGCTAACGGGAACACCGAGGGCGCGCGGCGCATCCTGGAAAGCGCGATCCGCGCGGCGCTTTCGGCCAAAGCTGCCAACGCATACCGGGCCGCACTGGCAGAGATAGGATAACGGCGGGGGCTTCGGCCCCTTCCATCCACAACCCGCCCGACACCACACCATAGGAGATAACGCACCATGACGGCATATTGCACAACTGTCGCGCCCTTCCGGATTGCCGAGGGCGAAGGAACCCCGGAACGTTGCGCGCCTGCGAACGCGGACGGATGGGAGGCCTTCCGCGACGGCGGGCGGCGATACTTCTACAAGACCAAGCGCGAGGCCTGCGCGGCTTCGGAGCGGCTGGAGGTCGGCGGCTTCCCTGTCGGCGGCTATCCGTTCTGGGCGCGCGGCTGCATCGCCCTCTGACCCATCTTGGCCAGCCTTGCGGGGCTGGCTTCACATGGGCCACCCATGACACGCAACCGCCCGACACCACCGGGCACAACTGAGGAGACACCACAATGAGTGAGTTTCGCATGGTCATCTGCACAGGCAACGCAGCCTTC
>ERZ724522.1131-NODE-1131-length-15066-cov-6.745387_pt1 | contig 15066 bp, 24 predicted proteins | sample MGYA00376055_ERZ724522 | MGnify/ENA primary metagenome ERZ724522 (study PRJEB28724, sample SAMN07190884) | wastewater metagenome | isolation source: effluent of sewage treatment plant in Hong Hong | place: Hong Kong | collected 2016-03-17 ... | reverse complement strand
AAGATTTCCCATGAATTCACGCTTTGCCACTGCCTCGCCGATGCCTTTCAAGTCCACCTTGTTGCGATAGGTCGGCTTGGCAATAACGTTCAATACCTTCAACGGCGCGCCACGCTCCACGCTAACCCATAGGCCACGCGATAGTGTATCGCCATACGACCAGAAGTAACGGCCCTTAGCTCTGCTCTTGCGGCTGCGTGCGCTGCCTGTCTTGTATTGTGACGGGTCAGCGCCGGCCCTTAGCTGTGACAGCATACGCAACGCCTCGCCGCGTGCCAGGTTGCCATTAGCGTCTAGTGTAGCGTTAGCAGTAGGCGCAATGTATTCGCCGGTCTGGATGTAGCCAGCGCGGAATAACCATTTTTCAATTGGCGAATGGTTACGAAATCCAGCATTCACGAATTGATGCCCGATAATCTGATCGACTGTCATACGGTTTTTGCCGTAAGCAACATCTTTAACCAATACCTGTGCGACTAGATCGTTTTTCTTCGCAATCTTGATGCGCAACGCCGCCAGCGTGAAACGGGTCGGCCTGTCGATCTTCGCGACGATTTCTTTATCGACCTCGCGCTTGATGTCCTTGGCTGTTAGGTTCAACGCCACTGACTGCGCATAAAGCGATTGCTTAGGATTCATAGCCGACAGCTTGGCAATGGCCTTGTCGATGTCGGTTTTAACGTTCACTGAAATCATTGCTCGGCCTCGACTAGTTCGCTAGTGTCTAAATTTACATCGGGTGTACATCGGGTGTACATGAAAAACGTTGTACACCCTTGCGGCATTTCATAACACATTGATTTTAAACGCTATTTTTTTCGGGGTGTTCAACTCGTTTTTAGTTGTACACCCTTTTTTTTCTCGCAACTCGTTGTTTCTATTACGTTTTTTCGGTTTAGGGTGTACAACTCGGCAAAAAATCGTGTTTTTCTAAATAGGCTATTGAGTTGTATATACCCCCCTCGTGATCGTCGCCTGTCTTAACTCTACTCACTTTTCTTTTTTACCTATTTATACCATTAGTTGTACACCCTATATGATAAACCATTGATAAATAAGGAAAAAATAGGGTGTACAACGGGGTGTACAAGTGGTGTACAACTCGGAGTTGTACACCCTCTTTTCTAGTACATGGTCGAATTTTTAGGCGGTAACGCCAACATGCGCGCGCCTCTAACGATTTTTCGACGCTCACCATTCAAACCGGTGATAACCTGGCCGGCGTGATTCAAGTCGGCTCGTGTTGGCTTTTCATACCCGATTTCATGCAATATTTCGGTGATCGTTGCGAACCTCCACGACTCCGGCGGCGTAGTCCAGTTGTAACACTCTCGAATCTTCTCGGTAATCGGGTCTAAAACCTCAAAATCTTTGTTTGAATCGTTCAACGCCTGCATTTCGTCGGAGGTCAGAAACCATCCCTCTCCGGTCCTGTATAGCGTTTCGTAAACCTCGGCCCAAACCTGCTGCATGTCTAGGCCGTTGTTATGGTTTAACGCCTGGCAAGAGATAGTCCAGTAACGCCGGTTGCCTGTCGGGTCGTGAAGGAACTGGCGAGGGTTTACACTGGCGAAAAACACGGTGCGGCGCGCGTATTTCGATTCTAGACGCGCATAAGCTCGGCGAATCTCGTCATGGTCGCGCGTAATGAATGCTTTCAGTGCTGCGATGTCCGATTTTCTAAACGTGGCGTCCAGTTCGCCAAGCTCCACCATCCAATAGCTGACAACCTGTTTAACGCTGTCGCGGTCGTCTGGCCGCAAGCTCAATCCGTCTTGAATAACGCCCAGGCTTTTCGGCGCTAACGATTTAAACCATGCCGTCTTGCCTAGATACTGTTGCCCCTGTAAAACCAACACGCCATGCGCTGACACGCCGTTAGGCTCGAATGCGGCCGCAACGGCTGAAATCATCCAGCGTGTAATTAGCGTTGCCTTGACGTTCAGAACGCTAGCACGCCGGCGCGGGTCATCCTCGCCTTCGGCTGTCACGGTGCTGATGAACTCAGCCAGACGCGAAACGCCATCCCACGGCCGCGCGGTAATCCAGTTTGCTACTGGGTTGTATTGGTTCTGGTCGGCGATGTACGTCAGGAAGTCGGGAACGTTGCCCGTAGGCATGCCGAAGCGCACGCAGCACGATATAAGCCACGACAGCGATGCGTTAGCCTGGTTGTCAATGCTGAAACCCTGACGCGGTACTAATAGCTCGATTTCCTTGCGGATAACGTTATAACGGCAAGTGATTTGCAGTCTGCGTAACGCCTCGTTCAAATTCTCGATGGTCGCAAGCGGTTTGCCCTTGCCGTTGATGTCGGGAAACGGCGTCCACCAGTCAACGCCTTGGGTTAGGTCGTTGCCGACTGTCACGGCGTTATCGTTCGCCGGCTTAGGCGGTAACGCCGGCGGCTCGTCGTCGTCCTCGTCAGCGGCAGGCAAATAGTCAGCGACTTGCTGTTTCGGTTGCCCGTCGATCAACGCGCGAACGGCTTGCGGCCCCTCGGTGTTCGCCAGGTCGTTAAAGTCAGTCGGATTGCCAGTCAGGTCGCCGAACTCGGCCAGCGCCAGCCTGCCGTTAACCGCCGCCGCTGCCTGTCTGGCATAGTGCAAGCCTGGGTTTTTAACCGGCGTTTCTGTCCATCGGTCGTTATCCGCCGCCAGAATAATCAGCGCCGCCGGAAACAGCTTGCGCGCCTTCTCGGCAACCGGCTTTAGGTTGCTCGTGTCGAACGCCACTAAAACGGTGTAGCCGGTCGCCTCGTGTATGCTAGCGCCGGTCGCGAAACCCTCGCATATAACCAGCGTCGGCCGGTCGCCGTCAGGCTTGCCGATAAGGTAATAGCATCCTAACCGTTCGCCGCCGCCTAGATAGTCCTTGTCGCGCTTTGTCGGGTTGTTGCTGTCAGGGAAAACGGCTTGCAAGCTAACGATTTTATTCGCGCTGCGCCTGATCGGAATAATTAGCGCGTTTTGCACGTCCAGCCAGACGCGGCCGTCATCGTCGGTTTTTGTCCAGCGCCCCACGCGAACGCCATGCGCTTGAATCCGCTTGCGTGTTAGGTACGGGTGCGATTCGGCCGGCTGTGCCTGCTCGTATATCTCGACAGCGCGTTTCGCTGCTTCTTCCTGCCGGCGTTTTGTCTCGGCCTCGCGCTTGGCCTTCGCCGCCTCCTGCCGCTTTCGCACCTCGGCCAGATCGGCCGGCGACATCGTGTTTTCCGCCTTCGCGCACCACGTCTGCGAAACGCCGCGTTTCCAGCATCCGAACTCACCAGCCGGTACGCCGTCGGCGTGCAAGATATACCAACCGTTTTTGCCTCGGTCGCCGTCCACTCGTATTCGGTGAAACTCGCCGTCGGCTTGGATGTCGTCGCGGGTAATGATACCGGCCTGCTGCATGGCCGACTGAAATTCGGTGATTATTTTATAGTCGGTTGTCATATGGCTAAATTATTGTGAATGTTATGGAAATCTAGGCAAAAAAACGGCCTGCCCATGACAGACAGGCCCAATGCCACAAAACAAAAAACTCAGGTTGTTAGCTCATGGAACCAACACGGCGCGGCACTGGTGTCTTAGCTACTTCGGCCAAGTTGCGATCTTGCCTTGTTCGCCCAAAGCCACGACTGCATATCGTGGCAAACTCAATGCCGCTGCGTGTTGGCCCTGCGGTATCCGCCGCAGGTCGGCACAACAAAGGAGTAACAGCATATGACACGGTATATTAGACTACTTGCGGAATTGGAGAGAATCATAAACCCGCCGCCGCTTTCGTTCGTCGCCAGATATACCAGCCGGACGACAGACAAATGCTAACCTAAATAGTTTAGGCTTTGCAAATACTTTCTAGGCACCGACGAAACGGCGCAACACTCCAGAATTGTGCGCGGCGTCCATCATGCGTTTGTGCGCCATCAGCGCCGGCGTAGCGTACATGCTCGGGTCGTCGTCAATCCGCTTTTTGCGTTTTGCCCTGGTGTCATTCTGCGTTTTCGGCTGTGCGAACGGCTCACGGTTCGTGTCGAACTTCGCCAGCCAATACGCGCCGCGATCTGTAACGCCGACGATTTGCAACTTGTTGCATTTCATCAGTGTCAGCAAACCCGAATTTAACGCCTGCTTCTGAATGCTAAACCCTCGCCGACTAGCCTCGGCCACGACATCCCGCGAACGAAACGACGGCATTTGCTCTGCCATTTCTAACGCAATTTTACGAACGATTGTGGTGCTCATTTAATAATCCCGTTCTTTTTTGCTGTTTTTAAAAGCTCGTCGTTGACCATTTCCCGCGCGCGGTTCACGGCCTGCTCTGCTAGTCCTGTCGTCGCGAACGGCAATAACTCCCGATACCAGTCAACCGACTCCCGAACGGCGTTCAACTCGTCGCCAGTCGCGCCGAATTTGCCAGTCGTGCCGAACCGGCCGCCGACGTTGTTCAGCGCCTCGGCCGCATCGTTAAACGCCTTCTCGCTGCGCTTGATTTGCTGTTTTGCCTCGTCCGAAGTCGCCGCGCCGTAAATCCTAGCCGCCAGGCTGAACGCCGCACAATTCACCTCAATCATGCTAACGTACTGGTCAACGTTCATCGTGCCGAATTGCAGATTCGTTAGCCACTGATAGGCCGGTACCAAAATATCGTTAATCTGCTGCTCGGTCAGCGGGTTTGTTTCAGACAGCCGAATTCTGCCCTCGATGTTCTGCCAGGCTGCGGCCTTGTTGATAACACGAACCGGCTTTTGCTTCTGTCGTCGTTGCGCGCGGTTCATTTTGCTACCCCTATCACCACCATAACCGCACACTGGAAAGCCCCGACGCTGCATCCGTGGCTTTTGGCTGCCTCGTAATGCCTTGCAGCCTCACGGCAAATTGCAGCCGCGTGAAACGTCGCAGCCTCCCAAGCATCCAGCCATAGGCGCTGGACGTGTGGCGGGCATTCTGCGAATGGTTCGTGGTCTGGGTACTTGGTATTGAATGCCAGTTCGGCTGCTGCTTTGTGTTCTGGTGTCATTGCTCACCTCCTTTCGCTTTGATTAGGTACTCCCACCGCGTTCCAGTTAACTGTTCAGGCGTTTTCCACACGTACTGCTGTCGGCCTCCGGTGCAGTTGTAACCGACTTCCCTGCCGTGGATGTCATGCACCATTTCTGGCACGCGCACTTGTATACCGTGTTGTTTAGTCGTTCGGGTATCGCCTGTTGCTGGTTTCCTGCGGCGGCTGGTTGATTGGGCAGTTATACGCATCACGCGCCTCCTTCCTCGCAATCGCAATGCTCAATGAGCACTGACCACGACCCATCAAACATCGGCGTAACGTTGCAGCCATCCCACAGCCAACGGAGAAGTAAAATACCTGCTTCCGTTTGCGATGTTCTGTTAATGTCGATTGCTCCAATAACTTTGCCACACTGGCATATTGCTACAAATCCGGTTGGTTTTCTTTTCATCACGCACCGCCTTTCACCCGCCTAGCGTTCATGCGCTTGCAGTAGTCAATAGCGGGAACGAGAGCGCAGCGTGTAGCGTGGTTATTATTACCTGCCATCGCATACCAGCTGCCCCCAATCAGAGAGATATGCACGCGGACTTTCAGTTTTCTCGGCATCACACACCGCCTTTCCAGCTATCGGCTTCCAGAAGCATCAGTTCAAGGCGGGCCAGTGCATTCCAAGCAAGATGCGCTGCGTGTGGTAATCCGCTGCCGTCATCAGCCAACTCAATTCCTTCCTGTAAGCGGTGGCGGTCTAGCGCTGCTGTGTAGCGCTGCACGCCGTCCGGTACTTCACGCCATCCGTTCTCGGTGTACTTCTCTGCGCCAAAGGTGGCGACACGCGCCACAGCCAGCAGAGCGCGGGGCATTCCCGAAAGAATCAGATCTGGCCGAACCTTTCCGGCGTCCAGCTTTGCGCCCGGGGCGTGTTGGTCAAGCCCGTGCGGGTCAAGCTCTTTCAAAACAGTCGCCAGTTCGTCGCGCTGCTTCACCGGCCCATCAATCGCCGCCTGATCGTAAAGCGGCGCCGCGCCATCGTCTGTTTCTGCGCAGTTCGTCCAGCCAAACGGCTCGGCGCGGGAGAAGCCAAAAGGTTCGATTGGTTTCATTGCTTGTCCTCCCCCTTCGGCCATCCGGCCTTCATAGAGTCGGCAACCACGCCAGCCACGGCTGGCAAGTCACTAACTCCGGTTCCGTCGCGGTCTGCTGGTAGATACTTGGAGAACAAATGCAAGCGCTCCTGTGCTTGTTTCAGTGTGGCGCAGCCTTGAATAATGCCCCAGAGCTGTGAGCGAAATTTTCTGTGAGCGATTGACTGTTCGTTGCCTTTGCTGTTCAGCTCTTGGATGTCGGCGGAATCACTGATTTCACGTCTCTGCAATGGGCTAGCGCATCCGACAACTCGAGTATTTCCGATGTAATCAACTTGGAAATGCTCAGGATATTTACGCATACACTCCAGCAGATCGGCTGGTAGCATTGCCTCCCACTTGGCGGTGATTGCCTTGCGCAACTGTTCTTCATAATCAATCTTCGGAACGTCCAGCATAACTGCGTTCACAAATGCTTCTTTGTCGGTTTTTTTCAATCGCATTTTATGGCCTCAATATGTTTTAAAAATCGCCGGATTGCTCCGGCGTTGTTGGTTTATGCGTTCTCAAGATCATTGCAGAACGCTAGATAGTCGGCTTGCTCTGTTTTTTCTTCCAGCGCGGCAAGTACCACACTGAACATTAGACCGGCGTGCTCGCTGAAATCAGAATAAAGGTGCTTTGCTTGTTCCTTCAGGTCTGCAACTGGCAGAGCCTTTGCGGTCTTGACCATCTTTGCGAAAATCGTTTTTTGCTGTGCGTTCATTTGTCGTTCCCCTTGCTGTATTGCGTTAGTCGGTATCTAAACTATATCTAAACTAACTCAACACTACAAGAAAAATCTGAACTATTTGCAATTCCGCAACGCCATGCGCTCTTTACGCTTTTTCGCGTATAGCTTGCGCAGCATCGGCAACAGCTTATCGGCGCTGCCTGGGTAATGGTCGCGGATAAAGTCGGCCGACGTTCGGACGTACTCTAACGACTGCTTTTCGACGAACGCCATAAACTCGGCCTCGTGCTGGTGCTTACGCTTCGCCACGCTTTACGGCCTCGATAAACTCCCGCATCTCGTCAGGCGAACGGATAAGACGATAACGGCCGCCGCGCTTCTCAAACGCAGCGGCCCAGGCTTTTTGCTTGTCAGACTGGCGGCCGCGAACCGTCTTAAACTCCGGCCCGATAGCCACGCCGACGATCTGGCCGACCATCGCCGGCGTAATGGTCACGGCGACAACGCCTAGCACGTCAGGCGCGCCAGGATTGCCGACCTTGATAATGCGCGCGGGGTCGTCCATCGCTCGGAATACGCCGGTTTGATTGCGCCAGACCATCACGCCAGGTTCAGCGCCGACAGCCAGCAACGCGGCGTTTTGAATGCTAGTTTCCTTATTTGCCACGCTTCCCACACTTCCGGCAAACGCCTGTCGAACCGTTCCATACGATATAAACATGACGGCACAGCAGCGGCCGCAATAACAGACATATCATTTCGCAACCTTTCTCCGGCGTGCCTCGATTTGCTGCACTAACAGGCAACGCTTACATTTAGCGTGATACTTCGGCCGGCCAGAAGGCGACGCGCCGTTTTGGTAAAAATCTTCCATCGGCAACACCATGCTGCAACCGGTACAGCGTTTTTTACCGTCCGGCTGCATGTTGTGATTAGGCCGTCCCTTAGTTGTCATAATGCGCCCCTGAATTTCCGTTTTGCGCAATCGCGCTAATACGCCGCTTGCCGTCCTCTGTATCTTCCGGCCAGCCGAACGGCGCGCGTTTCTTCATAAACCGTTCCTCTCGCTCCTTGCGGTAACTTTCCAGATCGGCGCGCGCCTTCTCGGTCTGCTCATAACGCGCAACCTCAACCGCCAGAATGCCTAGCAGCAAAATAAAACACGCCGCTGCAACGTTTCCGGCGAAGAACGAATAACTAGCCGCTATAACTAACCCGACCATGCAAGCCAAAAACATTTTCTTATTGCTCATTTCTTCAACTCCTCCGGTATCTTAAAAAGTGGATGCCAACCAATACAGTCATCAGACCATTGCCCAACAACTGCGATTTTACCGCCGGTTAGCAGAAATATTTTTTTACCTATCGGCGGCGGGTTCTTGGCTGGATTCAGCCAGTAAACCGCCGACGTTTCTATTGCCTGGTCATTGTGTGCTTTCAATCGTTAGCCCTCCACCACGACAGACGACGCCTTGTCGATAGCCTCAAGCTCGGCGCGCTTGATTTGCTCCAAAGTGTGCGCCATGTCTGAATCTAGCCGCGCGACTTCGTGGCGGTTCTGCGCCGTTCTCGCCTGATAAAACAGCGGAATTTCCTTCGCCAGCCTGTCGCGCTTGTTGTTCGCCGCGACGATTGCGGCGGTTGCGTCCTGCTCGATTTCAAACAACGCCGTCAACTGCTCGGCCGGCGTGTTGTCAATCTGCTTGATTAGTACCGCCTTTGCCTTGGCTTGCTGGCGGTAGACGTGTTTTAAATATGCGAGTTTAACAGCGTTCAATAATTTCATTTTGTGGCCTTCGTTGCTTCGTTAGTAAGTGTCTAAACTATATATCAACTGGCCTGATGTTTACAACCTTTTCATGCTCAACAGGCAAAAACGCAACAATACGCGCGCGCAACGCCGATAATTCTCGCGGTTTCATGCTGCGAACCGCGCCAAGCGAAACGCCGAACGACTGGAACGGCGTCAGACCGGTGCGCGCCTGGTGTTGCCTCATAGCCTCCTGAATTTCCTCGACTGCTCGTTGCTTCTCTTCGCGTGCCTGTAGTATTTTCTCGCACCTCGCGCGGCTGTATCCGGTCGCCTGCATCATTTCGTCAACCGTTTGCGCCGTGGCTTGTGCGCGTAGTGCTTCGCGCCGAATCAGATCGCGCTCGGCGTCGGTGATTTCGACTAACTGGCCGTCCTCATGCTTCACCTCGCGCGCCTGGACCGGATGCACGAAACCGCAAACCGGACACGCCGGCGCTGGTTCGTGAATCGCAAAACACTGGCCGCACGTCTGAACCTTTACGTCGCCGTCATCGTCAGCTTTGCCGCGTTTGCGCTTCTTCCTGCCGTCTAGCGTCCAGTCGCGTTCCATGTCCGGCAAACCGTGTTTCAACACGTTGCCGGCGTGATCTAGGATAACCGCCGTTTTATTCGGTGCCGGCCGCAAGCATCGGCCGACCTTTTGCAGATAAAGCGCAACTGATTGAGTCGGCGCTAGGTCTATGACGCAATCAATCGTTACATCGCGTTGCGCAATCGACGCCAGGTCGAAACCCTCGGTTAGAATCGCAACCGAACACAAAACCAGAATTTTACGATCAGCGAACGCGCTAATAATCTGTTCTCGTTCGTCGTCTTTGGTGTCGGCGTCAAAATGCGCCGCCGGTATACCTGCCGCGTTAAACATCGCCGCGACGTGCTGGCTATGCTCGACCGAAACGCAGTAAACCGCCGCCAGCATTCCGGCCGCCGCTTTTTTGTAGTGCTCTACTGCGTCGCCGGTGATTGACGGCTTGTCCACGCGCTGATTTAGTTCGGTTTTGTCATAGTCGCCCATAACCGTTCGCACGCCGGCCAGGTCAACAGGGTTGCGTGTCGTGAAGCATCGGTACGGCGATAAATAGCCGTTTTCGATTAGCCAACCCATGTCCGGACCCTCGATCATGGTATCGGCATAACCGCCCGAAGTTTTCCCGAGTCCTTTACCGTCTAGTCGCTCAGGCGTCGCCGTTACGATCAACCCGCGCGCGTTCTGGTATTCGTCAATGATGCGGCCCCACATGGTATCGCTGACGACGTGGTGCCCCTCGTCCAGAATGATTAGCGTCGGCGGGTTGTGAATGGTATCGAACCGCCGAACGATGGTTTGCACGCTCCCGACGATAGTCGGCGCGGTTGCGTCAACGAACGCGCGGCCGTACTGCTTCCACTGCGCAATCTGGATTTTTCGGATAACTTGCGGCGGCGCGATAACTCGATGCACGACGCCGAATTTAGCCAGGCTCATAGAGATCTGCCGGATTAGCTCCCGCCGGTGCGCGACAATCATCGTCCGGCCTTCTCTTTTCGACGCGCTGGCGGTGATATAGCTAAACAGAATCGTTTTACCGCCGCCTGTACTCAAAACAACAAGCGGAAACCGGAAACCCTGCCGGTATGCGTCGCGAACGTTGTCGGCTAGATCCTGCTGATAGTCGCGCAGTGTTGGAATAGTTGTGTTTGTCATGGCATTTTTGGCAGTATTTTTTAGTAATTAGCCCTGTTGCAGCCGGTTTGACCCGGCTGCATTCTGGTTTTTTGCGTGGTTATCCAGCCCACTCAGTTAAAAGGTATGTCGTCCTCGAAATCATCATCAGCCCTTGCCGCGTTACGGTTCGGCGGCTGGTTGAACGCTCCGGCCTGCGCTGGCTGCTGCGGTGCTGGTGCCTGCTGCGACTGTTGCGCCGGTGCGCCTTGCTGGTCACGGCCGCCTAGCATCTTCATCACGTCGGCGACGACCTCGGTAGAATAGCGGTCTTGGCCGGTGTTCTTGTCCTGCCATTTGCGCGTTTGCAACTTGCCTTCAAGATAAACCGGTGAACCCTTCTTTAGATACTGGCCGGCGATTTCGGCAACCTTGCCGAACATGACAATGTTATGCCACTCGGTTTTTTCTTGCGCCTGGCCTTGCTTGTCCTTCCACTTTTCCGACGTTGCGATGCTGAAATTTGCAACGGGGTCGCCGTTCGGTAGAAAACGAATCTCGGGGTCGCGCCCCAAATTGCCAATCAGCATAACCTTATTTAATGATGCCATTATAAAACCCCTGTAGAACCGAAGCCGGCCGCGCCGCGTTCGGTTGTTGATAATTCGTCAACTTCTTCAAAACTTACTTGCTGAACCGGAATAACCATCGCTTGCGCGATACGGTCGCCGTTACGAATGGTCAGCGGCGCTGTTTTCCACGAATCACGCGCGATTTTTACCAGCAGTTCGCCGCGATAATCGCTATCAATAACGCCGACGCAATTCGCCAGGCGCGCGGAATTGTTGAACGCATGACCAGACCTGCTAAAAACTAGCATAACGTGATCGGCCGGAACCTCGAACGCAAGGCCGGTGCCGATTGTCGCCGGCTCTGACGGGTTCGGCTGCTTTGATAGCCCGTCAAACGCCGCGCGAATATCGAAACAGGCCGCGCCTGGCGTTGCATACTCCGGCGTTGCGGCGTCCGGTCGCAATTTCTTGATTTTAAGATTCATGATTTACCCGCAATTCGATTCATTTTTTGCTCGTGTTCGTAACCGTCGCGACATTCAGCGTCGCAAAATCGCGCTGTGCCTTCCGGTACTGGATAGCCGGCCGCGATTTGCTCTAACGTGTCGTCGTCAACCGTCGGCGTCAGGCAATACAGACAACGGCCAGTCGCCGCAGGCCCTGTCTTTTTACGGTTAGCTAGTGCCGCTTCAATTTCCATTTGCACGTTCGCGCTGGCAACGTCCAGAACGTCGGCTGATCTTTCAAACTCGATCATTTCGCCGCCCTCGCCAATGCTTCGGCCTTAAGCGCCGAATAACTAACGCCATCTAGCGCGCTGTCGGCGTGATAGCGGTCTGGGTTCTGCCACTGCCGAACGTCTTTAACTAGCTGCAACACTAGCCAAACTTCGGCCTCGGTCAGATCGCGGCCGGTAATCGCGTTAAACGCCTCGGCAACCTTGCCGGCGCTGCGTTCGCCTTGCGGCTGGTCGTAATCTTTGCCGCGCTGGTTCAGCGTAACGCCGGCGAATGTCAGGAAATCATGCGCGGTTTTTGGTTCTTTCGGTTCTTGTCGTGGCTGTTTCTTCGGTTCAGGCCGAACCCACAACATAGAGCGCCAGTTATCTACGCCGCCTGCTAGTAGTCGAAACGGATATTCGCCTTGAAACTTCCATTGATGCCCGTTGCTCATCCAGCGCGAACCATGCGGCCGTGGCGGTTCTTCGTGCGCTATAACTGAACAATCTTCATCAACCGAAATAAACTTAAATTTCTGGTCTACATTATCCCAAATTGCATAAACAACAGCATCAAACGGCCCGTTCGCCTTCATTCCAATAGTGTCGGCCTTGAAAATGTCGTGCGCTTTCAATCCTTCCATTTCATAACCCCTCGTCATCATCGGACGCGGCCGCAATTGCCGCGTTCAAACCTTGCACGCCGGCCGATTGTTCAGCCGGAAAACCCGCGTTTTGTTCGTCAAATGCCTTCGCCGCTGCTTTCAAGTCGTCTGGACAACCAGTAGGCCCGATTTTTTTCTGATACTTCGGCGGAACCTTGCTCCATGCTTCAATTAGCGCGGCTGTTCCTTGCTCTGCCGCCATATCCAGCAGCGAACGATAACGAGTAACATCGGGGTCGATCTGCTTCGCGCCGTCAACCCAGGCCCGAATAAACCGGCCGTCATCGGCGGTTAGGTAGCCATTGCCACGGCCGAAAACCTTTTGCAGCGCCTCTGGAACCTTCAACGCCTCAACGCGCCGGCCCTGCTCGTGAAGCATGACGCTAGCAGTCGCCTCGAAAACAACGTTTTTTTCGGTGATCGGCTGCAAACCTAGATCGACATAAACCGTTTTTTCTCTGCCATCTACAAACTGCTTTTCAGGCTTGGCTTTTTCTCGAGCACGCAAACAAAGAATGATATGCATCGGCGACGCCAGCAGCGCCGACATAAACTTTTTATGTTCGCCTTTTGCCTTGTTCCAATTCGGCAAGCGCGGGTTTCCGGCTTCGGCGATGTCCTGAATACCGCCGATACCCTCGAATTCGTGCGAACCGCTGTCGATAACAAGAACCTCGACGCCGGCCGCTGCGAATTCTTCGATTGCCTGGATATAGCGCGCCGGTGAAAACGGCGGTTTCAGTTCGCCATATAGAAACGGCTCCGGTACGGTGTCGGCGTAGAACTTGCCGCGCCCGTTTTCGGTGTCAAGAAACCCCAAGCGCGAGGCGTCGCCGTTAGCCAGCCCCAAGCCTAGCTGAATAGCGGTGTACGTCTTGCCGCTGCCTGATACGCCGCATAACATCAGCAGCAGTTTAGCGCCCTCGCGCTGTACCTTGTGAATATTGATGATACCCATTTATTTTACCCCTTTGCCGATGTCGCGGAACCAGCGCGCGACTAACAGCGCGAAAACGATTGAAACGGCGATGTAAAACAGAACAAAACACGCAAACAGAAGAACCGGCGGACTTGTCATGATTCGACCTCGATTTGCTTCGCGGCCCAATCAGGCAATTCGAGCGTTTCGATTGCCTGGCTATACGCCGGCCAGATGCCACGGCGAACGCAGTCGGCGTAAACTTTCAGCGCCTTGCGGAACTCTTGCCGGCCCAGTTTGATGAAATCGACGCCGGCTACATAGCAGGCGGCCGCGTTCGGGTTTTCCTTCTCCACTACGCCAAACAAAAACTCAGGCGGTTCGCTGGTGCCGTAGTGCTTCATGTATCCCTCTTGATACATGGCCGCCGACAGCGGATAACCGAAGTTCACGGCGGAACGTGCGAACCCGTCGGCGCTAGCGTCCTCGGCGGTTTTCAGATCAAAAATAATTCCGTTCGGGAAACGCTCACACGGCGGCAAATGCCAGTCAGGCCGCACCTTGCACAAAACGCCGGTTTCGTCGTCACCCCAATAGATAGACGACTCGACAAGGCCGCCGGACATAGACAACACAAAATCAATTGCCGGATGTCGCCGAACGGCTGTCGCTGTCTTTTTGATTCGCTCGTACTCGTCGGCGGTTACAAGCGTTTTGCCTGCTAGCTGTTCGCCGACCTCGACGGCGAATTTATAAACCGAATCATCAACGGCAACGCGTCCGGATGCCTCTATCTCGGCGACAAGTGCTTTCCCTTCCTTGCTCTTGCCGATGCCGTCAGGAATGGCGGCGAACTTGGCTGCGAACTCGGTCGGGTTTTCGAGATAAGCGGCAAGCGTCTTGCCCTTGTTTGATACGGCCGAAACGTCCGGCCGAATGGCGTATTCAGCGGCGAACCGTTCCGGCTCAAGCGCGGCCGCGTGAACGTTAGTGCCGAACACCATAGCCGGCGTAGGCTCTTTGCGTTCGCGGTTCGGGTCGATGTACCGCGCATAAAATTTTGCTGGTAACTCCAACACCAGTTTCAAGCCGGACGACGAAACGCCTTCGCCGTTGTGATACTCGTCAGAAGCTAAGTCGAAAATGATTGCCATGTGTGTCCCCTTCAAACTGACAGATATAAACAGACACGTTTTTAGACATAAAAAAACCTGCAAACGGTTTCCCGCTTGCAGTGTCTAAACTTTATCAGTTCTTCGGCGCTGCTTGCAAATTTATTTGCAATTCCGTGTTGTGCAAATGGTCCATAGGCGAACCGTTTACGCCTGAACAGCAGATAAAATTATTTGTTAGTCAGAGCATCAGACAGAGCGTTATGTCTGGCCGCGCATTCGTTGTACTCGGCGGCCCAAATGGTCATCGTTTGCAGCAGTTCGCCGCCGGTCGTGCCGTTACCGTGTGCGCTGTGGTGCGGCTGGCATTTCGTCAGAAGGTTTGCCGCCGGTTCTGGCTGCTTCCAGAACGCGCAGCCCGTCAGCGTCAGCGCAAACAGTACGGTAAACAGGCTTTTCGATAACACGCTGCGTTTCCCTTTCGATGATTCGTTCGTTGGCGCGCAGTTCGGACAGCTTGGCCTCTAACTGGCCGCTGATTTTGTCTTGCGCCTGCCGTACTGCTGCCGCTGCCTCGGCCTCGAATGCGCCGCGAACACGCCAGCCAGAGCCGAACGCCAAGGCCAACAGCGCAAGGCCGACGCCGGCTTTAATTGCTAGCGGGTTCATCGTTCGCCGCCTTCGCCCCTGTTACTTTGCCTGCGATTCGGTGCGCTGCTGCGATGCCTGCGACGGTCGCGTAAACCCACCACAATTCGGCGTTGAACCCCGTCTTGTAATTGTGCCAGCAAAACCAGAAAGTAATAACAGCGTAT
>ERZ724522.1130-NODE-1130-length-15073-cov-32.380144_pt1 | contig 15073 bp, 15 predicted proteins | sample MGYA00376055_ERZ724522 | MGnify/ENA primary metagenome ERZ724522 (study PRJEB28724, sample SAMN07190884) | wastewater metagenome | isolation source: effluent of sewage treatment plant in Hong Hong | place: Hong Kong | collected 2016-03-17 ... | reverse complement strand
GCCTCTTCTACTTCCATTCTGCACTCTCCACTAATGTTACTCTACCATCAGTTGTCCAGTAAGTTACTAACTTTGAAAATTCATCAATTGTAATTTCATCAAAATCGAACAACTCGCAAAAGCATTCAAACACAAAAGAAACATCTTCTTCTTTGTTGAAAATAAGAGGCACACAGAAGTTCACTGAATGCCTCACTTTTTTGAATACAACATCTGTTGAATAATTAACTACGTATCTTGGAGTCACCATCATTTTCCCACACATCAAATAAAGGATACGACATTGTTAGAGTTACAGCACCAGGAACACCAGAGCGATTTTTCACACACTCAAAATCTACGAGCCTCTCGCCAGGAGACACTGAATTTTTCTGTACTCCGAACAGAATATCAGCATCTTGCAGAAAAGCGTCAGTACCAGCAACACCAGCAGAAGTGAGTCCACTTTCGTTAACTCTTGAGCCTTGAATCACGCCTACTACACAAATACTGTTGCTATTTGCAATCTGCTTTAGTGACCTGCTAACCTCTGCCAAATCCTTCCAGTCGCTAGAAGGTTTTCCGCTTGGCGACATTAAGTATACTCCGTCAATGCACAAAATGTCAACCTTTCGTTCTGCTAGAAGAGCAGTGATATTAGACACATTAGTAACTGGATGTGTTACAACGTGAAGATTATTATTTACAGACAATAAGTTTTGTGCAATTCGCAGCAAGCTCAAGTCAGTATTTGAAAGAGCACCCTTCCTCTTTGAAGTCTGGTCAACTCCAGAAATTGTTGCTAGAATCTTGAACATAAAATCGTTGTAGCGAATTTCATTAGAGATAACCAAAATGTTTAATCCTTGAATTGCCCACTTAGCAATCCAATTAATCAAAACGCTAGTCTTGCCGCTGCCAGGACGACCGAACAAATACACCAAATCGCCTTCTGTCATGCCGCCAGTTATTTCATCAATATATTCAAATCCAAAATTGTGGCGTTTAGCCATTCTCGTGAACTCGCTAATATCAAAATCTGAGGCATTAACGATTTGTGTTGTAGGCACTGATAAGCGTTCAGTCAATTCTAAAATTGCAGTGTAAGGGTCTGCGCCATCTTGCAGATTGCCTTGCTCTTTAATTAAGAATTCTCTGACTAGAGTGTTTCTGCGCTGACCAACTTCCTGAATATATACGTCACCCAAAGGGTCAACAGTATAAACCGGCATATAGTCAGAAAACTCTGACTCCAAACGCTCTACTGTTGGCGGCACATTATATTTTGCAGTGTAATCCTTGACAAAATCAAGCCACTTCTTTTCTGGCTTAGTCAAAATGTTGTTGGGCATTGTAATCAAATACCCAACATCACCAGACGCCAGAGACTTCGTAAACAATCTATTCACGCTTCCTCCAGATATTCTTAGATTCTCCATTGCCATTAACTTCAACACTAATCAAATCCCACTTATTTAGTTTTGACACCTTAGTAGTGTCCCTAGTCCAGAAAGTATACTTCGGCGTTAGCCGTACAACATAATAATCTCCCCTACCTTTGTTTCTTTTTTCAATGTCCGAGACAAAACCAACAACCTTCCCTAGCTTTGTCTCTTTATTAAAAAAATCAATGAATAAATCTCCTGGCAGGCGATAACCTAGTGCCTCTACTTCCTTTTCTGCTTTTGACATACTAAGCAATTCATCAAACGCAGGAATGTAGTCAGCAATATTTCCAGTGATGCCATTTAATGCGCCACCAAGATACAATTGACGACGCACTCTGGAATTAATTACACGCTTTGGAACACTTTCTAGTTCAGAAAAGTCCTTGTACTTTCCGTGCTCACCACGCAAAATAACAAATTCACTAGCCTGCTTTTCGCCAAAGTATTTTAGGGCAATCAATGGCGCATAAATTCCAACACCATCAGTTGTCCAGTTAACACCAGAATTATTAATGTCTGGATGCTTAACTTTAATTCCATCTTGTGCAGCAGCGTACAACCAGCGGTCTGCATTTTCACTGTCACCATTCAACAATGCTGTGTAAAATGCGTGAGGATAGAAGTGCTTAAACCAAGCCATACGATAAGACACTAGAGAATATGCTGTGCTGTGGGACTTATTAAAGCCGTAACGACCGAACGTTACAATTTCATCCCAAAGCATATCAACAAGACTCTTTGAATATCCCAAGTATCCCTTATCCTTGAAGTGCTTCTGCAATTCTCGCATCTTCTTTTCCCAAACCTTATCCCCAGGCTTACCCTTAGAGATAATTTTTCTGGCATTATCTGCATCTGCAAGTGAACCACCAGTAACCTTTGCAACAATAGCCATTACTTGCTCTTGATACACGATAATCCCATAAGTCTCTTTTAGAATTTCATCGATGTCTGGATGAATGCTTCTAGGTGCAGCCTTATATTCTGGATACTTCCATGCCATACCGCTATCCAGTGGGCCAGGGCGATATAAAGCATTAATTGCACTCAAGTCTGCCAAAGTTGTTGGCATTACTTTTTGAGTTAATTGAACAATTCCGCTTGAGCCACCAAACTGAAATACACCCTCAGTTCTGCCGCTGTGGAAAATTGACTCAAAAACTTCTAGTGAATCAGAATCCCAGGGATTTCCTGGTGTAACGCCAGATATTTTTTCCATTTCAGCAATTTGACTTAATGCTGTTACACCCAAAATATCGTACTTGACAAGACCAACCTTAGATAATTGGCGCTCATGTACACCCTCAACCCAAGCAACCTTTTCATCCTCAATAGGAACGTCCCTAGTTGCAATTACAACGCCGCCAGCGTGCTTCCCTCTGTGTCTAATTTGACCAAGCATTACATCGTATGCTCTTCGTGCATCAGAAGGTGTAAGTTTTTTTGAAACGCCAGCCGTACTGTGTGTTGTCTCACACTTAGAGAAGAATTTATCAAGAACTTCTTCGTCCTCGCTGTCAGCAGCAATTGCAACTTCACTCAAGGGGACATTGAAAAATCTGCCTATATCTCGGATTAGCGAAGCGTGAGAATAAGTAGAGTAATTTGCAATAGGCCACGCACCCCACCTTTCGTTAGCATACGCAATTACTTCGTCACGACGATTAGCCTCAACATCCAAGTCAAAATCTGCCATATCACTACGGTCAGGATTAAGGAATCTCTCGAACATTAATCCGTGTTCAATCGGGTCAATATCTGTAATACCCAAAAGGTACAAGAAATAACTGCCTGCGCCAGAACCACGACCAGGGCCAACCTTAATTCCATTAGACTTGCAGTACTCAACAATGTCAAACAAGATGGTGAAATAATCTACAAGACATTGCTTTTCAATAACATTAATTTCATATTCAAGTCGCGAATTCCAAGACGTTCCTCTTTCTAGTTCTTTATCCACTGCAATTTGTAAAATGTTAACTTCGCTAGAAGCACTAGGAAGTTTTGGCTCACCAGACAAGTCAATATTTTCAAATTCATCAGCCAGAGTGTTCGTGTTGTCCAAAAGCTGCTCAAGAAGGGCATTGCCAGCATACTTCTGCAAGAACTTAGTGCCAAGCATTTCTTCACGAGTTTTCAAGTACAATTCACTAGAAGTATAATCAAATCCCTTCCGGCTAATACACATAATTGTGTGAGCATTCGCATCTTGTTTGCGTGTGAAGTGAGTATCATTCGTGATAACCATTTTCAAGCCAAGACGCTCAGAAATCATTTTTGGACGACTGTAATTATCTTCTGCAATAACTCCCATTACTTCTGCGTAGAAATTATCTGCACCCAAAATATCGTACAGTGCGCCAGCAAAAACCATTGCATCTGCATCTGTGCCGTGATACAACGGGCTTGCTGAACAACCAGAAAGAACAACTAAGCCATTTTTGAATTCAGAAATGTCATCAAGCGTGATTGTCGGGAACCCTCGGTCTTTGCTCAAGTAAGAACGATTATTGAGCGCCAAAAGGTTCTTGTAGCCTTCTTGGTTTCTGGCAAGAACAGTTAAGTGACCACGCTTACCATTATTCAAGATATAAACTTCATTCCCGAATAGTGTTTTAATTCCCCTCTCCCTTGCAGCACTCCAAAAGCTGACATGACCACCACAAGTTCCGTGGTCAGTAATTGCCAAAGACTTAAAACCAGCAGACTTGGCGTAGTCCATCATATTTTCAATTGTGCCAAGACCATCTGGTGAAAAGTTCGTATGTAAATGCAAGGGCGTATAGGTGTTGCACATTTATACTTCTCCTAACTCCTGTTTAACTCTAATATCACAAGGCGTATTTGTTGCTAAAATTGTGTGTCCTCGCCATCTAAACTTTTCAAATGATTCTACTTTACGACCAACAAGTTTTGAAGCGTAGTCAATTGTACACACAATATTTTCATACAACAACATTAGTGAGCGAACATATACGTTGCAAATAAAATCAATTCCATTCTCACAAGCAACTTCTCTAATTACTGTGCCTCTGTGTGACAAAATTTCATCGTCATCAGATTCGTAGGTGATAATGTAAAGGGTACTGCCGCTTCCGACAATACCCCTCTTGTTGCAATTGCTTGGACATGCGCTGCACTTAATTAGTGCATCATTAATTACATTACTTGCGTTCATCCATTTTCTCCTTGATACGCTCAAAATTGCGTGCATTCTTTGCACGATAAAGAGCGTCAACATCTTCTGGCGTCATATTCAAGCAAAAGAACATCGTCAAAAATCGCTCCCACTGGTCAAGTGCAAACCACTTGATAGACTGAGCATCATTCCAATCAGATAAATCTAAAGCTTCTGAGCCAGAAGTTTTTAGGGCAGATTTAAGCATTCCAATTTCAGAAGAAACGTAATCAATGTAACCAAAGTCCTTGTCATTTACTGAATCATATAAATCATATATCGCAAGCAGTTGAAGCCAAAAGTGGTAAACATCAATTACTTCTTCCTTGACATTATCCAAATCAAGGTCACTATCCTTCCAGGGCTTAGTTTTATCGAGTACAAAACCCATTGCTTCAATACTTTCTCCTGCGATATTCAGGAGAGTAACTTCAAGTTGTTCATTCTTTGGCAACTCATAAACACCGCATACTTTCATTAAACGCTTTTGCAATTCCATGTGGTCAAAAACATTATCAATAAACTCGCTCAATTTGCACCTCATTTTCCTTTTTATTTATTGCATACAAGAGCAACGCCAAAGCATCACTCTCGTCATTATTCTTAACTCCGTAGGGCTTTAGTAGGTCAAAAACTTCTTGCTTTCCCTTACACCCTAAAAATTTTCGTGGTGTGCTTGTTGGCACAAATTCAACATCCCTGGAAATAGAAAAAGCGATAAAACCAGTTTTGAGCAACAGTGTTCTAACTGTCTTTGCATTCCGAAAAATGTTTAATTGCTCAACCACAAGTTTTATCGCTCTCTTCCTTCCGATTATTCTTTTAAGAAAGTCAAGATGTTCAAATTGACTACCAACAACGCTACTAACATAGACTGTCCTTTCGTCAAACGTCCAGGCCACACCCATGCTAGTAGCGTAGTCGATAGCAATTATCACAGCAAATCAGTATCACCAACACCGAAGGCGGCGATAACTTCCTCACGAGTCTCAACGTCCATGCGCTTCATCAACTCTTCCCAAACAGCGTCAGCGTCCTTATAAACACCCAACATACGCTCCGTAACGTCATCGCCAGGAACATCAAGTTCTAGTGCTTCTGCTGGTGCAGTGCGCTTGCTTACAGGCGTCACATTCCAACGGCCATCAATCTTTTGAATGTTGATAACCTTGCCAGTCAAACCAGCATCAAGGTCTGCATTGAACAACTTAGTGTGAGTTGACTTACTCATGTTCCATGCACCAACCTTCCATTCACTGCCATCCTGATAAGCAACCCAGGCGATAGCGCCGTATTGCAACTTTTCATCAGGGCACAAAACATGACGTGGGTCATCAGGGCCAGTATCCAACCAAGTCATCGTCACCGGATAACTTGGCTTACCGAATTGACCATTCTGGAAAAGCTTCACAAAATCACCGCTAGACAAAACATCCTCTAGCTTGGAGAGCAACACAACTTCGTTGCGACCACCCTTACCATCAGGCTTAAAATAATTTGTGTTACCACCACCAGAAGTAGGCTCACCACCACGATTCAACTTTGCCATTTTAATATTTCCTTTCACTAAAAATTAATTAAGAGCACGAACGACCATTTGAACAAGTTCATCAACATTATCTACCTTTACATTGTGCTCCTTCCCATAAATTTGATTACAAGGTTCAATAGCTGCGTCATCAATTGAAGCTGAAAATAGCTTGATACCACGACTACGAATTGAATCAGCAACAACAGCAACATTTTTGATAATGTCACGCCAGTCAGTAGAAAGTTTGCTGGCATTTACGCCATTTTCTACGTAGAAGTCTCTAAAATCTTCTGCTGGTGCGCCATCAGACACGATAAACAGAACCTTGTCGCCCATGTGAGACTTTGTAAATTCTTTTGCAGCAACTAGCAAAGCAGCACCATCAGCATTGCCGTAAAACTCAACAGAACCCTTAATCTCACGCATACGCTTGTTCATTTCTTGCTCAGAAACAATCTCATTGAATCCCTTAATCTCAACAAATAGAACACCCCACTTACCACCACGACTTGTTGTTGTGTGACCAAAGATTGAAAACTTAGTCTTTGTGCCGCTAAGAGCATTGTTGATTGCAATTGCACTGGACATTGCAAAATCGACTTTGCTACCACGAGCAGCACGAGAACCACCAACAGGCGAACGCATTGAACCAGAAAAGTCTAGAAGGAAAACAATTTCTGGCGAACCCTTGCCAGCACGGTGGCCCTCAAGCTTAACGTCACCAAAAATTTTACCATCCATTCCAGCACGATGCAAATGCGTCATACGACGACCGGAAAATGCAGGCGCACCGACAACAGAGCGCACAGAACCTCTTGCATTTTCAACAACACGCAGCTTAGAAAAATCCATCGGAGTCAAAAGAAAATCTTCTGATTTAGCACCACCTTTAGCACGCTCAATAAAGATTTCTTTGTGTTCACTAACAGCTACTGTGTAAGTTTCGTTATAATCGCTATTATCAATTTCTTCTTTGGAATAGTCAGGCAGCTTTACGAATACTGCTTCACCGTTCTTAGTCATTGAAGTTGCCACAGAAGAAGGGTCTGATACTTCGGGGCTAGTGTCAAAACTTCCAGCACCGCTACTATCACCTTCGCCACTTCCATTACTATTTCCTTCTCCCTCCCCCTCTTCTTCGCTGCCATCAGAAGATTCGCTCTCTTCTTCCTGCTGTTCAGGAGAGAAGATATAATCGTAAATCTCATAAGCAAGCTTTGCACGTTCATCCTTGTCGTTCATTCCAAAAACAGAAATGAACATATTGTATAGAGTACGCTCCCACTCGTCACGAAAAGTGAACAAATACGACTGGCGTTTGAATGAATAGGCGTAGTGAACAATCAACTCTGCCTCTTCAATTGTTTCTGGCTTATTGCCAGTCGTATCATTACGACGACTTTCAATCTCTTCGTCAGGAAACAAAGCGTTGTTCAGATTGATCAAAAACCACTCAAGATAAGGAAAATTGTTGCCGATATAATTTTCAATGTACAAATCCTCAATAATCTGGAGAATCGTGGCAACATTTTGAGTCATCTTGCGTCCAGGTATACTGAACTCATTAATGAACGCAGGAGACAGCTTAAAATGTCCTGCTTCGTGAATAACAATTGCGTTGAACAATTCCAGGCGAGTTGACCAGGGAAGATTGCCATAGAACTCGTCTGAACCATCAAGCATTGAATCACGCACAACGATAGAGTTGTTCTTCTGGTCAGCGTATCCAAAAGCATCAATCTTTGCAGAACGCAAGCTAAGATGCTTTCCGAACACAGGAAGCTGAATGCCAAAGAAGCTGCGTGCCATGCTTCCGAAGTTTGAGCTACTCACTCTAACGCCATCATACCAACCCATTAGTAAATTCCTTTCAAGTAAAGTTTGTTTGATAGCTCAAGTATAGCACCACAACTTGCCTGTGTCAACAAGTTATGGTGCCAAACTTTAGAAGAGCAAGCCCTTTGGCTTTTTGTAAGAGAAGCCACGCACCTGCAAAATGTCAGTGATAACCTTCCACTCTTCTTGCGTAGAAACCGCATTCAGAACGATACGCACAGCAGCGTGCATTTCAAAGCCACTCGCAAGAGCCATGCCGATTGCCTCAGCAGTTCTTGGGCTGAAATCCAGCACAGTGTTCGTCAGCGTCTTACGCAACTCACGAAGCAAACCAACAACCGCATTAGATTGTTCCATCGTCAACTCGGTGTGGTGATACACGATATTTGCTTCATCCTCACCACTAAGCTCACCAACACGAGCAGAGTTCGGGAAACGATTCAAAAGAGCAGAGTCGCTACTGAACGTTCCTACATATTGCTGCCCGATATTAGCAGTTGCGATAAAAATAACATTATCAGCAACCTCATAAGTCTCCGTGCCAACCGTCAGAGTACGAGTATCGTCAAGCACAGGCAGCAAAGTGTTAAGCACATTAGGATAAGCACGATTCAACTCGTCAAGCAAAACTACAGAATTACCAGAAGTGATTGCCTTAACGAACTTTGTTTCGTCAAAAACAGTCTTGCCATCACGAAAACCCGCAACATGAACAATATCGTTAGGCTCAACGAGCGTAGAGCAATCTACCTTCGTAAAGCTAAAGCCCAACTTCTTAGCCAACATCTTTGCAGCAGTTGTCTTTCCGAAACCGGAAGGGCCAGTAAGCATAACCTTTGCAGTACCCTTAAATTTCATCGTATAAACTGCTGCCGTAAATGCCGCATTTACATCATGCTCAACGATGAAAAAGTCGCGGTCACGAGCAATTTCAAACTTTGGTGCATCAGGAATTGCAGAGATATAAGCGTCAACCTTATTCCAAGAAAGGTCTGTTGGATAAGCGTTAAACCCACTCTTATTGAGAGCCTCAACAATGTCCGCTACAACAGTCTGGTCGCCTCGAATGTCAACCTTGATTTGCTTTTTAATAATATCGTAATCATTCACAGCAGCAACAAGAATGAGCATAACTGCATCCTGACGCACCAATGTTGCCTTAGATGCAATCTCAGCACGCTTTTTATTAATTTCTCCACGAATATCAGTGGAAGCAGACCCGTCGATAATAAAGTTGAACACACTTGCTCCTTTTTCAAATCTAATAAGCTTGTTTCTTGAACCACCAACACCAAATACAGCAAAAGCAAAACCACCAAATGCACCGATTACATCAATCTTATTTTGCGTAGCAAACTTATAACCGGCACTACTCTTGGCAACATCAAGCTGGCTGACCCTCTTTTCAGTACGATAAAGAGGAATCCACTTACCATACTTGATGTACCCAGGAACTCTAATTTGATTACTCATTACTCTCCCTTTCGTCTAAGTTTGTGTCGTGACTCAAGTATAGCTCATGCTTTTTGGTGTGTCAAGAACTTATCTTGCGAGTTTCAAAACTCATATCAGACAAGCACCACCCACGCAAGCCAACGTCTGCGCTCCAGAGGTAGAGTCGAAGTTTGTCTCAAACTGCCAAAACGCATCAAAGTCAATGCTTGGGAACTCTGAAACCAACTTGTCATAAACTTCTTCATCAATCGCTTCGTATGGTGCCTGCTCATATGTATGTCCATTATCCAAGAACGAGACACCAGACAACCACTCTTGATTTTCAAATACGAACTTCTTGATTGAATCAAGTTCTTCCGGCTTGTAATGAATTGTCACAGATGGATTATGCTCCGTGTAATTCTGCTTGATTCTAAGCCAAGTCTCTAATTGCTCAATTGCACCAACTTCGTCTTGAAATCTAGTAACAGATTTTGGTGAGGCAATCGGAAACGAGAAAACAACCGTGCGAACATTCTCCCAAGATTCCCCTAATACTGGCTCGGCAGGAACGCCCTGTGACAACAACCACTGTGCAACAGGATTCTTATATTGAAGTCTAAATCTGCGAATATAATACTTAGAAAATCTTGGATGCAATCCAGGCGAAGTGTTGTACAAAACACTTGTATTGCCATCAGGTTTAATGCAAGTAGTAGAAGCAGACTTCTTAATTTTCAACTTCTTCGCCCACACAGCATTAGTATCGTTAACAATTTGCTTCAACTCTTCCAAGAATTCTGGATTGTCAATTACCCTACAATCAGAAATACCAGACAACGACACGCCCAAAAGTCGCTCTTCTTCTGCATTCTTTTTGAAGTCAGGGTGAAGCCCAGGGAAGTGTGTTAGTGAACTTTGAATTGTGCCGATAATGGCAGCAATTCTAATCTTTTCTCGAACAGTTTCTTCTGTGTCATCCTCACGCAGAATTGCTTGCGACAAGTTACAAAATTGTCTAGGGCGAAGGATGATTTCCATACAGGGGTTCCCGCCCATATTTGCAACAAGTTTTCTGCGCTTTGGCATACTAGCACGCACAGCATATCTACTAAAAATTCCAGGCTCACCAGATTTTGAATCATGCTGTCTTTGCAGGAGCGCATCAACATCCTCTTCAAATAGATATTCATCAATCACAACAGAAATGTTCGCATATTGTCTTTGAAGGTTTTCTTCCCACCAACCATAAGATTTCGCATCTAGCATTAGCTTGTCATCCTTGTCAAAAATTGCAATCATTGCTGAACGTCTAACTCCACCAGAAACGATAGCGCCAGCAATATGACAAGCAATATCAAAAGCATCAATTGTTGTAAGTTTCATTCCACGGCGACTTGACAGGAGTTCTTGAATCTTTCCGTGAGCATCAACCAAAGGGGCTGGCCCACTCGCACGACCACCACGAGTTTTGAGAGGGCTTCCAGCAGGGCGAATTAGAGAATAATCAAATGCAACATTATCTCCATTCATTGCGTGCTCAACCAAAAACTTTACGCTCTGCGCCCACGAGTAAATATCATCACCAATTTTATAAGTGTATGTATTTCCAGTGGCCTCACGAACCATACCAAAAGAATCAACAAAGTGCTTTTCAACACTAAACCCAACGCCAACTCCAAGACCCAAGAGTAGCGTCAAGTCGTGAAAATCTTGTGCGCTTTCGAGTGGAAGATAAGAGCAATTTCCTGTTGCAATACCGCCGCTTAAAACAAAACTATGCTTTTCATCAACAATTAAACACCAAACTTCTTCTTCAACATCTTCTTCAATTGACTTAACTGACCACTTTGTATTTGTGTGTCCAATATTATGTGTTAAACCAAAGTGTGTTGTTGTTGGTCTAATACCAAAATTCGTTTCCTGTCCAGTTAAATCTCTCTTATTCAGAATATAAACACCAACCATTTCAAATGCAGATTCAATAAAGTCAATGTGGTCTTGCTGAGAACTTTGAATTGAAAGGTACTTATTTTTATTTGTTTCACTATGAGATTTTGCACCATCAGCATCTAAATATCCAACAACAAAGGCTCTGATTTCATCCAAGTTTTTTAGTGCCAACTCTGGAGTTGTTTTCAAATATTTGCCAGTATAAACAATAGTATCGCCAACAATCGACATGGGTTGCGAAGAACCAAAACCACAACCAATAAATCTATCAACAAACTTATTCTGCTCTCCGCACAACCTAACCATACTGTGCTTATTATTTACAACGCCATCACCATAAACATACCCATAACACCAAGCAATTTTTTCATTTGGAGTTGCATTATCGAACGACCAATCACAAATTTCATCAGGAACACTAACAATAGAATCACCAACACTTAAATTACGCGTTCTTGTCCCATTAGATAAAATCCATTCGTGGTCTTTGGTTGCTCGAACAATCTTTTCTGAGCGCAATCGCCTAAAAGTAATTTTATTCAATTTTTGGACACCAAAATTCTTTACTATCGCTGATCTCCAAGAGCCATCATGTGTTTTAACAACAACGTAATCACCATCATCAAAATCAAAGAATGACTTTACGCCATGTTCGGTAACGAACTCCGTTTCTCTCGCAAAACAATTGTAAATGCTTGCGTTATTCAAGTCAGCCGCAATACCAGCAGTTGACATAAGGCGCATTGAAGGCCCAACTTCCATCTTAAAAATTGCATCATAAATCAAATCATAATCTTCTTGTTTTAAGCCACCAGCACTCTTAGACAAAAAATCTGCTACACGCTTAACAGTTTCCTCCCAAGATTCCCTACGCCCCTTTTCCCAAATAAATCTACTGTACTTGTCCAAGAACGTCAATTGGCTCATTACCTGCGTTGCACTCATTTAATAAATACCTCCTGGTTGAATTGATAAAAAATCCACAATTTCTTGTGGATTGTAGTTACTTATTTTATTGCTTTATATTCAATTTACTTTTGGTTACTTACTCGCAGACTTAATAAATTCTTCTAGCATTGCCTTGTTGTTTGCAGGCACACTAGTTCTACAATTTTCAAGAGTTCTTCTAACGTACTTATTTCTTTCAGCCAAAACTTCTGACTTGCGTTTGTTAGCCTTCCTCTCTACTTCTGTCATTTCTTTGTTAGACAAAAATTCAGAGTCGTTCATGTCCCAACATCTATTAGCAAAGTCGCAAAACATACACTGTCTATTCTTGACAAAGTGTGCAGGTCTTTGTGGAGGTTTTGAAGTATTGAAAGTTTCAAGCGTCACAAAAACATTATCAATTTCATTTTGCCACTCTGTTGGGTCGAATTGAAAAGCTTTGATTAAGGGGGTAGGGTCGGGAAAGTTTTGAACCTTCCTAGAAACATAAATTACTTCAACCCTTTCCATGCCGGAAAATAACCAGTAAGTTGCAGCCTGCGCTGCGTGCTCTGGCTTAATTTTTGTAGGTAAATTCGTGCAGGTTTTAATTTCAAATAGTGTTGGTGAGCCATCAGCGCCGAGAGCAATTAAGTCGATAAAACCGCCAATATCTACGCCCTTCGGTGTAGGCATTTTTACTTGAGTGCCTAGTAAAATTCCCTTGCGCTCTGCACCCTTAACCAACTCTTCTTCAACGCCATTGCCAATTCCCTGGTAAAGCTTCATTGAAGCACCAACAATATATTCTCCCTTAGTGTCGCCCATAAACCAATTTGCTGTTGGACAATACCCTGCTTTGCTTGCGAATGGTCTAGCACGCCCACCCTTACTGATACTTTCAATTAAAATTCCTTCCCAAAAGCTGCTTGTATCCTTTTGTTTTAAGTGTCCCGTACCTCTATTCATTATCTATCCTTTCAACGTTCAAGTTAACATAATTTGGTCTTGGTAGATTCTTGACTGGTTGTTTATTGTACCTCACAACATCATCTCGTGTCAAGGGCTTAGCATCAAAAGTAAAGTTCTCGTTGAACTCCGAGAATCCTTCTGCTTCAATTGCTTCTGCATCAAATGGTTCAGAGTAGTAACTTCGCAACTCTGGTGAAAGCTCAACATCTTCTAAAACCATGAACAACAAGCTCTCTAAGTCCTCTTCTGGATACAGAATCTTCAGGTCTGCTTGAGTAGGCATATCATGTTCGATTGCCCAACCATCCCAAGTATCGAAGGGTACAAAAATATAAGACTTGTTAAAAGTGCTATGTTCTAAGAACGCTCGTTCTAACATTTCAACAATCATCTTCTTGCCAGTATCCGAAAAGATACAAACTCCCCTACATTGCTTACTACCACAAAAAGTACAATACATTCTCACCTCCATAAGTTGTTGACACACGAAAAGTAGCGTGTTAGTATGATAGCATAATCAAAAATTTATGTCAAAACGGGGGGTGTTGATGAATGGTAAGACTCACTTTGCAGCGAACTGCTTTGTACTACTTGGAACTTTTGGAGTTGTAGCAACACAAAGGCCAGAGTTGTTGGCTCCAGCAATGGCTGGCTCAACTCTTGGAACTTTTATCACACCAGATTATGACTTCAAAAGTATATATATCAAGAGCGTCATTAACAAGATTCCTATATTTGGAGTAATTTGGAACGCTTACTGGTGGCCTTATGCTGCCATGTTTAAGCATAGGAAGTTATCTCATAACTGGATGTTTGGAACTTTGACTAGGTTCTTATATCTTTTAACTCCTATATTTATTATATATATATTATATATACAAGATAACTATAGTATAGATATATATAATATATATATAATACTATTCTTTTGGTATATACAAGACTTCTCTCACTATATATTAGACTTAAAAATATTTAGTAGTAAGGATGATTAAATGTTAACTATAAAATCAGCGAATCCTTTTAGTGGAATTTATGATGTAAAAATTACAAATATTTTTATATTAGATGGATTTATTTATATAAGAACAACAGAATTTCCATTAGTAAAATTAATTGAAGTTTATAATGACCTTTTATGGTGTTCACATAAACTTATTTCATTTTATTTCTATGAAAATTTTATGCCTATATTTAAAATAGAAGTAGAGCTTGTAGATATAATAATTATGGAAGAAGATAAAAGAACAGTTTTAATGAGGGTAAAATTATATGAAAACTCATGAAATTAAATTTTATATATTTTTAAATGGATATTATCATGTAAAAAGTTTTGGCATTACTAACATTTATATACATAAAGGATATATATCAATATATATAAAAACTGAGTTAAATTTTATTAAAATAAATAATTCGTTAAAATATTTAATTATTGTGTTAGATAATGGTTATAATATAAAGGTTGAAAATAATTTACATATTGTAGATTCTATTAGTGGAATAGAAGTATTAATAAATATTAAGGATATAATATGAAATATATTAATTTTTACTTAATTAGAAATTTTAAAATGTCTGGACAAGCTATTCTATTTGGATGGTGCGTTAATTATATTTCAATTAGAAATGGTTATATTTTAATAGAATTGTATTTTCAAAATAGAAATAAAGCACTTAACGCCTGTAGAAACTTGGAGTTATCCTTTACAAGTGGAAATATTACAGGAGTTTTAGAAGCTGAAGGTGAATTTACAATGCCAGTTAGAATTGTTAATTATTGGGTTAGTCTTTCCGAACCAAAGAATCTGTTGA
>ERZ724522.1129-NODE-1129-length-15079-cov-6.769702_pt1 | contig 15079 bp, 19 predicted proteins | sample MGYA00376055_ERZ724522 | MGnify/ENA primary metagenome ERZ724522 (study PRJEB28724, sample SAMN07190884) | wastewater metagenome | isolation source: effluent of sewage treatment plant in Hong Hong | place: Hong Kong | collected 2016-03-17 ... | reverse complement strand
ACATCATAAATGAATAAATAATAAGTTGTTGAAGTATTAATCCAATGACAATGCATATCAAGACAACAAGCAAATTATTAATTAAAGATGTCCATACTGATTTAGGTTTATGCTTAGATCTTATTGTTCTTCCTAATGCATGATCATCTTCAACAGGACTCCACTGCAAATCATTAAATACTACCTTTGTGCCATCCTTTGGACTTTCTCCTGAACTACCTGCATTAGCTGTACCAATATTTGCATTCAATCCTCCTGCTGCAGCATTTGGTAGTGAACCTCCGGCACGAGCAATTCCCAATTTATTATTATTAACAATTGGTTCCGGAATTGTACCGGATGATCCTGATTCTATTATACTTGGAATACCACCGCCAATATTCTTAATAATAATACCATCTCTTTTAATTTCCTTTTCAACATAATTATCGATGGTTTCTTTCCAATCTGCATATTGGTGCATCTTATGGAATTTATAGAATGAATCGTATTTACCTAAATCTACATCTGACCATATTGATTTTTCAGGAGTAAAACGCCAATGAAATGCCATTTCTATAAATTCAGATATATATGGTGTAGGATATTCATTTAATCTTTGCAAAGCAATTGCATTAATATCATCTGGTAATTCGTTTCCTAGTGAATTTTTCATGGTTGTTATTTAAATAGTTCTTTAAAGTTTTCAATTCCTTTGAGCCATAATTCTGTTTCAGTTAGATGAGGATATTCAAATCTGAGGTTAAGCATGTATAATACTACAACTAATAAAATTACAATCCAAATACATCCTAAAATGAATGTTACATTGTATTTCAGATTTTCTTTGCTCACAGCTTCTCCAATTCTTTTTTTAATGCCTCAATTTGAATACAGCAATTATTTACAATGATTAATCTACATTCAGTTAATATTTCTGACCCTTTCTCAAAAACTACTTTCGAACCTTGAAAAGGATCTAATATTAAACTCTCAACATTTTGAGCCTTTTTTAATATATCCTCCCAGTCATCAATTTTCTCAAAAATTTGATTTACTTTCTCTCTATTTTCGTATTTCATGATTGTTCAATTATTAGGTCCGCAAACTTATAAATCATTCTTTTGGCAGTTAGGTATAAATTACCAAAATCACCAGTTACTCTTTCCATTAAACTAGAAACAAATTTTATATCTGAATTGCACCTATCTAAGAATTGAGTTAGATATTTTAATGATAAATCATTTTCCTTAGGCAATTGGCCATCGTGCATGATTCTGTAAATTTCAATGGCCATTAGACTATCAATTTGCTCCCATTTATTATGAGTTTCTTTGACTCTGTACTTTTTGAATAATTCCTCTCTGTTCATTGTGGTTATGTTGTTTTAAGATTTTCTATGTTCAAAGCATCCCTGAGTATTTAACTGGCATGTATTCGGGATAAATGATACCTGCTTATTGAGTTTGGTGCAATTACCGTAATTAATCCTATGTGATGGCCTGGTAACTTGTCCAATGTTATTTGTATATAGATGATCAAAAGAATTGTATTTGGTGAAATCCCTCTGCATGAATTTACAATCATTGCAGTTGCAATCTACCTTTTGTAATTCTATCAATGAATCTTTATTCATGGGTTATGGAATTCTTAATCAATTTTAGATATTGCCCAACATCTCTTTTCAATATTAATTTCACATTCCCTCCAACTCATTAGGTATTTTTCAAAATCAGGAGCCTTATTATCCTGTTCTGCTTTATCGCTATATATATACCAAATGTCATAACGATCCTCAGAACTTTTTTTAGCTTCTGCCGGTATTTTATCAACCTTTTCAAATGAATGAAAACTAAAGGTGTGAAATGGTGTAATTATGCCCTGACTTTCAATGTACTTCACCTCAGCAAAAAATGTAAATTCTTTGCCATTTGATATCTTTACAAAATCACCCTCTTTTAATTCATTTCCTAACCGGTCAAATAGTTTTAATGTGAACATTTTTTTAGTTTTATATGGTTTATTATTTGAGGGAGTATTAGGAATCGAACCTAACTAGATGGTTAAGACATCTCCGGATTGATATTCTCAGGCATCAATCCCCTCCCTGATGATATTAGTAGAATTACCTACTTAAAATTCAACTAACTCAGCTTTTAAATTCCTGAATGCATCCTCAGTAATTTCAGTAAGGTTACTCAATTTGCACCAATACTCTTTCTCAGAATACAATTCCTTGCAGATTACATTACCTAATACCTTTGAATTTCTTATACTTACTACTTTACCATTTTTAGTAACATATAAATCTTTCCGGTAAACAGTTTTATATTTATCTCCTCCTCTGAATATAACTGCACCATTGTTGCTTAAAAACTGAGTATTAAAAAATTTAACTGAGTTATTTAAACCGTTTTCATGATTAAATGTGTTACTGCCTGCTCCACCGGTTCCACCTGGAGCAACTACATTTGCGGCACCTGTTGTTGGCAATGGCTTTTGTGTTGTATTTCCTTGTAATCTTTCAGGATTGGTAAAATTGTCATGTTCTGAATCAGGTTCAAAATCAATATCCTTGGATAATGACTCTTTGGCTAATTCATTTGCTTTTAAGATTAGTACTAATACAGCACATAGTACAATTCCTACAATTGTGTAAATACTTGGTTGGTTCATGATTTTGTCTTTTAATTGTTAATTTCTTTTACTGCCAAATCCCCACTGTGATGTTCAGTGAGGTTGGCCGGCATTAGGATTTATTATTCCCACATCCTTTTGGCTATATCCAGTTTTTTCTGAATTTCATTAACGTGCTTTTTAGCATAGGTTAATGAAAATGAATGATCTCTTGGAATAGTTCCGTTAATCAATCCCTCATGGTGCATTTTAGCCTTTTCAAGTTCAAATTCATAATACTCTAGGCTTTCAGGCATTGATAGGTTAATGATATCAGTTCTGCTTTCCCAATACGCTGCTCTATTTTCGTATGTTTCAGCAACTTTTGAAAACTCAATTGATTTACCCATTCTATTGTGGTTCCTTTCAATTAAAGCTCTATGGCGTTTTTCTGAATGGTGCCCAACTTTTATTGGTTCACCTAGTGATAAAAATTCTTTACCCTCGTTCGATGCCTCGTAATACTGATTGCTTTTTTTCTCAGCATTTGCAGCAGCATTTTGTAATTTCTCTGCTTTACGTTTGGCAAACTCCTGAGCATTAAATCCATCAGATCTAACAATGGAATAATAGTAAAATCCATCTTTCTGAAACATTAGGTTAAAAACAATACAATCGTGCTCCTTACCGTATTTGGTTTGAAGTTGGATTGTTTCTCCCTTTTCGTGCATCTCGCTACATTTGGCAAGAAATACATTTGGTACAAATTTGCTATAAGTGTTCATGATTAATATATGGTTTGTGATTAGTTAAATAATTTTACTCCACTATTAGTTCTTTCAAATGGATAACCTTGTTTTACTGCCTCATTAATAATCTTTTCTCCGATTTCTTTATTACATGCGAACTCCAATTCCTTTAATGTACCAAGTCCATTTTTTAACTCAATGATGTTTAATTTTGCTTGGATTCCGAATAATTGCATTTTATTTGACATAATTACTTTCGATTTGATGGTTCAAAATAAAAACATTTTAATTTATAAAACAAGTAAAATATTATTTTTAATAAAAATATTTTTTTTACTCATTTTGATGTAATTTCATAAATGAGAAAATATATGCAATTACATCAACGGTCCATCCGTTACCAAGCATTCTATATCTCTGTGTATCACTGACAATACTTGTATAACCATCCGGAACAGTTTGCAACCTTTCACATTCTGTAGGAGTTAATCTGCGAATTCTGTAATCATCTGTATAATGCATAAAATCAGTTTCTTTAGACATTAGGCAATTGCTTTTATCATTCATGTTCCTACCTTTTCTAGTTTTAGAATTAGGATGATCAAAATCAAAGCATTCACCTGGTTTAATCTCTACAAAACCTTTTTTTGTAGCTTCCGGTACCAATATTGCATGACTACCACAACTCATATTTGATAATAATGCAGGACTGATTCCATTTATATCATAAACTCTATTTTGTTGGTATGGCTGTATGTTTTGGCTTTCTGTACTTTCTGATAACTGAATGACTTTTCTATCAATTATCATTGTTCTTTGAGCATGGTTATCCATCCCCTTTGAATAATTTGCATCTAAGCATGTCGATTTAATTGTTTCTCTTAATTCACCATTGTTGTTTAACACTGCAATATAATTATCAGATATATCACAACTTGACATTGAAGATGTTAAACAACTTGACATTGAAGATGTTAAACAACTTGCTTTTTGATTTTCCTCTCTGATATTTACTTTACCTTGGTTAAAATTTGCAGCCCTATTTATAAAATAATTTAGCATCTTATCACTGAGGTAATATTTTTCAGCAACATCAGATTCTAAAATATCCCTTAAAAATACTTTCTTATCCTTTGGCTGTTGAATAGCACATTGCATATCTCCAAATAATCCATAAGGTTCAGCAGCAATATTTGTCCAATATAATCTTACCCGATTTTGAGCTGATAATAATGCTGAATTTATTTCAATCGGTGAAACTCCCATGTATTTGGAAACTATGATTTCAAATTCCTTTTTCATTTTAACATTCTCCAACATGAAGTATTTCGGATTACATTCATTTTTCAACCTGACAAACTCAAAAAACAGTTTACTCCTTGGATCGTCAAAAGCCAATTGTTTACCGGCAAATGAAAATCCTTGACATGGCGATCCTCCAATTAATAAATCGATCTTTGGTAAATCCTTGGCAAACACTTTTGTAACATCTCCCAATTGAATAGTATCCGGAAAATTATGCTGTGTTACCTTAATTGCATGCTTATCAATTTCTGCAGCATAATATGCCTTAACTTTTATTCCTAGTTTACTTAATGCTATTTGGCCGCATGACATGCCATCAAATAATGATAGCACTACAATTCCATCGTCTATATTGGTTTTTTGATTGTTCATATTTCTATCATTTGTTTTAATTGGCTTGGAAAATCTTTGTAATTCAATGCTGTGTACCTGAGTAATCTCCACCCATGAATTGATGCTAAATTATATTTGGTGCAATCATTGGTGATACCGGTAATACTTGTATGCCTTGATATTTCACTACCTACCTTTTTTGTAGATCCTTTGCGATATTGATCTGTTATAATTCCCTCGTATTCGATGGCAATTTTCAAATCAATTATTGCAATGTCAAACCTAAATTTTCTATCATCTAAAAATTGATGCTCAGTAACATGTTCAATTTTTAACGATGTTAAGTGATTCCTGAAAAATAATATTTGAGGATGGACCGGCTTTGGTAGTTTTGATTTACCTGTTGGAGTTGCATTGAATTTTAGGTTTTTATTCTCGATATCTTTAATATTCCACTTACTCATAACTAAAATGGTAAATCATCAGTGTTATAATTATTATCAGCTCTCATTGGTTCAATAAATTCATTAGGATTGTGGTCCTCCATCATTTTACTAATTGAATTTAACTCAGGATCGGTAAATGTATTGATATCTGCCAAATAATTACAATGAATTACTCCTGTTTCACCTTGTCTATTTTTACCGATGATAATCATGGCATCAGTAAATGAAAATACCTTATTTTTTACCTGTTTCATTTCAGTAACTCCATGTACTACCTTTGGTCTCATAACAAACATACAAACATCCGCATTAGCTTCAATTGCTCCTGATTCTTTAAAATCAGAATTTTTATACAATCTTACATTTTGAGTTTTATCCTCCCTAGACAATTGGGCCAATACCATAATTGGGATATTGAGCTCCTTACAAGTTTGTTTCAATTTTCGGGATATGCTTGATATCTCCTGCTCCCTTAATCCTCTGAATCCCTCATCCTCAGTTACCAATTGCAGATAATCTACAAATCCCATCTTGATACCGTATTTCCTAACGGCATCTTTTATTAACGATCTTAACCGGCTAATTGTGCATCCTGATACATCATAAATGTATAATGGCACCTTATCCATATCATCGGCCCAGTATTTAATTGATTTGAATTGTTCATCGGTTAATTTTTTAGCATGCCTGATCTTATTTACAGGTGCCTTAATCTCAGCGCTAACCAATTTAGTTGCTAATTGCAATGCTGACATCTCAAAGCAAAAATATGCAGTTGGAATACCTGCTTTGGCTAATGTGTATGCTTCCTGTAAACTGAATGATGTTTTCCCCTCTCCCGGTCTCCCTCCTAAAATTATCAAATCAGGTTCACAATATCCCATCATTACTTTATTAACAGAATTTAATGATGATGGCAGCCCGATTAAATCTGATTCTGCTAACATTGCTTTCTCAACTACTTTAAATACATCCTGTGCTATTTCTCCAATTGGTTTGATACTAGCCATATCGATAGGAGAATTTTTCTCTAGTGCAAATGCAATATCTCTACTCAGGTTAATTGAATCAGCTCCATCAGTATAGGCTTTAGCTAATGCCTCATAACAGGTAAGAATAATGGACCTTAAACCGTAATAATTAAGAAGTATTAAAGTATGGTATTCAATATTTGCTGCAGATGTTATGTTGTTAGTTAATTGAACTACTCCAAATGCACCACCTGCTCTATCAATATCTCCATTACTTCTCAGTTTATCCGTAACTGTTAAAATATCAATGGGCCTTGAATTATTATGCAATTCTAAAATTGCTTTATAAATTACCTGGTGTTTATCAAGATAAAATACATCTGGTTTTAAAATGCTTACTACTTTAGGAGCAGCATCCATTTGTAATAACATGGCACCTAACACAGCCTCCTCCAAATCTACTGCCTGAGGAGGTAATTTACCACCAAAATCAGCACTGATATTTTGGTTCTTATTTTTATAACTATTGCTCATCATTTAAAATTTTAACAGGTATATCAAAATTAATTGGAGGTGTATCTACCTTTTTATTACCATAATCATTATTTACCCATCTGACAAGCCTCTTTGACATTTCCCATGTCCTCTCCAATTCAAATTTTAGTTTAGTTTTGGATTTATTGAGTTCTGTCCAATAATCGAAAAATGGTTTTAATACTGTAATTGCATCATACTTATCTTGAAATTTAGCTAACTCAATTCTGAATTTTTTTATTCTTTCATCTAAAGGTAAAGATGATTGATTGTGCAATCCGGCAGGATTGCTATTCCTAACTCTACTATTTCTCTTTTTAATAACAGTATCATTATCATTTACAGTAACATTATCTGTATCATTTACGGTTGGATTTGTTGAGGTTTGTTCAGCACTTTCAACATGTGTTGACATTTGTTGTCTTTTGATGGCAGATGCTTCACCTGCTTTTTTCCTTTTTTCCTTGATTTCCTGATACTTAACTAAATCTCTTTTCAGTTGTTGTTTTACCGGTTCAAAAGCTAACTGGATTATTAAATCCTCAGTATTTGGATTTTTATCATTAACATACATCAAAATATGTTTGAACAATTCTCCTGCTTTATCGTTTGGCAGTTTATCAACTGTATGAATTAAATCACAATATAAAAGGAATGATTTTTTATTTTCTGCCATAACTATGAGAATAAATTTAAGATTTTATCGATTTGAGTTTCCTCAACTGATTCTGTAGCACCTGAAACAACATTTCCTACCTCCTTTTTATCTTTAATGATGTTGAATAACCTTTCATCAATGGTATTTTTACCAAATAGATAATTTACAGATACAGCCTCTTTTTGGCCTAACCTATGTGTCCGGTCCTCACATTGCAAACAATCTGCCCATGTCCAAGGATATTCCACAAATAATACTGTTGAGGATGCAGTTAAGGTTAATCCAACTCCTGCAGCTTTGATATTGCAAATGATAATTTTACAATTAGGATCATTTTGGAATTTCTGCACTGCATTGTTCCTTTCATCTTGTGATATCTCTCCATGTATTTCAACTGCCTGAGTATATTTTGCCTTTAATGGTTTTATAACATCCTTTAGATTAGCAAATACAACGATCTTTTCACCGGATCCAACTACCTCATCAATAAACTCAATTGCATTGTCAATTTTACCTTTCGCGGATATATTTCTCAATGCATTCATCTTGACTAAGATTTCTCCTCTAAGTTTTTTTGCAATATCTTTATCTGAGCATCCTTTCGAACTTAACCAACTTTTGAATTCACTAACTGCAAAATCATACTCTTTTCGTGTCGAAATTTCGCATATAAGCGTATTTCTCTGTTTATCCGGTAATTCCTTTAGCACATCCTTTTTAACTCTCTTAAAATAGCAGTATTTGTTTAATAGGAAATTTAACTCAGATAAATTGTTTGCTCCTGTACCTCCCTCACAATATCGATCTAAAAATCCTTTCTTGCCTCCAAACATATTTAATTTACCAAGAATTGCTAATTGAGGAAATAAATCACTAACTTTATTTACATAGGGAGTTCCTGTGAGCATGTAAACAAATTCTTTACCCTGAGTTAATCTCAGACATATTTTAGATTGATTTGTTGTAGGATCCTTTAATCGATGGCTTTCATCAATCACAACTGTTTTAATGATATCCCATGCCTTTAGCAATTCTATTTTATCAGATTTCCATCTCTTTCCCTCAGGCATCTTTGAAACAAAGAATTTAGCCAATGATTCATAATTTACTATGAATACATCTTTCATGCCGGCATGATAGAAATTAAGCCATGTGTTTTTGTTTTTATCATCCAATATCATTGCCCTGATGTTGGAATACTTTTCGATTTCTGCAACCCAATTGTATTTTAAAGTTGCAGGGCAAATAACCACTGCAGGAAATTGTTTGGTGATATTCAATGCTCCAATAGTTTGTATGGTGTTATGAGTTACAATAAAATTATCAGTAATGTATAAACAATCAGGAGCTGTTACTGAAATACATTGTACATAATCATTTCTTACAAATTCGATACTTTTAATATACCTTGATGCAAATGTTCTTTTATTTGATTTCCAATTTTTTGCTTTACTACTTAAATGAAATGGACAAAAATTGGTTCTTACATTAACCTGGTATTCAATACCTTTAGAATGTTTTGTTCTATCATAAATTCTAACAATGGCAATACCTCCTAATGATTGAACTAATTCAGCAACATCTTTTGCTAAAAGTTCTGATTTAGTGTGAAATGTAGTTCTATTCTTCCTGCAACTTCCATCTGTATCCATTAAACCTTTTAACAATTCAATTCTTTGCTCAATTGATCCTAGTTTATATGATTCAGGAATAAACTTTTTCCCCCCTTTTACATTTACATTCAGTCTTTTAATTTCAGACTTAAACGGATTTTTAGTAGTAGTTTTATTCTGAGTTATATGGTATTGTGGGCATGCCGGATGTCTGTTTACTTTTAATTTAAGATGTTTAGGCAATAATTTACCTATTCTTTCACATGTTTCTATTTCATGATCAGGAATTGATATACAAATGACATTACCACATATATAACCATCTCCTAATAATGCTCCAAAAATATATGGATCAATAACATAATTCTTGCTCCTAAACAAAACTGGTTTAGCAATCGGAATCTCCCATTTTAAAGCAGGTTGTCTCCCTGTATTTAACCTATTTATATGTGGTTTATGCTCTATTCCCTGAGTAATAATATCAGATAAACTTTTAACAGTCCAACCTTTATTTCTTCTTCTTCTGTTTTGGTCTCTAACTGTCCATAAATGTTCCTTATCACATTCGGTTGAAAATCCATCATTAAAAGTAACTTTATATACTTCTCTTAATTCTTTTTGCGGAAATACTCCATTTACAACATAAATTAAACCATCGCATCCATTTATATAATCACCTATCCCAATATCTTTCATTAATTTCCATCCTAATGGAGTAAGTACTTTTGAAGATAATGGTTGGGCTTTCCCTAATCCAGGATCATCCCCATTAATACATCTTTGCAATTGGACCATCCTTGCAATACCTTTATTTTGATATGGCCTAGTTGTAACATTAATTAATCCATGATCAAATGTTAAATCCGGTAATTCAGGTATTTCTCCAGTTTGTTCAGGTTTGGCTGTATCAGCATAATAAAATTGAGCTCTGCATTCCCTTTTCATCATTTCAACCCGATGGCGCTCAGATAGTGGTAATATCCATCTTTTAACCTCATTTTCCCATCTATAACCGGGAATATCTTTTACTGCCTTTATATTTCTTTTAAAGAATGAATCGTAATCAATCTTAACTACAAAATGTGTTTTATGCTCAATGATTATCATTTGAAACCTTATTTACAACTTTAGTATTTTTTAAAATGTCATTCAAAACCATCTCAATTATTTCGTTCTTTGACCTGAATCGTTTATCAGTATCAATTAAATCCTGAATGGTATTTTTTGCATGAATTACTGTAGAATGATCAAATCCTCTTAGAGTTCTAACTTCACCATTTTTAAATTTAACTCTATGTCCACCGGCATTAGGAAACAATTCACCGATTTTTGTAAGGTTGGTTAAAACATTGTACTTTGGTAACATATACATGATATGCTGCCGGCATACTACCTTTTCTCTTTTGCGGCTCTTACAGTCAATATCTGAAAACATTTCGAATCCATGTGATCGTAATATCTCATTAACGATTGTAGCAATTTTCTGATTCAGATCTATTATAGAAACGATATTTAAACCTGGTGCGGCAAAATAATTGAATTTCTTATTTATTCCCTTTTCATTAACATTGTTCAAATGTTCTGAGGTAATAAATATCTGTTTTTGATTATTAAATTGTGATTGCATTCGAATATATTGGTTAGTTCCTTATATGAGAATCGAACTCATAAAAACCATTTAAGGAAAAAAATGGCCTGCCGGTTTAAAACAGGCCATTTTGATAAGTTAATTGTTGATTAAAATTCTTTGGCTACCTGCTTTTTTTTCTTTTTTGCAGGTCCATCTTCACTGGTAGTTACACCGGTGCCATCCAATTCATCCATTAAACTGAGCTGAGCATCAGGTGCCTTTTTGCCATTTAGATACTCAATAGCCTCATGCCGGATATCATCACAAACGATTTTTAATTCATTCATGTAAGTATATCCGTATGTCCATTTGATGGCAGGAGTAGTAATACCCATGAATTCATGCATCTTTTTTAGCATTTTTTCACCTTGGATTGATACTGATTCTTTTTCTCCGGAACCTTTGAACACTACCATTGATGGTTTGTACATATTCAGGATATCATTAAAGATTTTATCATCCTTATCAATTGATTCGATTCCTTTATCAATCCAACTTGTGATAAGGTTGATGACTTCAATGTCATGCTCCTGTTCAGTAATCAATACCAAATGAGGTATTAATTCACAAAAAGCATTTGCAAAATCAGGATGGTATAATCTTGAACATTTCATTGATACCTCATTGATTTCATCAGCGCTTTCCTCCTCAAAGAATTTTTCTTTGTAAGATAGATTTAATGCACCTTTTAATGGTGCAACCTTGGTAATTGTTAATTCTCTTTCCATTGTTATAATTGATATTTTAAAATTGATTATTCTGCGATAAATTCAATGTGTAATTCATCCTTACCTCTCACCATCTCCTCCATAATGATTTGGAGATCGTTTGCCTTGGCAATTGATTTAATTAACTCAAACCTTTCATTACCTATGCTTTCACCATTGGAGATAAACAATGGTAATTCAGGATTTTCAGCTAGTTTCATTCTTACACCAAGTTCAGCAATTTCACTGAATGCCAATGTTGAATCATCCACAGGAAAACCATTGTACAGTAAATTATCTGAATCAAAAGTTAAACCAGGCACAATCTCCATTGAACAATCCTTGATAGTATCACTTAGGAGCTGTCTTTCAGTTTCAATCAATACTGTTTTATTACCTGAAATTTCCTCCAGTTCTTTTTTCTCCTTTTGCAATGCAAAGAATTCCTGAGCTAATTTGTATTTCTCATTGTTTTCATTGCATTTAGTAATTTCAGATTCAATTTCAGTTTGATCTATTTCAGGATTGGCAGCAAGCCATTTTGTAGCCTCATCGTTTTTGAACTTCATGTCTGAATTCTGAGTTTCTAAATCTGCAATCTTTTGTTTGAGGATTTCAATTTCGGCATCATTCCTAGATATCGAAATTGTTCTATCATCAATTCTACTTGATACCTCTTTGCGTTTTTGATTGATGGAAATTGCATTGGCATATTTCTGCCTAATTTCATCCTCAGGAATCAATTTAAAATCAGCAGGATCCTTTGCACCAATTCTATTGAATTCGTGCAATTCAATTTTACCTTTAACAGCAGTTAATTGTTTGTTGATGTCGGTCCTGTCGTTATACATGCTATCAATGTTATCCTCAAACTTTTTGATTTCAACAATAACATCAGCAGGTAACATCTTTTTGAAAATCTCAACTTGTTCCTTTCTTCCTGCTCTTGTTTTTGACATCTCTACAAAAGCATGTATATCAAATTCAATAGCCCCAACTATGCTACCAATAACTCCTTTGCGATCACTGACCATGCCATCCGGTGCAATAACTCTCAATTGAGGTTTACTATCCTTAAATTTTACTTGGAATGTGTATTCTTTGCCGTTTTTATCAGCAACCACAACTCCCTCTCCTGTTGCATTTGGAGGAATATCTGATGTCTTACCTAATGCAATTTGAATAAACTGCATTACAGTTGTTTTACCTTTACTGTTTTCACCTTGGATTAGCACTGATTTGCCATCCAATTTAAATTCAAAATCTTTAACTCCTTTGAATTCCTTGATAACTACTTCCTGAATTTTCATCTTGCTTTATATGGTTGTATAATGATTTGTATTCATTTGGGATTAAATCTCTCTCCTGAGATTGCTCCTCTCTGATTTCTAAAAATAGATCCTTTGAACTTATCATTTAAAATGGTAAATCATCTACAGAATCATTGCTACTGTTTAACGCTTCTGCACCTGCTTTTGCCGCCTCAGATTTATTCCAATCTGTGTAGGCATCATCCGGAATGTGATCCTCAGGATAATCAACTGTAGTAGGTTCAAAATCATCAGGTTTTCTTTTAAGATATGAATCTAAATACATTTGCAATGTTTTATCCATTGTTACTGCACCTGCAATGGTTTCCTCCCTTACATTAACAATTTCGAATACTGGCTTTAAAAATGTGATGCTGCCATTAGAATCCTCAACAGCTTCCTTTAAAACAACTCCCATTGATGCAAATGATTGATTATTTTTCTTTGAGAAATCTAACCACTGTGCAAATGCAGCTCCTGAAAATTTGATATTTACCGTACAAAATACATCATTGATTTTTGCATAGGCATAAACTGACTTGGTAAACTTTCCGGATAATGCAGTAATACGATCTTTAATTTCTTTGTACATCCCGGTAAAATCATTACCACCTTTAAAAGTTCTTACTCTAAATGGATCAGTTTTAGTATTTCTGATTTCATTTGAATAAATACCTGATTTAGTTGGTTTATTAAAACCGGTAATTACATTTAGTTCATCCATCACCACAAAATAAAATGGTGAATTTACGATAACGTTTGATTGTGCCTCTTTGTCATAATAATACAAATGGCCTTTAGCTCCATTCCAATCTAAATAAAATTGTGCAGGATTTTTTAAATTTTGATTCGGGTTTGATATTGACATGGTTTTAAGTATTTACAATGTTTTGCAATTTTGATTTGTTGATTGAATAGGCTGTATCTAATGCGGCGCTAAAATTATCTGCAGTATCTTCCTCCCATTCAAAAGAATTTACTATTGCATCAGGCATTACACCTACTGCACAAATTCTTTTATCAGTGATTGAATCCTCAACTACTGGAATTATTACTGCCATTTGAACCTGATTATTTTGCAGCCATAAATAAACACTTTGCAATAAATTTGATGACTCAATTACCTTGGTATTTTCGCGTTTTACAAAATGATTCATTATTTTACTACTCCTTTCTCTTTTAAATGGTTTTCAATTAAAACATTCATATAATTACTAAATGTTCTTTTCTGCTCTTTAGCTAACCTCAAAAGAGGTCCTAACAATGGATTATCTACATAGATAACTTTTTGTGTTGTGTCCGGTTTTTGTGCCATGTGATTATTTACTTAACTGCAAATTTATTAATTTAAAATGTTTTTACAATATTTTTATTTCTACTTTCTTTTCAGGATCTGCAATTGCTACTGATTTTACCTCCGGACCATCAGAACTACTCATCTTGATAGTTCCGTTTGTATAATCAGAATCAGCACAAAATATGTGTATGCCTAATTTAAATTGGTCTCCTTTTTTGATTAGTTTTACTGGTATAAGATTATTTGCCATGATTATATATTAAAAAACTGTTTGAAATCATTGTTGCCATACTGACCATTGGTAATTTTAGCCATATCCTTAATTGAATATTTTTTGGCAGCAATTGAATTGGCATTTATAAAGTTCTTTGTGCCGGTTGAGCATGCTCCTGTTATTACCCTGTAAATTTCAATACACCTATCAAATGGTAATTTCTTTTCAATATCCAAGGTTTTATATTGAGATTTATCTCTATCAGATATTTTGTAAATTAAATCATATTTTGCCTCCTTAATTGAATTCCCATGAGCAAATTTGCCATTACCATCTGTTACCAAATAATACTCATTAGATTTATTTACATCCTTTAATTTCCAAACATTGCCTTTTTTTGAAATAACTTCTGAAAATCTTCCATCACAAAAAATATGTGTTCCATTGCCTTTTCCCCATTTAATAAATGGGATATCCTTATTTTGATAATAATTTTTATTAAATCCATCAGGTATGCTTGTTAATGATTCAAGGTCTAAATCACCTCCTACAGTAGGATTAAATCCATCAGGTATGCTTGTTAATGAACTAAGGTATAAAGAACCTCCTACAGTAGGATTAAATCCATCAGATATGCTTGTTAATGACCTAAGGTCTAAATCACCTCCTACAGTAGGATTAAATCCATCAGGTATGCTTGTTAATGAACTAAGGTAT
>ERZ724522.1128-NODE-1128-length-15083-cov-4.783870_pt1 | contig 15083 bp, 13 predicted proteins | sample MGYA00376055_ERZ724522 | MGnify/ENA primary metagenome ERZ724522 (study PRJEB28724, sample SAMN07190884) | wastewater metagenome | isolation source: effluent of sewage treatment plant in Hong Hong | place: Hong Kong | collected 2016-03-17 ... | reverse complement strand
ATTTATTTACTGCTGCCACATCTTTTCTTCTATCCTCTTTGCTAAAATTCATTAACTGTGCAGCCTTTAACCCTGCTGCCATTTGTTCTGGTGTTTCAGCTATTACTGGCACGCCGGACAGTTTACTAAGTGCATCGGATGCTATTTTTACTTGGTCAATATCTTCAAGTGCATCTTCAAAATGATTGTACGCTGACAAGTCTGATTTTATATCGCCCGCTGCCTTTTGAGCAACGGCATAAATATCTTCAGGCCTGTATTTTTTATTGTAAATTACTTCATAGGTATTGGTATCGTATCTTGGCTTTTCGCCTTCTAATATTTGTGGTTCTGTCTTTCCTAATAAAGACCTGTCAAACGCAGATTGCCTATTAGCATCAAAATCTGGTGCAGCAATAGATAAATCATTATACCCATAAGGCATTTTTATATCACTGTTTTTATAGTGAGTTGGGTCATCTATTGGCCTGTCTATGGATGCTATTACTTGTAAATCCCTTTGTCTTAGTTTGTGTTTCCCTTGAAAATAATCTTGCCCAAATTTTAGTTGAAATTGCGCTGTTTTTTTTGATTGGTCGGCGTATTGTGTGGCATCTTGCACTAATTGCTGATATGCCTGTTGCGCCCTGCCTCCTCTGATAATATCTTGTCTATTAGCATCCCAAAAAGCTCTAATGTCTGCCATTTTTTTATTAAACCCTCCATTAGCCCCATCTCTATCCTGTACTCTCATCCCTGCACTGTTTATTTTAGTTGGAAGTTCTGAAAAATATTTATACAACGCATCTTCCTTTGCTTGCTTTTTTGCTTGCTGTTGCTGCTGCATCCTTAAATACGGAGTGCTGTCAAGGTTTACTTGTCCTTCGCTGTATAAATTGCTTGGGTTTATCAGTGCCATTTACAATTATATTTTTTTATATTCCATAAGGGAATGGGTCATTAACTGGATTTTTTTCTTTTTTTTCTGCACCTCCCAACATTGTTGCCAAATTAGAAATGCCACCAAATATATTCCTGTACCCCATATTTTCAGTGGTGGCTGATTGCCCTGCTTTTTGAGCAAGCAAATTGTATTTCATATCAAATTTGCGCCTGTCTTCTGCTGATTTCATCCCGGTTGCTGCACCTAATATTCCTAAGTCTTGCCTTTGTTGCTGTTCTGCGTTTGCGCCTGCCTTTGCAGTTGCATCGTTGGCCATTTGCACTGAATTGCTGATACCTGCCAAAGCACTTCTTCTGTCCTGCAAAGCATTTATTCCCGTTGAAAGGTTTCTCTGTATTTGGTTTTGTTGGTTTTGATAGTATTGGCTTGTGTACGGGTTGGCGCTGTATTTAGATAATGCCTTATTGTAATAGTCAAGAATGGAAGCATTTGGCTGGTAATTATTTACCATGCCTTCTAATTCCTTTTGCGCTTTCCTTCTTGCCACACCGCCAAATATGCCTTGCAACAAACCGCCCCCTGCTTGCAATAAAGATGGTAAAACTATTAAAGGTAATGGCATTTTTTTGTTTTTTTTTATTTGTTATTAAGTGGGCTGTCTATATATTTAACGCTCACCATATTTAATGTTGTTAATTTATTGTTTGGCGGGGGCGGTATTATTGCCCTCAATTTTATGCTGCACAAATTCCCTTTTAATGAACTTCCATTTATTAGCCCCCCTGCTGAATTTGATGCCCTTAAAAAAGAAGCGCTGTAATCGCCTTCCAATTCTTCAAAATCCGTTTCTGCCAATTCAGATGTTTGCTTTACTTTTTGGTATTCGTTTGACGAAGTAATTATTTCGGGGCAATCCCATGCTTGGGTTGCTAATTCCGTGATGGAAATGTACGTTTTTTTCTGCAATTCATTTTGGTTGAATACTGGTGTTATGGAACTGTTATATTGAATACCATAAAAATTGTTATAATTAGGCTCGTCATCATGTGTCCATAAATCACCGTTTTTAAACGTTACAAAAAGAACACCTAAACAACACATCATTTCAGGATGGTAAGCAAGAAAACTGTCAAACCCATTCCTTTCTTCATCAAAAGATATTGTTTTAGCTGTTGATAAAGGTGTTTCTTCCAATGATACTATATAATTATTTTGCCTTTGTTCAAAAGCCCCATAAGCCTTGTAGCTGCCTTTTCTTAAAGGCAATTCAGAAGATGCCCAATTATTTATTTTATAAATTATAGATATAGGTTCAGACCCATTATTGCTAACCCGTAATATAGCCCCTCTTATATTGTCTATGCAATAGTCTGCAAAATTAAAAGAAGCTAAACTTTCGGGCGATGTGCCAATCCCCCAATCGCCTACATAATATTGTACCGGGTTTAATAATTTGTCTGTTTGTATTAGTATTTCTTCTCCATTGGGGTTTTTGCCTATTTTATTAAATATGGGTATCCTTCCTATTTTATTATTTTGGAAGGTTCTTAAAAACCTATCCCTGCGGCTCATCCTTTCTATATCTCCGTAACTATAATCAATATCCAAAAAATCTTCCGGGTAAAACCTGTTTAAACCATTAATATTAGTATTGGCTTGGTATGCTTGCCCATTCCTTATAGTAGCCCCATAAAATGCTTGCCTTGCGTTTATATCAATAACATTTGCCCTCCCATCAATGCTGCTTACTGCGCTAATATAATTGTCAACTATATTAGCATCCTGAACAGCAAATGATGATATGCCTGTCTGCGAAATATAAAAATTCCTTCTTCTGAAATATGAATCGCCTTTTTTTATATTAAACTCCGCTGGAGTAACATAATCTGTTGATTGGTTTGTTACTTCGCCAGCATGTATTCTTTCTGATGTGCCGGGGTTTAATATTGGGTATTGTATGCCACACTCATAATAAGCCATATTTTCATTAGCTATTGATTGGGATGGCCTGTATATTTCAATTTGCAAAGAAATAAAACTTGTCCCAAAATTTGAAATAAAAAAATTAGAATCTTTTTTTACTTTAATAAAATCTTTGCCTGTATATGTTACGCCATTTATAGTTGGGTCAGAAAGATACCCAAGTATAGCTGTATTATATGTATCAGGGTACGCCCCAATAACGCCGGGTATCCTTAAAACCCTAACCCTGTCCCCATCTTGAAAACTATAACTAACAACATTTGATGTAGTTGGCAATTTTTGTGCATTTATTTTCAATCCGGTTACTTCAAAATAAATAAAGTCTGCCTCATCGCTATTTGTTGATGTTGTTGTTATTTCAATGTATTGGGTAAAATCTTTTGTAAATAAAAACTGGAAACTATCGGCCCATATTGGAGGAACATGGTAAATTTTGCTGTTAATATTTGGCATTAAAACATCGCCGCCTGCATTTTCTTCCCATGCAGGGAATGTTATTTCAGTGTTATATAAAATGCCATTAGTGCGGCCTTTTTTATCAAAATAAGCCAAACCCATGTTTCTTTTTGAACTGAATTTCCAAACAGGCACAGAGTTGCTTACCAAGGAACTTGAAGGTGGCGTTATAGTTACAATGCTTTCATTAAAATAAGTAACTGGGTCTATTATGTATTTTAATTCATCAACGCCCTGTTGAACTACTGATTGGTATTTGCCGGATATTAGCATAAAAGCCCCTATTACATCCCTTACCGTTGTTTGGTTATCGCCAAATACGGTATCGTAATTCGCTGTTGTTACTAATGATGAATCAGAAAGTTTTCTTAGCTGTACTGTAATATTAGTGCCGACAGCAGGGACACCTGCAAAAAAAGTGGAATAGATATAACCTAAAGGAAAAGTATTCCCTTGATAAGTGGTAACTTGTGTTAATGTGCCTGATGATGGGGTTGATATAGGGTAAGTATTTATAACATTTACCACATCAGGAACTAAATCCTTGTTATATCCCTCTGTTATTGCTGCGTAAGCCAATACATTCCCATTGGGGGTTTCTTGTGCTTTAGCAAACAATGGCACATAATCAAATAATAAAATACTATGTTTTAAATCTTTTGTTGGGTATGTGCTGCTGTTGTCAAATGTATAAGTAAATACAACATTGTCGGATATTGAGTTGTCTGCCTTATTTATTGTTTCTACTATTTGAAAATCGCTCCATGCGTTTGTTTTATTAACATAGGACATTAATAATTGAACAGCCTTTACATTCTTTGCGCCACTGTTTAATGATATGGTAATAATATTATTTTTTGTTGGGTCGTTTACATAGTCTTCATCTAATATAGAAACAGGTATTTCAACTGTTGAAATAGGGCTGCAAGTTGTTTCCATATTAGAATCTAAAACCCATAAATATTTAAAACGGAAAAACCTGTTTATGCAATAATTTACCCGTGATGACGAGTTGCCGTAAATCCATGTAGGCGGCGATAATGGCTGCAAGGAAGCCAAGTCAATAATATCCCTTTCGACAGGCGTGTAAGCCCCTGCCTTAAATAAGGCAATATCTAAAAATGTAGGCCTTCCTATGCTGTCTAAAAAGAAAAGCAAATCTCCTTCTTCCCTGTTATATATATTTATGCTTGTTATTTTGTTGTTTTCGGTAAAAGATAAAATATCTATGCCGCCTGTTTGTATAAGGTTTATTAATATTGTGGATATTGTTCTTGTATCTTTATTGTATTCAAATATAGAATGGTATCCTGCGCTGTTCCATTCAAAAAATACTATTGTATTCCTAATAGTATTTGGGTAAGCACCTATACATTTATTGCTTGCAGTATATGGGTTTAAAGCATGTAAAAATGGTACTCCGGCAATATAAATTGTTATCCTGTATTCGTAATTGCCCGATGGTATTATATCTATTTTTGGGGATACATAATCTGTGCTTGAAGAATCCACCCAAATACCATTTGCAAAATAAGACAATACCATTGAAGTAACGTTTGGTATATCTTCAAAAATAGTAACTACCTTCTGTGTAGTCCCATTATTCTCAACCACTGTTGATTGCAGGCTGTAACTTGGGTTGCTATAATATTCATTTATTAAATAAGGGTTATTTACCTTTTTGTTCCCAACTACTGTTGATATAACATTATCATTAAGGCCTTCTACTGAATCGTGGGTAATATTAAAGGCATCTATATAATCTTCTTTTGGCAGCCTGTACAAACTGTCATCAAGGTTTAATTTTCCATTTAATGCCTTTACTTCTATCATAAGAAAACTTCTGTGGCTATTACTAAATCATAATTTACTACTGAATAAGGGTAATTTGCCCATGCTAATTGGCAAACTACCTTTCTGCTGTCAAAGCAGATTGAGTTGCCTATTATCTCGCTTCCCATATTAACTCCTACCCCGTATATTGTACCAAATTTAAAAACAGTATCGGTAGCATAATTGCCTGCTAAACCTATGTCAGTTCCAGTTCCATATACAAAAACAAAACCGTATGGTAAAGATACCGATGGTGTCATTAATTAAACTTTTACAGCCAAACGGCTCATTTCTAAACTTGTTTGCATTTGTTCTTGCAGCCTTATTGGTTTCCACCTCGCAATAGCTTGCCTTCTTTCATTATAAAATTCATCCCTCTTATCTCTTTTATCTCCTAACATCATATTGCTTTTTATAGACTTTGCGTTGCCGTCTTTCCATGCCATCCATGCTATTAATGCTTCCCTGAATTGTACAGGCAAATAATATTCCCCACCTTCCATTGGAGAGCTTACATATTCCAGCATGATATAATCCCTTCTGAAATCTTTATTAAGTATAATTACCCCGTTTTCAATATCCACTTTAAATTCCCCTACAAATGGTTGCCCTGCTGGTACACCATACACATTAGTATATCCTGTACCGTTCCAGTAGTTATTCCATATATTATTTCCGTATTGCCATTGTAAAACACTTGATTGTGGGTCGTCTGTTTTTTCTATCCTGTTGGGCAATAAGTCGGCATACGTTGCCATATTATTATTCTCCATTAAAAGAATAATAGCACCATCGTTATTAAGTATCCCTACCTTAGTCCAGTTTAAATAATCTGCCGGGATATTAACCGTAAAGTTTGCGTTTACAGGAAGTTTTACCGATTTAATTTTATAAAAAAAATCCAGCCCCATTTGTTCAAGCCCTCTAAAAGCAATATGCCAAAGTTTTGCATACTTTGTTATTGACTGTTCAGTCTCATTTAGGTAATCGTTAATTACGCTATCTATTGATATGTATGGTTGGCGTTGTGCTGTCATTCTGTTGCTATTATTGCTTTTTCATCCATGATAAAATGCAGTTGCCCTTCTAACTCTATTGGTTCGCCCCAATCCTTAACCCGGTAACAAACCATCCCTTCTTTCAATCTCATCGGTTTTTTATTAGACCCCTTCCCTGTTTTTGCTATCACGCCTTTGTTATAAGTTTTTCTTGCGGTTTCAGGTATGTATAATCCAAACTCATTTAATTCTGCTGCTGGAAATGGCCTGAATAAAATTTGATTGCCTGTTAATTCCATAATAAAGGTATTGTTGTTGTTTTGCTTTTTATTTCGTCAAATTCTTTGTCAATATTATCAATATAAACATCGGCTCTTATCCCTTCTAAAAAATCTGATTTAGGCTTCCCATCACAAAATATAACGCTTGATTTTGATAAATACATTTTATCTAAAACTGGCTTCATCAAATTGTAATTATATTCATTGTCTTTTCTCATTGTTACCACCCATATTTCATTCCCGCTTTTTCTTAGTTTCATGCAAAAATTTTGAACATGAAAATTATCTAAAGTACCATCAAAATCAAAGGCGTATATCATTTTTTATGTTGTTGTTATAAAATCTGCTCCATCATTAGTTGCATCCTGTGGCATCTGCCTTTGGAATACTAATTGCTTTTTAAGGTACTCTACAATTACTGGTATATAATCAGAAGGCACATTTATTTCGCTTTGCAAATCTGATGAAAGGCCGCCACTAATCATTGTCGCATTTGCTGTGTACGGTGTCAATATCAAAGTGCTTTTTACAAATACATTTTTACCTTCTGAATATGCCAATAATTTATTAGGTATTGGCCTCATACCATCAAAATAAGTCCTTTGGTTTTGTGAAAGCCATATTACCGATTGGGATATTTGCCTTGAATTAGTGTCTTTAAAAGTAAGCATTGATACCCCTTCGCTTGAACCTATGCCTATTGGTATCTGTGGCAACTCCATCTTATATAAAAACTGTTCGTCTTCTGTTACCGTTAAGTTTTTAAAGGTGGTATAAAAAGAATTATTTACATAGGAAATTCCATCCAGCTTAATATTATCTGCGTAGTTTGTTTTGGCTGCTACTGCTATGCCTTGCTCTAACCATACGTTTACTAATCCAATAGTTATGTCAGCATCATCGCTGGGTTGCGCCCCGTAAATCTGCCTTCTTATTTGCTCTATGAATGTTATTCTTTTCAATTACTGTCCTCCATTTTTTATTTCATTAGCGTATTGAGAAACAACTCCCAACTGCAAATTTATTCCTACCAATTGCAATGCTCTCACTATTATTTGCATCATATCTGTTTCTGCCCAAACTGGTGCTATACTATTAACGGGGTCGTAAACTGGCCTGCCATTAATATTTGTATAAGCCCATTTTATTGTTGGCGGTGTTCTTACATAACTCATTTTAGCTGCTCCAATATTTTCAGGGTAAAACTGAAAACCTTCGTGGTTAATAAGGTATATTGGATTTGTAACTACCGGGTCTATGGTGGAATGGTAGTAATCGTCTAACCTGTCTTGTTGTACAAACCTTATTTTATAAAGCCCGTACAAAGTCCACATGGCATCATTGTACTCATAATCAGAAGGGAATGGCGCTACTCCATTATATACAAAAGGGGATAAGACAGCCCCGTAAATCAACGGTGATATAGACTGCCTTATCCTCTGATTTTGCCCAAACTCTACAACTGAAATAGGACGTTTTATTTGATACTTTTGATACTCTCCTAACAAATAATCCAAATACCCTCTTTGCGCCTGATTGATAATCAGGTTATATTCATCAGGTGTTATATTTCCCTGTTGATTTTTATTAGCAGCATATTCTATTATCCGATAAGGAGTATTTGCATCCATTTTACGTTCCCAATGTTTCTAATTGTTGTTTAAATTGTTTCCCCTCATTGCTGTTTGTCATTGCCAGTTCTGTAAGGTACTCTACTGGTTTTCTGCCTGCTGGTATCTTTCCTATATGGCCGCCACCGCCTGCCCATATCACATTCCCGTTACCGCCGCCCAAATCAATTTTAGCTTCGCTTATTGCTTTTCTTACCATATAAGCAACGTCCACTTCTGCCGAATTAATATACCTGTTTACTGTATCCGGTTTGGTATCTGCCATTACCAATAATTCAGTTCTGTAACCATCTGGTGTTTTAGGCAATGCTGTTTCATCATCGTAAGGTTTCACACCTAAAAACAAAGCCAGTTTTGTCATCTTTTGTTCTTCCATGTTACTTATCAATTGTATGGTGTTAATCCTTGACAATTGTTTTTCGTAACGCATTTTTTGTTCTTCTGCCGCATCGTATTCGTAGTAATCGTACTTGCCTGAACCATTTCTCTGCTTTCCTACATTTCTAATATTTGCCCTTGCAAATTCAAGTGTAAGCCTGTCAATTACTGGCACTCTGCAAATACCATCCTGAAATTTAAGGCTCATCCTGTTTTTGCTTACATAAGAATTAGGCTTATCCCAATTATTAAGCAAGTCTGTTAATTCACTTTGCCAGATTGAACTTGCCCCCCTTATCAAATAAATTCTTTCAAGTTGTTTAGTCTTAGGATTTATCCCATCTCCAATCCCATCAAGATTAAAAGCCCTTACATTTTTTTTCACCAATTTAAAAACCACATAGGTTTTTTCTGGTGCTGAAACATTTTCAGGAGGTTTTATTGTTTCAATAAAATCTAATTGAGGGTCTTCCACTTTAGGTTCCCCCTGCATGGCTGTTTGCACATGCTTTAATGTTGTTGCCATTTTTATTTTTTTTTGATTGTTAAACTTTTAAGGCTTTATATATAGCCTCCACGATATGTGGATGTATTTAAGAAGCAGCCCGTATTTCAGGGCTGCTTTCTTTTTTAAAATTAAGCGCTTACAATTACAAATTGGTTCGGGCATACAACACGAAGGCCTTTGTATGAAATATAGCTTACGCTATCCCTCATTGTGCCATCAGTTGCATTTACGCTACCGCCACCATAAGCCCATGTACGGATGCCGTTGCCGACTGTGCCGCCTTTAGGTGGTTCTTGGTACATCACAGAAATATTTTTCATCTGTGTGTAGTCTTTTGCATCTACCGATGTACCGTTTGGAGCAATGATGCCGTAATTGCGGAAGTAATCGTTTGTTGGTGTCAAACCTGTGGTTACTTCTGTATTGAATGGCTTGTATTCTTTTACTTGGAAAAGAACACCATCAATCAAAAGTTCCTGACAGCCGTATGCTACGGATGCTTCTTTTGAGTTTGAGCCTTGCCCCCAAACGTATGCGCCTGCTGGATATTCTTTGAATATCCCATCGCTGAAATCCTGCCTTTGGTAAATATCCATCAACCATGTGTTTTGCGGGGCGCAACCGTTTACCTTCATAATACGGGTAATTTCATGCAGCTTTGCTATATCCAGTGTTCCCGGTGTATAGTTTACTGTTTCGCCATCGGCAGTTATTTTAGGTATGAACCCTTGTGTGCCTACTGATGTAGAAGAAATCAGGCCGGTATTGGTAATGTTATCGCCCCTCATCAAACGGCTTTCAGTGCTGTTAATATAACGAACATCTGTTTTTACCATTGACTTGTAAGTAAAGTAAGACGTGCCAGCTTGCCCTATGCCGTTAATAACATCGCCCGTTACACCTGAATTGTAATAGATGTCTGTCATTTCAGCAAGGTCTGTTGCTTGGTATTCTTCCCTTATTTCAGTGATGTTGTTGTCGTACTTAACATCCAAATGTGTTTGTGATGTGTACTGTGTTGATGCTTCACCAACGTCTGTTAAACCACCAAAGATTAGTATTTCGCCTGCCAATAAACTTGTTGACCCTGCTGATACAAAAGCCTCTGTTGATTTTTTAGGCCGGATAGTACAAGTATCAGGTGTTGGCACTGTTAAAATTTCACCACCAATATTAGATGATGCTACATAAACAGTTTCACCTACACGCAATGGGCTGTAAGTACCTGAACTGTACAGTTGCGATGCTGGTATGCTTACAGTTACGGTTGCGCCTGCTGCTGGTGTAGTTACTTGCGTAAGGTTAGTTACTGCAAGCTGGTTTTTACCCCTGCTTTCAAACCAAAAAAAGTTTTGGTTCTTTACTTGCTGCATACCGTCAAAAGTTGAAAGCCATTGGAAGAAATAGTCATACAATTCTGTACCGTACTTCTGCCCGTACTTTGGATAAAATTGTGGTGTCAAAAGCTGTAAGCCTGACACAATCGCCCGGTTTACGCCACCAGTTACGGTTATTGCACCGGGCTGTAAAATGTTACTGGTTGGTATTCCTTGTGTTGCCATTTTTTTTAATAATTTAATTTGTTTTTTAAATAGCCAATATTGCTTCCGTCAAAGCCTCTTGTTGAGTTTTTTTGTTATCAGGATTGAATTGGCCGTTGGTAACAGTTTCATTCAGAGTGATGTTTTTCTTTTCCTTTAAATAAAGTTCAAGCCTCTTGTTAGCTGCATCTGTAACGAGTTTTTGACTTAATTTTTCATTTGAGTAGATAAGAGATAAATCTTTTACCATTCTTTCTACATTTAATGTTTTGCCGTCTTCATTTACCCACCTGTCGGCAAGTAAAGCGTTGGCATCAAAACCGCTTTTTGCAAACTCATTCAGCTTTTCATTTACTAAAGTTTTTTCCTCTGCTGATGGTACATAGCTTACGTTGTAATCAACATCTTTGTCTTTTACATTTACATCAAAGCCCTTAAACCCATCAATAGAAGTTTTAGCTGTTTGCACAAAAGATTCCTGCATTTGTTTTAGCGCATCCAAGTCCTCTTGCGAAAGCGCATTTTGTTGGTCTCTTTTTATATCTGGTAAAACTATTTCTTGGTTTAATTGCGACAGTTTAGGCTGTTGCATTTTTGCTTCTATCATTATCCTCTTTTCTATTGTCTGCACTTGTTCCTTCCATGATAGCATAGCTTTTTCAAAAGCATCTACATCTGTATAATCGTCTTCGTTTGGTTCTTTTGGGACTGAATACCTTTGGTTAAAAAGAAAGTTTATTTCTTCTTCTGAAAGGTTAGCTTCTTTGTTCTCATTTTTTATACCAAATTTTACTAATTCTGCTGCCACATTTTTATCTGCGGTAACATCTGCTTTTGATAATTTTTCTATTTGTTTTTTCTTGCTAAAGTATTCGTACACCTCATCCTCTTTCCCTTCCCTTAAATATTCATAAACCTTTTTGCTGTCTTCATTTTTAAATTCTTCCTGTTTTGTTTTTTCACGAAAAGCCTTTAGTTCCTCTCTTTCTTGTTTTAATATTGCCGCATCTTCCACATCAAATTCCTGTTTTAACCATTCTTTATGGTTAAATGTTTTTTCTTCGGCATTTGATTGTGCCTGTTCTGTTGCGGCGGCTTGCTGTTCCTGTTGCTTTACTACTTGGCTTTGCCCATCGCTTAAAATAAAATCTATCAACGAACCATTCGTTGTTTCAGGTGTTACCTGTTCAGCTTGCGCTGTTGCAGTTGTAGCTGCTTCTTGGTTTTCCATAAAATATTAACTTATTTTTGAATTAAAAATTACAAGTTTACCTACGTTTGTTCCGGCTTGCGCTGGTGTACCATTAAGTTTTAAAAATTGTGCATTTACATCGTATTCGTATAGCCCTGCTCCATAAATGAAATTTACACTTGCGCCTGTTTGTAGGTTTTTTACTTGCACAGAACTAAAGTTAGTTGCTGTTTCTGGACTTCCACCCGATACGCCAAATACAGCCCCATTATCATTTGTTGCCAATACAGCTATTGAACCTCCAACTGGCGAAACTACCTGTATGGTAGCCTTGTCCCATCCACTCATGTCAAGCTGTATATTATAAACAGTATTGAATTGCTGTGTATAATCGTTTGAATATCCTAAAGCCATAGTTGTATATTTTAATTTACATTAATACTGGTTGTTGTTCTTGTTGCATTTGTTCTTGTCCTTCCATTGGTTGTTCCATCCCTTGCTGTTGTTCTATTTGTTGTTCTTGCGGTTGCTCTTGTGCTTCTGCCTGTATTTGCTGTTGTACCTGCACTGCTTCTATCCCCAATTGGACTTGAACTTTTTTCATTACCCCATCTACTGTTGCTTTCCATTCAGGAGGCAACCCTGCACCTTCTTTGCCCAATGAAGTGCCTGCCATTGTTATCAATAATTCTTGCAGTTTATTATTGCCTTCAAATCCAGCGATGGCTTGTTTTATTTCCAATTCTTTTTCCAGTGTCTTCCTCTTTTCCGTTTCAGCTACTACTGCACTGTCTTGCTGTGCTTTTGCATTGTCTTGTATCTGCCTCTGCGCTTGCTGCTGCCTGTCAATAAGCATTTTTTTCTGCCCATTTTGAAACATCATTTCAGCAAGTTTCACATCTTCTTTTGCTATTCTTATTAGCCTGAACGGGTCTATAAATAAAGCTAAATCAGGGTTAGCAGCTATTGTTTGCTGCATATATTGTTCAAAACGCAATACTTCCTGTTGTGTTGGCAAAAACCTTATATCGGTATTGAATATCCTGTTTTCAATATCCTTTTCACTTAATATATTCCTATATACTTTAGCCCCATATAGGACACTGTCTTTTAATAAGCAGGATACTTTCCTTGCTGTCATCTTCATGCACTCTGCATAAGCCCTGTAATATTGGTCTGTGGCCTCGTTGGCGCTTTGTTGCGCTGCATCAACATTGCCCGTTGTTACCCTTGGCTGCAACGCTTTGGCAATAAGGTTCGGGTCTTCCCCTAAATCATCTTTTAATGTTTGATACCAAAACTGGTAAGACTTTATAAGCCCATCCATTTGACCTACAAATCCATTATTTACCAGTTCTTTTATTGGCGGTTCTATACGCTTGCCATCAGCACCAATACCCCTGTAATACATCAATCCTGTTTGAAAATAATATCTTGCTTGGTCAACCTGATTATTATTATCGCCTAATCCATAATCCACTTCCTGCAAAGCCGTTTCGTCTATTGCCCACCCACTTGGCACAAGCCTTGCAATAACCTGCTGTATTTTTAGCAAAGCCAGTATCATTCCATTTACTGCGGCTTTTATCTTTTCAGGTATAGCCAAATTCCTCATTTGGTATATCTGTGGCATATAGTATGAATAAGAAAACTCTGCGTTGCCTATTTCTTTAGGGTCTTGTGGGCGTATCATGTTTTTCTTTAGCCCCCATTCTAAAAGAGTATCATTGTCTGGTAAGTAAACGCCTCTGTATATGTTTATGTTGCTGTCATCAAGCACCTGTTGGTTATCCAAAGGCTTTGGCCTTGTTTTTCCAGATGCCGTTGTTGGCATACCTTTTTGCGTGTAAGTAGTCCCAGTAGTTTTAGTTTTGGTAACAGTGTATGGTTCTTTATCAACCGACCTCAATTCAAATTTCATGCACCTTACATTCCATTCATCGTAAGGGCGCATAAACGCATTGTACCATACGTTTGTCCATTGTATGTTAGAGTAGTTTTTAAATTCCTTTGCGGTTCTGGCTATCTCCCAAAGTTGTTCTTCTGTTAAAGCATTGGGATTTTCAGGGTTAAATTCTTTTCCGTACTGCCTTCTTAGTTCACTTATTTTTATATCCGGCAGTTCACCCCTCCATGTTGTATCTCTCATGTCAGGATATTCAGTCCATGAGTATATTTGGTTTTCGGGTTTGATATATTTTATATAGATAACCCCTTTGTCATCCATTTCAACGCAAGTGCCTACTAAGCCTACTTCTGCGCTGTCATGCAGCATTTTTTCTTTTAACACATCAAACCACCCATTTGCGCCCAATACTTCATTGCAAGCAAGTTCTGTTAGTATTTCTTCCGGCAATCTTTGAAATTGGGATTGCCACATTTCCAACTCGTCTTTATCAGTAGGTATTTCGCCTTGTGGTATTAGCTGTACGCCGGATTGTTCTTGTAATTGTTCCAGCATTTTGCGGTTATAAACCACATATTCCAAATCCTGAAATTCTTTTATTTTATCCTCAACAGAAATAGTATCTATGGCCTGTACTTGTATCTTTTCCCCCCTTGCCATCCACCTGCCTACCAACCCTGAAATAATCCTGTTTACTATTTGAAGTGTCTGCCATACCAGCCTTATATAGTCTTGTTTGCCATTTATTTGAAACCTGTCCTGAAACATTGACTGTACATCAATCCTTCCATTGGCATAATTTCTGTTTTCTAAAAATTGAGCATTTCGGTTGGCGTAATACCCCCCAATACCAGAAGTAACCGTACTCCATATTTTTTGGGACATTTTTAGCCCAAACTCTTTAGAAGACTTTTCAGCGATAGAAAGCCTTTCCAACTGAAACTGTTGTAATACATCAGCTTGTGAGTGTCTTGTTGGCTTTTGACTTTCCATTTAATATTTTGAGATATAATTACCCCAAATATATTAATTTTCTAATCAACAATAAGTTTTTTTGAAAAATTTCTAATTTAATGCAGGTTCTGATTGGCTATTGTAGATAGTAACCAATGGTGTTTTCTTTGTGGGTGGTATATAAACGGGTTCTGTTAGAGCAACTATTAATATCAAAAATGAAACAACCGCATCAAATTTAGTTCTGTCGTATGGGTCAAATTTCTTTGCGGTTCTTAATAAATCTTCAAAATCTATCAAATGGCAATAACTTTCAAAATAAGCTATACCCTTATCATGTTGGGTTGTCAAACTTTGTGGTGTAGTAGGTACACCCCTTAGCCTTTCTGCTGTATCTCTTTTATGTGGCTCAATACAACTTAATGGAGTTAATGCTAAATAAAGAAGCCTGCCTCTTTCCCTAAAATATCCTTCATAATCATCAGATGTCAATTCGTAAAAAGCCTCATATCCCCAATATTCCGCTGCCATCATTACTT
>ERZ724522.1127-NODE-1127-length-15094-cov-12.592393_pt1 | contig 15094 bp, 18 predicted proteins | sample MGYA00376055_ERZ724522 | MGnify/ENA primary metagenome ERZ724522 (study PRJEB28724, sample SAMN07190884) | wastewater metagenome | isolation source: effluent of sewage treatment plant in Hong Hong | place: Hong Kong | collected 2016-03-17 ... | reverse complement strand
TACAAATAGGTTGAAATAAACCACAACTCGAAGCTAACAAGAGTCATTGCCCTGTAACGGGTGGTGGCTCGTTTTTTTATGTCTGAATTGAATAACAATCAAACTAATTCAGGAAGAGGTGGAAGGCGTGAAGGTGCTGGACGTCCAAAAGGTTCAGGCCATAAACCAAAACTTTCTGATGACCTTACAGAAGAACAAAAACAGGAACTTGTAACAACGTCTTTTCAAAAGGCAGTAGAAGGAGACTCTCGGTTACAGGTTTTTTTCCTTGAGCAGATTTACGGAAAAGCAAAGCAACAAGTCGCAGTTGATGGCGGTGAAGATGATGATGGAAACCTAATGCCGGTACTCGTAAAGTTTATCAATGCAGAAGACGATCGAAATACCAATTGAGTATAAGCGCCTTTTTGATAAAGATTGGCGTGAAGCAGCTATTTATGGGGGCAGGTATTCTTTGAAATCACATACTGTCGCTCGGTATCTTTTGATTAGAGCAAGACAAGAAAAGACTCGTGTCGCCTGTTTTCGTGAGTTTCAAAACTCTATTGCTGAAAGCTCTCATCAACTCTTAGCTGACCTTATACGAATATACGGGCTAGATGAGTTTGTAGTGACAAATAACTCAATTTACAACAAGATAAACGGCTCAGACTTCATCTTTAAAGGACTTTACCACAACGAGCAAAGCATTAAATCTATTGAAGGAATCGACATAGCTTGGATCGAAGAAGCTCAGACGGTTTCTGAAAAGAGTATTGAAGTCTTAACTCCAACAATCCGTAAAGATGGTTCACAGATTATCTATACCTATAACAGACTCCTAGAAGATGACCCAGTACACAGACGATTAGTAATCGAAGGACGACCAAATACTTTAGTCATAAATGTCAATTACGATATTGCACTCAAGTACAAGATGATGCCAGAAGTCATCAGGCTGGAAATGGAAGATGACAGAGAGAAACGCCCTGGACTGTATAGACATAAATGGCTCGGAGAACCAAACAGCTTAGAAAGAAAGATTTACAAAGACTGGGCTTTTATCGAAGGAATACCGCATGAGGCAAGACTTGAAAGGTACGGACTCGACTTTGGATACAGTAACGACCCAACAGCAATAGTTGCTATATATAAATACAACGGAGGCTTCATTCTTGATGAAATAACTTACCAGAAAGGGCTTACTAACAAACAGATAGCTGACATCCTTCTCAATGTACCTCACGCAATGGTAGTAGCAGATAGCGCAGAACCAAAGAGTATAGATGAAATAAAAAGCTATGGAGTAAACATCATACCAGTAACGAAAGGAAGGGACTCAGTAAAGCAGGGAATACAGTTTGTCCAAGAACAGCGAATATCGGTTACAAGTAGAAGTCATAACATCAGAAGAGAGTATCAAAGCTATTTATGGGAAGAGGATCGTGAAGGAAAGATAATCAACGAGCCAGAGCATCAGTTTAGCCACTCAATGGACGCTATAAGATACGGATTAGACTCATACAAGCCAGCTTATATACAAAAACCAACTAATATACTAACAAGAAGCCCTGACTTCGCACTAGGAATATGATTGACGCCTTTGAACAGTTTAAATCACAAGCCTTACTTCTATCAAAAATAATGGACGATGGGCATATTACCTTTGACGAAGTAAGAGAAGTGGTTAAGAAAATGGCAAACGTGAGAAGTGTAGATGATGGATTCGGTAAAGTTGTAGTGGAAATGACTAGGACAAACAATCAGGATATCGTAAGAGTAAGAATGATACAGGACAAAATACTAAAACCCTTAGCCTTTGAAAGGGAATAGTTGCCAAAACTCAAAAAGTAGTGTAGTATAATAATAACAATTTATCCTTTAGAGAAACTATCTCGGAGGCTTTCACATTATGTGGAGGTCTCTTTTTTGTATTATGGAAAACGAAACAAAAGCACACGAACAAGAAGAAGAGCGTGTACAAAACTCAGGGCTTGAGAAAGACCTCTTTGAACATTATCAGTTAGCACAAAACGAACTTGATGACCGTATAAACCACAAGGAGCGTGGTTTTGATGTATATGATAAGCTTTACCGAAACTACATAGACAAGAAGCGTTGGCCTTTCGCTGCTCGTGTAGCTGATGGCCGTGCCTCTTCAATTATCAATCGTAAGACAGATCGACTCCTTGCTAATCGTATGCAGGGAAAGATGGTCTCTAAGAAGCACGGGAACTCACTAGGGGCAAGAGTTATCACTGAGCTTATCAACTGTCAGTGGAATGATATAGATATACACACTGACGAACCAATGCTGGTACGTCTAAGAAAAATGGATCAAAACGCCCGTAAGTACGGTGCATCTTTTGCGTTTAATGGATGGAAAGAGTCAGATAGATTTTCAGGGCCAGTCTTTGAGCCACTTGATAACCGAGACGTTCTTATACAACCAGGGGCAAGAAACATTGACGAGGCAGAATGGGTACAGGTAAGGCGCTATCTTACTATCGAAGCCATGAAGAGGGCTAATGATGGCATGAAGGTAGGAATGATGCCACTTTATGACACAGAGGCTATTGAAAAACTCAAAGAAGCCGACTCAAAAGCAAATAATTATGTTTCTATTAACAAGTCTGTTATCGGCCTGAGTGACGATAAAAACATGCGTGTAGAGGTCGTTACTGAGTACCGACGAGACAGGCGTATTACTTTTGTACCAAAGCAAAAGGCAGAAGAGACTATCGTTCTCTCAGATGTTCCTAATCCGTATGATCATGGACAGATACCGGTACAAAGACTTTGCTACTACCCAATTGACGACGATATTTACGGACTTCCAGAACTTGAAGCAGTACAGTCCCTTATTAAAACTTCGTGGGCGTTTCTTTCTCAAGGACTTGAAGCAGCACAGAGAGAGCTTTACCCAATCATTAAAGGAAACCCAACTTCTGTACAGTGGGACACTATCTCTTTTGAAGTAGGAAAGCCTTGGTTAATGAACAGTCCGGACGACCTCGTTATCGAACAACAGAACCTCAACAACTTAAACAGGCTCACACAAATCTTCGGCCTCCTTTCTTCACTGACTCTTGAGGGTGTAGGAGAGACAGGACAAGAGATATCACAGATAGCTCAAGACGTCGGTGATAAGACAGCTACCGAAGTACGAGACACAGCCATGCTTCGCTCTGCTCGTGATAATGCTAATAAAGTTGTACTTAGACAGTTTCTCTCCCGCATGGTCTGGTTTTGGTTTCAGATGTCAAAGCAGTTTATTGACGGATACAAGCTAGTAAATATCGTAGGGAAAGACGCTATTAAGTACCTCGTCGAGGAGGGAATGCACGAGTATAAGCTATCAGATGAGGGACAAAACATGGTAGCAGAGTATTCACTTGAAAGAAATCTACCCTACGACGTCGCTTACGAGGAATTAAGAAGCACTGGACAGCTCGAACAGCACTCAAGCCCGATGTATCCAGTAGAAGCCAATGGTGAGCAACTGCCACAACTTGAACTTGAAGAAAATGGACGTGCTGGTTTCCTTTATGTCACCAAACAAGATCTAGATGGAGACTACGACTTCATACCAGACGTAGAAGCCATGAGTATGACTGATGACTCTCAGGATATCCAGGCAAAAAGCATGTTCTTTGATAGAGCTAAGTCAGTAGAACCACAACTCATGCAAGAGGGAACCAAAATTAAATGGCAAGACCTTCTTGAGTCAATGGGCTACTCAGCTAAGCTCAAGGAACCAGAGCAGTATTTTGAGCAGATATCAGAAGAAGAGATGCAAATGCAACAAATGCAAGCTATGCAAGGACAAATGCCAGAACAAGTACCGGGACAAGAACAACCAATGCAACCACAAATACAATAAAGTATGATGAATCTATTCAGAAAAGAGGAGGACAACTCCCAAGCTTTGAAGAGAGGATACGGCGCAAAAGAGTTTTTAGAGAGTGATTTCTTTAGAGAGTTTCTCTTGCCATACATGGATAAGGAGAGAATGGCTTACCCAGACCCAAGTAAAAAGGGATGGGAGGATCAGTACAGACTTGCTCATGCTAAGGATAAGGTATATGTGTCTCTCATGCAGACAGTAAACGCATGGAAAAGTGAAGCAGAAAGAATAACGAAGGAAAAAAATGAACCAGAAAAAGACATCAGTCTTGCCTGATATGTGGGAGGTAGAGGACTATCAAGTTATTTCTCTCGGGCACCCAGAAACGTGCCGTCATGAGTTTAATATGGACGGTATAACAGCAGTAAAATGTAACAAATGTGGATATGGACTCACAGGACTCAGCTTTAAGCGAGCAGAAGAACTCTGCACCATCTCAAGAAGCGTCAACAACAGAGCAATTACGGGATGAGCAGGGCAGGTTTACCACAAAGCTCTACCGAGACTCAACAGAAGATGAGCTTCGTGTACTTCCACTAAAGAGATACTTTGGTTTTGACTCAGCCGACCCTCTGCATGACGTAAAGTTAAATGATATTCTTGAGGAATTAAAGGATCATGGAATAGTTGAAGATGGCGATATCGTAGAAAAAATAAAAGAAATAGAATTAAAACTCGGAAAAGACCCTTACGAGAACAACGGGAGGCCAGCTAAAATCCTTACTTATTTGAAATTAAGTAGAGATGTGATGCAAAAGGCGAAACAATTACAGGCAATGGAGTGGGGCGGATTTGACAAAAAATAACAAATCTGCTAGTGTATAAGTACAACTTATTTCTCATCGGAAAAACCGAGGGCAATTCTCATTTATGGGAGTTGCTCTTTTTAATTTTTATCCTGTCTTGCCACTAGACATTAAACAAGTGAGTATCTATGGATGAAACAACACAGGGAGTAGAGGAAGTCGAGCAGTCTGTACAAACTGACGAGACAACCCAAGTCGAAGCCCCAACGACTGAGGAGACTACGGAGGCGAACGTAGAAACCGAGACTGATGTATTGCCAGAAGACGAACAAAAGCGTCGAGAAGCATACATTAAACAACGCCAGGAAATCAAGGCTCTACGGGAACAACTTGGTTATCAAGAGCTTGAAAAGACATTTAGCCAGCCAGTAGATCAAAATACTGACATCGATACCTTTCTAAGAAGGCAAGAAATGGCTGAAAAGGCATCTTTACAGGCCATGCAAGAAATCAGTCGACTAAAGATTGAAAGAGAAGACCAAGAACTGTACCGTGATTTCCCACAACTCAACCCAGATAGTAAAGACTTTGACCCAGCATTAGATGCAAGAGTGGCTGAGAAGTATTACTTCTTAAACAATGTTCGCGGTGAAAACCTCACTCCGTTACAAGTCGCTCAAATCATAAATGAAGAGAGCAACGGACTCGTATCAAAGGTAAAAGAAGAAACTATACAAGAAACCAAAGAGAGAATAAATAGACGAGAGCTTGCTACCGGAGAGGTAACAAATAATACTGTTGCCAAAAATCCAAGTAGTCAGGAAAGTCTAGAAGCTCTGAGGGACAGGGTTCGTAGAGGTGATATGGATGCCAAAATCGAATATGACAAAATAATCTTCGGCTAGGGCAGAGCCACATAAAACACTATGGCATACCCAAATGGTATTCAAACTTATCAGGAGACCACACGTCGCGAAGACTTGATTGACGTTATCGCTGACATCTCACCTGATGAGAACCCTTTGATGACGATGCTTGGTACAACTAGCGCTGCTCAAACTCTTCACGAGTGGGCTGACTACTACCAGGGACGTCCATCAAGCAACACTAAGTCAATCGAAGGTGACGACGCTACTTTCTCTGACCTTTCTGTTCAGACTCGAAAGAACAACATCACCCAGATCATCACTCAGAACTTTGCAGTTACCGAGACTGAGGCTGCTGTCGATAAAGCTGGCCCTCGTGACGCAATGGCTCGTGAGCGTACCCGTGCATTAGGTCGCTGGAAGAACCAAGCAGAATACGCTGTTCTTCGTGGTACTAAGGCATCAGGTTCATCTGGTGTAGCTCGTGAAACTGGCGGTATTATTCAGTTTGTAATTGACGAAGGAAAGTACACACAACGTGCTTCTGGTACATCTCTTACTGAGGCTGAGTTTAACGACATGGTAAACGACTCTTGGGACGTTACTGACGAGGCTGTTGTCGACTGGATTCTTACTACTGGTAAGCGAAAGCGTGACATCTCTGGTTTTACCGCTAACAACACTCGCTTCATGGAAGCTGGTGACAAGCGTCTTGTAAAGCCGGTTGCAGTCTATGAGTCAGACTTCGGTGTTCACAAGATTAAGGCTCACAAGGATATGTTGACTAACGCAGTTCTTGGTATCCGTAAGGAAAACATCAAGGTTGCTTACTTGACTAACCGTAAGCCTAAGTTTGTAGAACTCGCCAAGACCGGTGACTCTGAGAAGGGACAAATCGTAGGAGAACTCTGCCCTGAGGTAATGAGTGCTCGTGCTATGACCCTCCGAGCAAACTACAACTTGAACTAGTCAGACAATTTAAATCTGTGGGAAGCGGGCAGTCTTCCCTCAAGAGAAAGCCTCTCTACTGCCCTAGAGGGGTTTTCTGTTGAAAAAGTATATGCAAAAGATTCTATACAATACAGACGCAAGAAAAGACACGCTACTTGGTATTAACAAGGGAGCTGATCTTATTAAGATTACACTTGGGCCAAAAGGTCGAAATGTAACTATTGCTAAAAAGTACGGAGACCCAATCATAACGAATGATGGGGTAACTATTGCAAGAAACCTTCACTTTTCAGATGGACAAATTGGTCTTGACTTTATCAAGCAGGTAACAGAGAAATCAAACGACAAGGCCGGAGACGGGACAACTACTACAACACTTCTCACGCAAGTAATGGCTAATGAAGGTAGTAAGTATATCGAAGCCGGAATGAACCCAACGCTTTTCAAGCATGGTATGCGAGACGCTAAAGACCGAGTAATTGTAGAACTCGTCAAAAACTCTCGTAGCCTTAAAACAAGAAAAGAAATAGCACAGGTAGCTACTATATCAGCCGAGTCAGAGGAGATGGGGGAAATGTTGGCAGACATCATCTCAGACCTTGGACGTGAAGCCTATATAACTATTGAGGAGGGTGGGAATAGCATCACTGTCAAAAAGGTAAAGGGAATGAGCTTTGATAATGGAAAGCTCGACGACTCACTCTCAGATGAGCTTAAAAATCCATACGTCTACATCACCAGCAAAAGGATCAGAGAAGCAAGTAAAATAGTTGAAGTGTTAGAATTAGCTGATGAAAAAGGAGCTACTGACGTACTCTTTATTGCAGACGACATAGAGGGGGAAGCCCTTGATACACTCACGTCAAACCATAAACGGGGTGTAATGAACATATCAGCCGTAAGCGTCCCTGGTTTTGGACTAGAAAAGAATGAGATTGCTCAAGATATAGCTATCTTTACTGGTTCAGAGCTAAACGATGAGATTATACTCTTTGGAAAAGCTGAAAAAGTAACTCTTTCAAAGGATAGTTTTGTAATTATCGGTGGTGGAGGAAAGAAATCATCTGTCTCTAAGCGCATCAAGGAATTAAAAGAGCAGAAAACTGATACCACAATGGAAAAAGAGGGTATACAAAGACGTCTTGCTCGGTTTACAAGTGGTGTTGCAGTCATTGAAGTTGGATCACCCATTCCATCAGACCTGGTGTATCTAAAGCATAAGGTGGAAGACGCTGTATCAGCCACGAAATCAGCCCTAGAGGAGGGTATTGTTCCTGGTGGAGGTATTGCTCTCTACCATGCGTCAGGAGCGATTACAGTGCCATCTGGTGACGTCTCATATACATCTGGTTATGAGCTTGTACTTAAGGCAATTAAATCTCCGGTATTCCAAATACTAGAGAACGCAGGGCTTAATCCTCACGAGATAGTAGCTCAATTTGCAGGAAAATCTAACGTATACGGATTTGATGCGTTCACTGGTCAGTATGTAAAAGATATGTTCAAAGAAGGTATTACAGACCCATTAAAAGTAACGAGAACAGCCCTAGAAAACGCTGTGTCGATTGTATCAACAGTGCTAACTTCCGGAGGTTCAATCATTGATTATGAAGATAACACCAAAGAAAAATAAATACCACATCCAAATCGGTGGTAAACAAAAAGGAAAAATTATCTCAACTGAAACAAAGTCAGATGTTGGATTGGTTCTATCCTCTGGTGATGGTTGTGAGTACAAGAAGGGAGACGAGATTTTCTTTGAAGGACATAAGGTCGTTGTCACTCTTATTAGGGGAGAAAAGGTATACACAATAGATGAAAGTTTTGTAGAGGGTAAAGTTGAATAGTATGTACGACCACAAAGGAAGGCCACAAGCAATCGTCAATGCAGTAGATCATCTCTTGAAACTAACGAAGTCAAAGGGGCTTTGGGATACTGTTGAGTTTATCCTCAATATCTGGTTTGAAAATCATAAAGAAAAGTATGAGGAACATAAGCAACTCATGGAAGATGTTAGAGAGACCAGAAAAAAAGATGAGGCAATTACCGAAAAGACACGGATGAAATACATGGGGGAGATACCACAGGAAGTAATGGAGACGCTAGAAATGGTCATTGGCGGACAAATACAACAGTACGGCGAGAGGAAGTTTTACAGAGAGTTTTTCAGTAAGTATCCATATTTTAGATCATCAAGAAAACGCTATGATAGCACTTAATGTCATCTCAGAGGGAACAAACAAAAAGAAGAAGCAGCTCGAAAGAATGCTCAAGTCAGCAGCTCCGTTTGTTAATGGGATATATCTTACTTTTACAAAGTCTGAGGAAAGCAAGAAGTATTTTGAAGAAAAGTTTAAGGCTAAGGTATCTTTCTTTGAATGGTGTGACGACTTCTCAAAATCTCGTAACTTTGCTCTATCCCAAGTACCAGAAAACTTTGAGTACATTCTTTGGCTTGATACTGACGATATTCTTGTCAATGGCTCTCATCTAAAAGACCTGAAAAGCTTTGACGCTTTCTTCATGGACTATAACTACAACATCGACAAAAAGACTGGAGAGGTTTTGATTAAACACCCAAGAGAAAGAGTGGTACGTCGAGGCGCTTTTGAGTGGAAGGGTCAACTACACGAGACACTGATACCGAATAAGAAGGTACGAAATGTGCAGGTAAAAAATATCTGGGTAGACCACTATCCCGAAGAAGAAGATATAAAGGAGGGAGAAGTGCGAAACGCTCGTATTCTTGAGAAAGCCTTTAAGGACGAAAAGGGTCGTGACCCAAGGACTATCTATTACCTGGCAAGGACTTATTATGACCTTGAAAGATACGAAGAATGTCGAGAGCTTTTGAAGCGTTATCTTACTATGTCCGGCTGGGACGAAGAGAGGGCTATGGCTTGGAATTACCTTGGTGAAATCTCACTCAAAGAGATGAAACCAGATGACGCAGTGCTTAACTATCTCATGGCTATCAAGGAGCGTCCAGAGTTTCCGTTGTTTTACATCAACATTGGCGTGGCTTACTCTTTGGCTAAAGACTTTGATAAGGCGTTGCACTATACAAAGGTAGCTCTCAGGATGGACGAGTATAAAACAGCTATGGTGCTACTACCGAGAGATGAAAAGGTTAAAGCACTAGAGACAATCTACCACTGCTGTATTGCTAAAAATAAGTTTAAGGAGGCTTTGGGAGCAATAAACCAGATGCTCACATTCTTTCCTAACGACAAAATGTTTAACGACCGTAAGAAGTTTATCGAGGAAACCTTGGAGCTTACAGAGATGGGCAAACAAGTAGGGAACATGCTTAAAGAGGTAGATGATGACAAGAAAGCCGCCTTACTGTATGCATTGCCAGAAAGACTTGCAGAAACACAATTTGCAGAGAAACTAAGACAGCAATTTTTACCGCCTATCAACTGGCCTGAAAACTCTATTGTCTATTTTTGCGGTCGTGGATTCGAAAAGTGGAGTCCAGAAAATCTCAAACAGGGTATCGGTGGAAGCGAAACGGCTGTCATCCAGCTTTCTAAGGAGTGGGTCAAACAAGGGTATAACGTTGTCGTTTATGGTGATCCGCAAGAGGAGGGTGTATATGACGGCGTACAGTACCTTTCTTATTGGCGTTTTAACCCAAAAGATACGTTCGATACCTTCATAGTCTGGCGAAACGAAACCCTGTTAGATTTCGATATCAAGGCTCGTAAGGTGTTTTTAGACCTACACGACGTACCGGAAGCAGGGGAATACACAAAGGAAAGACTAAAGCGTGTTGATAAAATCTTTGTAAAGTCTCCGTATCACCGCTCACTTCTACCAGACGTACCAGATGAGAAGTTTGTCATTATACCGAATGGTATCGACCTAACAACACTGCCTAAAGAAATCAAGAAAGAGGGAGTCAAGGTAGTTTATGCTTCGAGTTACGATAGAGGATTAGAAAAGGTCTTAGAGATTGGCTGGCCGATAATCAAGAAAGCTGTACCAGAAGCAGAGCTTCATATCTTCTATGGCTGGAACCTCTTTGAGTCTCTCAATAAACACAATCCAGAGCGCATGGCTTGGAAAAAGAAAATGGATAAACTCATGGAACAGCCGGGAGTATTTCATCACGGCCGTGTATCACAACAAGATCTTATAGCTTTTAAGGCTAAGTCTTTAGTCCACTACTATCCGACAACATTTGAGGAGATTGACTGTATTAGCGTAAGAGAAAGTGCAGCCGTTGGTTGTATCCCAATTACAACTGACTACGCCGCTCTGTCTGGCAAAAGATATTGTGAGACATACATTGGTAACCCGCTTGAAAAATCGACTCAAGAAGATATAGCTGATGCCGTAGTGTCTGAGTTAAAAGAGCCAAGCGGGACAGTAACCCTAGAAGCGGACTTTATAAATCCAGCCAGAGAAGAAAACTGGCCTCATATATCGCATCTATGGACAAACCAAATGTAATCGAAAAGTTTAATACCGCTATCTTTGTAGAGGAGTTTTGCCAAGTAATAACTCCCATAGTTGGACGTGTGGAGACAATATATGAGATCGGCTCACTAGATGGAGATGACGCAAGGAGAATGAGGCCGTATTTTCCGGACGCTGAGGTATTTGTTTTTGAAGCATTAAAAGAGAATTATGAACGCTATCTTAAAGACGATGAAACGCTTATTACTTTCAACGTCGCTATCTCTGATACTGATGGTGAAGCTACGTTTTACGAGAAAGAAACAAATGGTATCCACTCAATCCACGATCGAGGAGGAGTTGGAAAATCATACACTGTTGCAACAAGAAGGCTAGACTCTATCATTGAAGAATATAACCTCCCACAGCCAGAGGTGATGAAAATAGATGTTGAGGGAGCAAGTATTGAGGTATTAAGGGGCATGGGAAAATACCTTGATGGAGTAAGGGCTATACACCTAGAAACCGAGGATTACCCGTATTTTCAAGGTGAAGTGCTACATGACGAAGTATGCAAGTATCTTGAAGAAAAAGGATTTATCTTGGTGCAAATCAATAAGAATAAGGTAGACGATAACGGCCACCAATACGACACTATATGGGTAAAATAGTCTTTATCTATGACCACGCCTATCCAGAGATATGGAGAGATGGACTCTGGGCTGCACTAGAACTCCTCAAACAAGATTTTGATGTAGAGAAGTTTAATCTACGCACCGATACTTTACTTCCAGAAGCGGACTTTTATTTAGGGTGGGGAGCGTTTGGATCACCAGTCACGGAATACATGAAGGGGATAAATGAGAAAAAAGGTATTTGTATCGGAGGAGTACCGTTACCGGATATAGATGATAGGTTTGATGTCTATTTCTACGAGACAGAATGGTACGGGAAACAGCTTAGAGCTGAAAACAAAATCCATGCTTTCGGGGTAAACACAAATATATACAAGCCAATACCTACTGAGAAAATATATGATTGTATCACTGTCGGCGCGTTCTCTCTATGGAAGAGGCTGCCAATGATAGCAAATAGGGGTGGGGTTAGACTTGCAGTCGGAGAGATACAAAAGGGTAATAAAAAAGAAAGCTACGAAATAATCGCTGAACTGTTAGAGTCTGGTGTCGGGGTAATGGATATGGTAGAGCCAGAAAAACTAGCTTTGCTCTACAACTCATCGAAAGAGGTCTATATACCGGCCACAGTCTTTGGTGGAGGGGAGAGAGCAGTACTTGAGGCTAGGGCTTGCGGTGTTCCGGTCTCAATAGCTAAAGACAACGATAAACTAACAGAGCTTTTAAGAAGTGAAGTCTACAATGAAAACTATTATTATAACCAATTAAAAAAAGGAATATGTCAACTCTTGGAGAAGAAAGAATACTAGAAGGCGAAACGCCACAGCAGTACATAGACGAACACTATGCTCGCTATAACTTCGCTATGAACTTTGTAAAAAAAGGAGATATCGTTGGAGATTTTTCTTGTGGTACTGGCTATGGAACAGCTAAGCTTGCTACTAAGGCAAAAAAGGTAATCGGAGCTGATATCTCTGGTGAAGCAATAGACTACTGTAAAGAACAGCACTCTGCTGATAACATCGAGTATAGAGTAATGAACTTCGATGAGTCTGAGCTTCCAAAGACAGATATTGTAACGTCATTTGAAACTATTGAACACGTCGATAATCCACTTGGGTTTATTAAGAAAATTAAAGAAACATCAAAAGCTTTGGTATTCTCAGTGCCAATGCGTTGCCCATCACGATTCCATAAAACCGTATTTGAAAACCTTGGAGAGGTGAAGGCTTTGTTTGACCAAGCGGAAATGCCTGTCACGCTTTATTCTCAGAAAGCATACGAGGGTGACTGTCACATTGGCGATCCAGACGAAACTAAATACTATTGTGTAGGTGTATGGCAAAAACAAGCGTAATTATCCCTCACTGGCCTTGGGGCGAGGAGATACAAGAGAAACTAAGGCAGTGCGTTCAAAGCTTATCTGGCGCTGATGAAGTCCTTATTGTTGTCAATGATAAAATAGGTTTTGCCAAAGCTGTCAATCAGGGATTAAGGAGTGCAACGGGCGACTATCTCATAGTCCTTAATAACGACACCATTGTCTCTGGCGACTTACATGACCTCTGCATAGAAGGTACTGTAACCTCACCACTTGTTAATGGAATGGAAAAGAGTTTTTGGGGCGCATGTTTTTGTATCCCCCGTGAAGTGTACGAGAAAGTTGGCGGACTAGACGAAGACTTTAAGGTCGGATACTTTGAAGACGATGCTTATATTATCACCCTAGAAAGAGCCGGTGTCCCTATGGGTGGTGTTCGTACAGTGAATATATCAACTCAAGGTGGTGCAACTATGCAGACATTGGAAGATAGAGACGAGATATTTAAGACTAACCAAGAGATATTTAGAAAAAAGTATGGTAACAGTAGTAACGCCAACTAAGTATAATGATAGATTGGAGCTAGTAAGAGACGCCCTGAGCAGGCAATCTTTTCGTGATTTTGAGTGGCTCATTTGCTCAAAAGAAGACCCTAAAATACCAGAAGCTCGATGGATAAAAGATGTGTTTGATGATGGGTTTTGGAGCTTAAATAGAGCGTATAACGAGCTTTTTAAAGAGGCAAAAGGTGATATCATCGTTACATGGCAAGATAACATCTGGGCTGATGAAAAGGCTTTAGAGAAGTTTTTTTTGGCAGTTGAGGAAACGAATGGTTTTGTTTCTGGTGTTGGAGACCAATATGGACGATTGGGTGAATACGGAAAACCAGAAGTGAAAGTGTGGATTGACCCACGAAAGACAGAACGTTACGGAACGTTTTATGAGTGCGAACCAAACGATATCGAGTGGAACTTTGCAGCTTTCCCCAAAAGGGCAGTCTTTGAAGTTGGTGGTATGGACGAGTATTTAGACTTTCTCGGTTTTGGTGGAGACCAACTACAAGTCATGGAACGTGTAGATGAGGGTGGATGGAAATGCTACCTTGACCAATCAAATGAGTCGTTTACACTCCGCCACGGAAGAGTGAAGGGTTGGGACAAAAACCACGTTCTCTTTAATGGTAAGTACGACAAGCGTAAAAATGAACTCAAGAAAAGCGGTACTTGGCCGATACTTGCGTATTTGTAAAAAGTATGCTATCTTAGAATAAAATCGCATATAGAACCCGTCTAATGCCCTAACCATACCTGGAAGGGGCTTTTTTATTATGGCAGAACGAACACAATATGAACTCATGGAGGATATAGGTGCTATCGTCAATGGTGATGCATCTGCTCCTACACTTGACTCTGATGAGTATAATCTTTTTTCAAAGGCACTGAACTCCGCTGAAAGGAAGTGGGGAGCTGTTGATTATAACTGGGAAATCCTAAGAGATATCCATAGAACAACAGTACCACAATCAGGAACATCAGTAGCTATACCAGATAGCCTTATAAAGCTTTCTGGCTATGTTGATATTGGCGGAAATTATTACACAGAAATACGCCCACAGGATGTACCGTCGCAATCTATGGACTCACAGTATGTTGTCCTTGACCGAAGAAACGGATACATGACTATAAACCCAGCCAGTGCAACCGAGCTATCCGTCACTGTACCATTCCACTCTAAGGTGACCACACTAGCTACTTCAACAGCTATACCACTTTGTCCATCAGAGGAGTATCTCGTGAAAGAAGCAAGTGCTTATATTCTCTTCGGACGATCAGATGGACGTTATGTTGAATTGAGAGATGACGCATCAGAACTTCTGCAACAAATGGTCGGTCAAGAAGTGTCAAAATTACAACAGTTTGACTCAACAATAAAAACAGGTATTACAAATAAAGGATTTACGCTTGGGGCTGACGTATGATAAAAACCCGTAAGCGGGGCAGCGTTCAATTCAATAAAAATACAAACGTCACATGGAACTCCTTTAGAAGGGGAGTAAACTTGCTTTTGCAGGACTTTGAGCTTGGTGATGAGGAATACAAAAAGGGAGATAACCTGATTATTAAAGGAAAAGGAATACTCACCCAACGACCAGGGAGTCAGGACTACTCTTTAGCTGGTACTGGCAAAGTACGTCTTCTTAGAGGATACTATCCAAAATCATCAGGAGCATCTCACCAACTTCTTTCTTTTACAGATAACGGATATCTAACAAAGAAAGTAA
>ERZ724522.1126-NODE-1126-length-15124-cov-32.581923_pt1 | contig 15124 bp, 16 predicted proteins | sample MGYA00376055_ERZ724522 | MGnify/ENA primary metagenome ERZ724522 (study PRJEB28724, sample SAMN07190884) | wastewater metagenome | isolation source: effluent of sewage treatment plant in Hong Hong | place: Hong Kong | collected 2016-03-17 ... | reverse complement strand
GCCAGCTCGGCGAACTCCTGGTCCAGGGCCATCACGGCGTTGTATATCTGGGTGATGACGATCGGGTAGTACTTGCGCAGGACCTCGACCTTGGCGTCGAAGTCCTCGTCGGGGGTCATCGGGGCCAGGGTGGTGACCAAAGGGGCTCCGTTGACCGTCCGGATCCCGGCGGCGCAGACCCCCAGCTGATAGGCCCGGTGGGCCATCTGGGAGCCCTCGTACTGGCGGGTGAACATCCCGATCCGCAGGTCGTCGTCCACGCACAGGGACTGGATGCGGACTTGGAACCCCATGACGTCGATGGTCTTGGAGCGCTGGCCGACCGTCATGAGCTGACTGAATAGCAGCCGCTCCTCATCGGACAGCTCGGTGACCTCCTCAGGGTCCTGCTCCTCGGGAAGGTCCAGGAAGGGGTCGACCGGTTCCTCGGCGAACATCTCGGGCGGGCGCAGGCCGGTGTCGGGGGGAGGCAGAGGGCCCAGGTCGGGTTCGGGGACGGTGGTGCTCATCGATCGGTCCCCCCACTGTCGGGGGACTGGGGGATGTTGGGATCAAGGGGGTATCCGAGCTTACGAGCGTGCTCCACCGCATTCTGGGCATGGGCGAACTTGGGGTCGGACCAGGCGTCGGGCTCCAGGGCATGAAACGCCCCATGCTGCTGAGTGACGGCAATCGGCCAGGCCTCGTGCAGGAATCCGACCACACCCTCGTCGGGGACGACGAAGATATCGCCGTGCTTGATGGAGTCGAGGTACTGGGACTTGTCGTACCCCTCGCCGGTGCTTCTGAAGGTGTGGACGTTCACCCCGCTGGGATGCGGCTCGGTGGTGTGTTGGTGAATCGCGTCCTCACGCTGGCGCTCGTACTCGCGCCACATCTCCTCATCGGTCATGTCGTCCTGACCGAACGCGGCCCGGCGATGGGTGCCCGACGGGATGCCGACACCGCGCAGGGCGGAGGCGAACTTCTCCGGGGGAGGCAGAGGTGTCGGTTCCTTGGTGGGGAGGTGGTAGGACTCCGACTGGCGGGCGATGCGTGGGGGCATGGTGTCTCCTTCTGCTCCTTATTCAGGGGCGGGGGCACGCCAGACCCACACCTTGTTGCCCTGGTTGGGGACCTTGGTGTAGCCGAGCGCCTGCATGATCTGGCGCTCGGTCATGGACTCAACACCGGGGAGGTCAGGATACCTGGCCTTGAGCTTGTAGGACATGCACTCATACCGGCCCCGTGCCTCCTTCCCGTTCCACCACACATAGCCGGGTGCCGACTCGTTGACCAGACCAAACCCCAGCATCGGGTACATGTCTCCGGTGGTCTTGGCCTTGTCGGAGTAGCTGACGATGCTGGAGGGGTCATGTTCGGCCAGGAAGTGTGCGAACAGGCGGGAGGCCCCGCCGGGCACCAGGTGATGCTTCTTGACGCAGAAGCGGATCAGCTCCCACTCGACGGGGTCGGCCTTCTTCTGTTCCCGGGGCTTCCCGAAGGTCATCAGGGCCAGTAGCTCACCGTCGCTGTAGAGGCCGTAGCGTACCGAGGAGACGCTGTTGCCCTGGAGGTGGTTCTCGTTGAGGAACACCCGTGTATCGGCCGCTGAGACGGCGGCAATGACGCACTGGCGGGCACCCACCCGGGTGGAGTGGGTCTTGTCGGCCTGCGCCTCGATGATGGAGCGGATCCGGGGATCGTCCCACTCCCACTGGTAGACGGTGAAAGGGAGTCCTCGGGGTATGGAGTTGCGGTACTGCCTGCTGTAGCAGGCCTTGCACAGGCCCTTGGCGCAGACCTTCTTGTCGCAGCCGTTGGAGCAGGTGGTGTTGGTGATCGTCCGAGCCCTGTTGGCGGCGATTACCTTGGCCTTGGTGGCCTCGCTCATCCCCTGGTGGCGTCCGCAGGTACATCCGGGTTCACACTTCATCAGACATCTCCTCTCCGGCCTCGTTTCGCTTCATGAGGTTGCAGAGGAAGTGCGCCAGCTGCACATTGGATTCGACGTGGTCGCCGCCCCTGCTCATCGGGATGATGTGGTCGAGGGTGGCGCACAGCAGGTCCGGCCAGGGGATGTCCTTGTCGACCGGTTCTCTGCACAGTCCGCAGATCCATAGGTCTCGCTCGAAGATGGTGAGTTTATTGATGGGAGTGTACTTGACACCGAACTTCTTGGCCCGACCCCGATGTCCGCTGTCTAACTGGGTTTTCTTCTGCCACTTGCGGTTGATGGCCAGCTTGCGCTCTCTGTTCTTCTCCACCCACTCGCGGTCGAGCTTTCGCTTCAGGTCGCGGTTCTGTGCGTTCCACTCGATTCCATAGAGGCGACGTTCTTCGCGGTGCTCTCGTGCGTACTTCCGCGAGAACTCCCGGCCACAGGGCTTGCAGTAAGAACCTGTTCGGTAGAAGTGATCAGCGGGCTTCTCTTCCTTACAGATGGCGCAGCGCCTTACCGGTGTCATCCGCTCATTCTAGCCTATGAACGAGAAATCCCATGGTCCATGAGGGTGCTCTGGTGAGAGGGTCTGCTGAATGACCCCCACCCGTGCGGATCTCGCTTATCCAGAGAGAAATCCCATGGTTAGGGTAGGCTTACTAGACCGGCGTGGAGTATGTATATTGGCAGGTCAAGGTCTTGGGAAGCACCATTGTACCGATATTGACGTTCTCGCCCTCATCGATGTCGACAATGACAACGTTGTGGTATACCCTTGCCCTCATGATTCCGGAAGGGGAGCGCACCAACTTTTGCATCGTGATGTTCCCCAGCGCCAGCTGTCGCCGGAGGACCTCCAGGAGGTTGAAGGTGCCCTCCAGGCCGGGCAGGGTGGCCCAGACCGGGGACAGCCAGCGCTCGTAGAAGGTCATCCGGATGGTGCCGACACCGACGGCGGCCGGGATGACGATCTCCAGGGGGACCGGCTCATCGATGGGCTGGACGGCGACGGCCGTGGCCACCGGGGTGGGCGGGGTGTCCTGGATGACCTGCAGATAAGCCAGGCGGGTCCCCTGGAAGAGCAGGGTGGTATACCCCGACCCGGCAACCCTGATCTTGCCTTCCATCGTTTACTCCTCGGCTGTCATGTGGATTGGAGGGTGTTCTCGGACCCGCCGAATGCACTCGACAGGTTGGCCGCGTTGGCGGTGGAGCCCACCGAGGTGGTGTCGCCGGTGGAGAGGCTGATGGCGAACCGGACCACGATGTAGTTCAGCGGCCAGCTGGGCCTCCAGGTGAAGGTCACCTCCAGCACATCGGGGTTGCTTCGCAGCTGACGGACCTTCAGGCCGGTGTAGTCCAGCAGCAGCTGGTCCCGGTAGAGGCTCTGCAGCGCCGCCTCGGCCGAGGCCTTGACATTGATCAACGTGTAGTCGTAGATCGGGCTGCCGATGAGGTTGGCCGCCTCCAGGTAGTCGCGCAGGCGGAAGGTCAGGGAGTCCTTCTGGCCGATGACCGACCACTCCCGGGTCTCCAGGTCGGTGGTGTCGGTGGTGACGCCGTGCCGGACCCGGATGTTCTGCAGGCGGGACTTCTCGATGACGCAGAGGCCGTTCTCGGACTCCAGGTTCTTCTGCTCTTCGGGCTGGAGTTCGGTGACCGCCTTCCAGCCGGTGATGCGCTTCTGGGTCAGGGGCTCGGCGAAGCTCTTCGCCACGGTCATCCCGGCCAGGCAGGCGGCCATGTACTGACCCCCGAGGACGACGTCGTTGTTCAGCTCGGGGCTGGTGTAGGTGAAGGTGGCCGGGGAGACCAGCATCACCCGCTCGTCGGTGATGGTCTGGGCGTTGAGGATGCGCTGGGCCGAGGCCACCGCGACGGTGGTGCCGTCCATGCCGAGGATGGCGCGCCGCTCGAAACGGTTGGAGGACTGGGAGTCGACGTGCTGCTGGACCAGGGCGTGCATCTGGGTGCTGCCCGAGCAGGAGCACACGATGGCCACCAGCTCCTGGTCGCGCAGCTTGTCCAGGGCGTCCCCGTAGTCCCCGGTGGTGGGGGAGCCCGGTGTGGTGGGCTTCACCGCCACACAGACGACGCGATGGGCCCCGTTGAGGAGGGCGAACTTGGCCGCCAGGGTCAGCTCCGACTGGACCTCCCCGGTGGTGGTGTCGAAGGGGTCGCCGTAGGCGGTCCGGACGTCGTCGTAGTCGTAGAAGATGTACGGGTCGTAGTAGGTGCTGTCGGTGTACTGGTAGGCGACCTGGACGGTGTCGGCGACCTGGATGTGACCGCCGTCGATGACGCGGGCGATCGCATAGGTGGCGTCGTCGGTGTCGATGGTGCCCGATACCAGTTCGACGGTGAAGTCGGTGCCCACCGCATAGACCTGACCGGAGTTGGGGTCATGGACGACGATCGTGGAGGTGTCGATACCGCTCTTGGTCAGGGTCCGGTTGACGGCCGGGGTGTCCTCGGCGGTGTCGGCGTTGATCTTGACCGACTCGACCCAGGTCCGGAAGCCCACGGCTGTGCCGAACAGGCCGACGGCGGTGGGGACCGAGGAGTTGACGGCCAGCTGCGGCCCCTTGACCGCCTCCGTGTAGATACCTGGTGGCAAATACTTAGAGAAGTCCGTCGCACTAGTAGCAGTCATGGGCGATACCCTCCTTGAGGTGCGGACCTCCGAGCCCGGTCAGTCATCAGAACATGCACCCTCTCGTGTGGCCTCTCCCTCATTGTTGCGCCGGAGGGAGTTCTACACCGAGCGCCACTGCCGGTCGTGGTCGTAGTCCACTTCGTCAGCCCAGGTGACCCTGGACAGGGTGTAGGTACCCTCATGATCCATCAGGACATTGAAGCTGCCGATGAGGTCGAAGGCCCACCCGTCTTCGTAGGCCAGGATGTCCGGCTGCCAGGGGGTGCCCTGGGTGGACTGCTGGCCGGAGGGGTAGAGGATGTCGGTCATCAGGGTCATGGCGATGTAGGGGTTGTCCACCAGGGCGGTCTTGAGGCCCCGGTATTCTTTGGTGTCCTCGTCGATCTTGGTCAGGACCGGGTTGGGGGGCCGGGAGAAGGCCAGCATGGCGATCAGGGCGTCCGAGAGCCGGTCGCGGTCCTTGTTCTTCAGGGCGACGATCGTCAGGGTGACCCGCCCCTGGACCTCCCACTCCTGGACCTCGCACCAGACGCCGTCCTCGTTGCGGACAACCGCACCGTGGTCGATCCCGGCGCGCTTGAGGCTGGTGATGGAGAACTGCACCCACACCCCCGGGTACTGAACCTCCTTGAGGGGGTACTCCAAGTCGACGTAGACCGTCTGGGCGTCGGTGGTGGCGGTGTCGTCGTCGGCAGAGGTCATGACCGTCATGCCGGTGTCGGTGAAGGCGGTCCGGACGGCGGTGACGATGGCGCGCTTGACGACCTCGATGACGCCGCCCTCCACACCCCGGGGCAGTGTCTGGGGGACCTGGGTGACGGTGTCGGGGAGGTCCAGGTCGGACATGAAGATGCTTGGCGCGTACCGATCCTCGTCAGGCATTGGTCTTCCCCTTCAGGGCGTTCATCATCATCTGCTTGATCTGGGGTTGAGCTTCTTGAATTGCTTTTCGTAGCGCATTTTCCATGAAGTGAGACCCACCAAGTCCCGGGTGACGCCATCGAGCGTCCCGCCACTTGCGCACGCCGCCGGGGAGGGTGACCCAGCCGGGCTCGCCGACATGGCCGCCCCGGCGGAAGCTGGTGGTCCCGTTCGGTCCCTTGAGGGGGACCGTGCGGCCGTTGACCCAGTGCATCAGGAAGGGCTTGATGCCGCGCTCTTGGTAGAGGAGATATCGCACCGAGGTGCGGATGCCGACGGTGCCCTCTTGACTGAAGGGATCTAGGGAATCAGCAGAACTATTGCTCCAGCCTCGCCCCTTGATGTCCTCCCGCGCCAGTTGGACTGCTCGCGTCGAAATCTGCTGACAGGTGGACTGGGGCAAAGGGACCTTCATGCTCCACTCTCCACAGAACAAACCAAGGTATCATGTAGTCCACGATGACCAATTGCTCTATTGAGGAATGTACCCGCCCTGCACGCACCAGGGGGTGGTGCGGCACCCATTATCAGATGTGGAGACGACGAGGCACTCCTTCTCCTCCTCGCCTTATCAGACCGCAGGGCCTGAGCAGGGCAGACTCCTTTTCTTGGCACATGCCGGGCAATCCGCCGACCGAAGGATGCTGGGACTGGACTGGACACACCCATCGCCAAGGATATGGCGTCATGAGGTGGGAAAACCAATTGCTTCTGGCGCACCGGGTGTCCTACGAAGTCTTTGTCGGTGACCTGACTGATGATCAATGCGTTCTGCATTCCTGTGATCGACCTGCGTGTGTGCAGCCCGCGCATCTTCATACAGGAAGTCAGATGGATAACATCGCCGAGGCGGTGCAACGACGACGGCTTCCCCACGGGGAGGGCCATTCCAGGTCGAAATTGTCTGAGGTGGATGTGCTGTGGATTCGAGACCAGAAGAATATGACCCATCAAGCGATGGCTGATCGCCTTGGTGTCAACAAAACCACCATAACTATGGTTGTTAACGGACGAACCTGGACTCATCTGCTTTGAGGTCTTCAGGCCCACCTGACCCTCTCCGGGGAAGGCGGTGACGGCTTCGATGGACTTCTCCGACCATCCCCGGGAGGCGATGTCCTCCCGGGCGAACTGCACGGCGCGGGTACTGATCTGCTGACAGATTGAGATGGGCAGAGCGACTTTGGTCATCAGTCCCTCCCCAGGCGCTGGATGGGACGACCGGCCAGATCTCTCTGGTGCACCATGTATGAGCGGGGGTGGGGCCAGTCAGAGTCAGATTTGAGGGCATTGCGAGGCACCTCGACCACTACGCCCACATTGCCGTACTTCCCCTTGAAGTCGGGGTCGTTTCGGTTGTCGTAGGTGGTGAAGAAGTTGTACAGCTCATCATCGGTGGGGGGGAAGTCAGGATCGTGCAATGACTCTGCCCAGGGAACGAACCTCTGGTCCCTGAGTATCTTCTTGGCCTTCTCCGGCGTCGTGAAGTGCACCATCTTGACCATGTCAGAGGACGCCCTCCGCTGCTGCGGGCCGCCGGTGTAAGGAACGCCGTACTCAGCCATGCGAGTTGCCTGATGGGGGTCATCGAGCACCTCCAGCCAGCGAGAATCCCCGAAAGTATTCGGGATCCACACGTTGGTGACGTTCATGGGGTGCCCGGGGCGCATGGTGACTTCACCCTCGGTCTGCATGGTCGTCGCATCTTCACCATGGTTGTTCGGGTCATGACCCGAGCCATCCCAGTCGGCACCGATGACTACTGGGTATCCCGGCCCGACCTGGGGGGAGGCTGCAGTTTCAGCGAAGTCTTTGCGGTTTGTCCAGTGGCGACCCATTCCCGGCATCTCGCCGGTTTCCTGATCCTGCCATCCGCGCTGACGCTCCCAATGTCCGTTCTCGATGTGGTCCAGGAGCATCGGCCCCAACTTCATGTGCTGGCCGACCTCACTCTCCTCCAGTGGCATCTGGGTGTACCGGTGGATGGCGTCGGTGAGTTCAGGGGGGAGATTCTGCAGGCGCAGGCCCCGGTAGATCTTAACGGGCTTCTCGGGGGTGCCGACCGTGTCTGGTAGCCAGGCCATGGCGGTGCGCCACGGGTACTGCTCGGCCTGACTGAGGATCCTCATGGGCGTGGCCTGGGGGAGGACAGCGGGCCGTTCGGGGGGATCGCCGGGAGCGCGAACACCTCGCCCATCACCGGATAGCGGGTGATGGGGGCCGAGGAGGATAGCCGGGTCACCGTGGCCTTCTGGCCGACGATGTCCCAGCCGTACTGGCCGAACCGGCCACCCGTGCGCACCGAGTCCACCACGACCGCCTGCACGCCGTAGAACCCCTCGACCTCCACCGGGGTGGGGCGGTGGGTGTCCAGGTCCTCGGGACCCAGCAGGTACATGCCGGTGCCGTCGTCCTGCTCGGGGGAGGTGATCTGGGGGTAGAACATGCCGCCGCCGTCGGGGATGCCGGTGTCCTTGGAGACGATGAACATCCCGTTCTCGACGCGGATCTCGGGATCGGCCAGCCCCCAGCGCCGCACCCGGACGATCACGTCATGCTCCATCAGCACCGGGAACCCCTCGGTTTGCACCTGGCGCTGGTCGGGGGTGAAGGTGCCCTGGGCGGTCTGGCTCTCGGTGTCGGGCTTGTCGGAGAAGACGGCCCAGACCCGGGCGGCCTCCTTGATGGGCTCGGCGAAGGTGGTGCCGTAGCACGGACAGCCGGTCTCGCCGTCGTTGTAGACGTCGTCGTGACAGCTCGGACACCGCTCGGCCCTGGCATCGGTGGTGGGGTGGCGCAGGGCCAGGATGATGGCGGGCTCCCCGACCGACTGCAGGGCGTCCCGGATGTCCCGGCGTACTTGAACGGTAGACCAGTCTTCAGGGAGTTTGATGGTCATGGGTCCACCTCGCCCTGTTCCCACTGCACCCTGACCTTGGGATTCTTTCTCCCGCTCCCCTCCCACCGGGACTGCCAGTTCTCGTTGCTCAGCCCGAAGTCGCCCGGGGTGATCGCGTAGGGGCGGCCGACATAGTGATGCTTGACCTCGGAGAAAGGAATCTGTCCGGATAGGCCCCTTTCGGACTCCCCCTCTCCGCTGTTGACCCGCTGCTGGGGATACTCGCTTCGATAGGGGATGCCCACGACATGTCCAGGACGGTCGAAGGTGGGATTCCACTGCCAGGGCGAGAACTCGGAAGCATAGCTCCCGGCCTGGCCGGGATCGGTGGTGAAGTAGGTCAGGCCCCTTTGCTGTTCGCCGATGTTGTAGTCACCGGTGGACTGAAAGTATCCGCGCTCCCGGGCCTGCTGGAACTCTTCGTCACTCATGCCCCGCCAGAGCATCCCCTCCGGGGGTGACAGGTCTTCGACTCTGACAGGCTGGGCACTGAACTCCGGCCCGAACTCTCCCCGGGTCACCTGCGTGCGGGCGGGGTCGTAGTAGACGGTATGGGACCTGCCATAGTCATCATCGAGAGTTACCGTCGCCAGGGCGGACGGGGGGACGATGCGCCACTCGTGCCGCCCGCTATCGGTCCATCCCGAGTTCGTCGGTGTGAATTTGACATGTTCGTACTTCCAGTGGCTGGGGCCGTATCCGTACTGGGCCGGGTCCGGGATGTCAGCGGCACTGCCCGTCGCTATCCGCCAGGGGTACTGCTCGGCCTGGGTCAGGATGCGCTGGGTCATATGCGGCTCCCCCAGCTGACGGCCGGAGCAGCGGGAGTGGGAACTTCCTTCATTATCTCTTGATAAATAAGGTCGGACAAGCCCTCGACATCGCCCCGTCCGGTGCGACGGATCCGGTCTCCCGCCCGCACACATGCTAGGCATACCCGACGTCCCCGCCGAAGATGGTGCTGGCTTAGGTTTGGCTCCTGAAGAAGATGGCCCCGAGGGCAGTGCTCCTTCTGGGTATGGCGCTTCCTGCCTTGACTGCGTTCCCAGTCCGTGAGTCGATAGGGGTTGGGAACTCCTTCAGTGAGTTCTCGATAACAGGCATCAGAGAGAACATCGAGTCCGATCTCAGATCGAGTCCGGAGGAGATCGCTCCCTCGGCTACATGACAAACACTCCCTATGGGCACGACCAGGGTGGAGATTGGGGCCCTTTAATAGATGACCCCGGGGGCAGTGAGTCTTGCTGGCCATGGGGTGAGTTCCATGCTCAATGGAATCAAGTTGATTTTGGCGCTTCGAGCCATAGCAGAGATTTTCGGGACGGTTATTCGTCACATCCCGATCCGGGTAATGGCGCACCTCCATGCCCTCTGGACATGGGCCGTGGTAGGTCAACGCCACCACCTGGTGAACCTTCATCTGCTTTATCTGACGATCCTTGGATAGGGAGACCTGGAGGCGTCCGCTCTCTTTCAGTACGCCGGGACTTAGAACTTTGCCCTTGACTTGACGGCCTCCGGCATCGATCCGATCGAGTGACCTCACTCGACCTTCGGTGCTGGCCTCATAAAAGCCCTCGTACCCGGGCACTGCTCTCCATTCTTCAGTCATGGTTCTCGATTATATCTCATCTCAGTTCAGATTCTTGAGGACCATCCAATTGCGCTGGCGGCTGGGTAAAATTTGAAACTCCGCGCCGTCATCGCCTGGCCTCCCGGGATGAATGGCCCCCGCACACTGCCGCCGAAGTAGCCACCGGCCACCAGCAGGGCACCCCGGCCCAGGTTCAGCAGCTCGCGCTTGGCCAGCTTCACCATGCCGGTGAACTCCGGCCACTCCGAGGACAGGATGGACTGCCAGCGCTGCATGTAGTCCCGGCGGTCCAGATAGGTGATGTTCAGGCCGACCTTCGCCGCGATCTCGGTGTAGGAGCGCACCAGGTGGCGGATGACCTCGTAGTAGGTGGCCAGGACGATGACCCCGGAGAAGTTGGCCGGGACGGCCTGTCCGTCACCCCCGACCCCCCAGTGGGTCACCGGGTATCCGGTGGTGTTGACCCGGGTGACCGCGACGGACATCAGCTGGGCGATGCGCTCGTAGTCGAAGTGGGACTGGAAGGGCTCGACCAGGTAGGGGCCACCTTCGGTGGAGTCGAAGAGGTCCCCGAACATCCAGGAGACCTGGGTGACCACCAGCTTCTCGGCGTCGGTCAGGGTGTCATAGGTCGGCATCCGGTTGAGGATCTGAAGGTTGTCGGTGTAGCTGTAGTCCTTGCCGTCGATCTGATAGGTCCACTCGGCGGTCAGCACACCCCGGTTGCCGGTGTTCTCGGGCCCGATCTCGACGTCGTAGAGGCCGGTGTCGGCCCGGTGGATGTCGGCGGTGGTCAGGTCCAGAACCTGATCCCCCCGGGGGTCGACCGGGGTGGCCCCGGAGACGTCGCGGTACCACACCCCCAGATGCAGGCTGTCGGTGTCGGGATCTACCGACCCGTCGGCCCCCTGGATGTCGATGGACAGGTAGCCCCGACCGCCCTGGGAGACGAAGCGTCTGACGATGGACTGATTCGTGATGCGGGGGCTGAAGACCTCGCTGCCGGTGTTCTCGGACATGGTCAGTCGCCTCCTGGTGCGCCGGTGACGCGGTCATATCCCACTTCGGCGGCGGGGTCGTTGCCACCCGAGTTCGGGATCAGAACATACGTCACATTCCCCTCGACGTACTGCAGATAGTCCTCGCGGTCCCGGGGGTAGGCGGTGTACAGGAGGTGGTGTGTCCACGACCCCCATGCGGCCAGGTCCGCAGGGTGCCCGGAGTCGACCAGGTTGGGCCAGTCCGCCCAGCCGTCGTACTGAAGGGCCATGTCGACCACCGTGTACGCCGTCCCGGTGATGTCGATCGTGGGCATCACGGTCCCGTCGGGGGTGACGTCGGCACCCAGCCCGTGCCCGACCTCGAATCCGTGCAGGGGGTAGTAGCCGTTGTACTTGCGCACCGGGTTGCCGATGAGCAGGAAGTCCAGATCCGAGGTGGGGATGGTCGACGTCGGGCCGTACTCCTGCAGCCAGTAGCAGGCCACCACCGCGCCCAGGGAGTGCGCGAAAACCGTCTTCTTGCCCTCCCGGGCGAGCAGGGCCCCGTTGAGGATGGCGGCCCCGGCCGGGACGTTGGTCACGTAGTCGGTGGGTGCGTTCTGGTAGAAGACCTGCTCGGTCATCTGGCCGTCGGTGACCTGTCCTTCGAGCATGGAGGTCATCGCCCAGGGGGAACCGCTGGTCCCCGGCACCAGGAATATGGTGTCGAAGGTCAGGGTCTGGCCGACGGCCGGGCGGTTGTAGGCCTCCTCGACGATCTCCCGGTGATAGGTGTCGGCCTCGGTGACGGCGTCGGGAGAGGCGTACTTCAGGGCCAGGGGGAGTACCAGGGTGGGCGACCACAGGTAGGTCACGTTGCCCTCGTCGAACGTGCTGTTGGCCTCGGAGGCCAGGTCCACCGCCGAGTAGTCCTTGTGCGGGCCGGACCCCAGGGCCTTGCTGGCGTCGATGTTGAGCATCGCGTCGACGTTGGTGGTGTCGTTGGGGAAGTCGGCCACCTCGTCGTACTGGCGGGCGATGTCGTAGACGCGGAAAGGGGTGTTCCCGGGGATGCCGGATCCGCCCGGGTCGTTCACGCCGTCGCGCCCCCGGGGGTGGTCATGGAACCCCGGATACTCCCCGCCCTTGGGCCAGCCGTTGTACTTGCGCTCGGGGTTGCCGGACAGGTAGAAGGTGACGTCGGTCGGGTCGAGGGTGGTGGTCGGCCCGAACTCGCGCAGCCACCGGCAGATCACCTGCGCCCCCAGGTCGTGACCGTAGATGTGGTAGGGCTTGGGCCACCCGGCCAGCAGCCAGGAGTTCAGGGCCCCGACCCCGTAGCCGACGTTCCAGGCCCCGGGGAAGTTGTTGTAGAGCACCTGCCACACCCAGGAGTTGTGGGACCGGACATGGCCCGACAGATGCCCCCACGACGGGAAGGGCCGGTAGGCGGGGGCGACGGTGAGTACCAGCGCCATGGCTACACGCTCAGGTAGGACATCTCGAAGCGGCTGTTGACCCGGCTGGGGGCGTCGAACCAGCTGAAGATCTCGCCCAGCAGGGGGCCTGCCGCAGTGTACTTCGCCCGCAGGGTGATGACGTCCCCGATGGACAGCCGGATTTTCCCGCTCATGTTCAGGGACTGGGAGAAGCCGGGCTGGAACAGCAGGCCGCCGCGCATGTACTTGGAGTCCCGCATCTCGGTCTCCTGGTTGTTGACCACCACGACGGCGTGGGCGACGTCGGGGACGACCTGGGGGTTCCACTGCAGGGAGGCATCGATGTGGTAGAGCCCCGGTTCGGTGATGGTGACCTTGGTGGGGTCGTTGCGGTTGAACATGCCGAAGCCGTCCTCGACGACCGAGGCCCACTGGATGTCGGTGCCGGTGTGCTCCAGCTGCTGCTCCATGCTGTTGCGCAGGATGACCACCGGCTTGTCGGCGATCGGCAGCAGCGACCACCGGGTGATCGAGGTGTAGGTCGGCAGGTCGGCGATCCGGACCCACTGGATGTCGGCCGGGGTGATCTGGCCCCACAGCAGGCGATCGCCCGCCTCCATGCCGATGCCCCACCCCCGGGCTCCCGGGCCCTTGGTGGACTTCTGGCCCTTGTCGGTGACGGTGCCCATATGGTCGCCGTTGCGGTAGACCCGCAGGGTGTAGTCCTCGATCTCGGCCCGCCACTCGTAGTTCGCTCCCCGGGTGTTGCAGTAGAGGCGGCCGAGTTCCTTCTCTCCGCCCCCCCAGCCGGTGGTGGTGTAGAGCACCTGAATATAGCCCTGAGCGCACCGGAGACGGACGAAATGGCGCTTGTCGGCCGAGAGCCTCAGGTAGGCGTCGTTGGTGGCCTCGTCGAGGATGGTGTCCTCCTCGATCAGGCTCCCGCCGGTCTTCCAGGTGATGGCCTGGTCGTCGGTCAGGGTCTCGGCGTCGGAGGTGTTGGTGCGCCGCGCCAGGCATCGGTTGGGGTCCCCGGACTGGTCGATCCAGGAGGCGTTGTGCCCGTCGGGGATGGCCAGCCGTCCCCGGGTGGTGGGGGAGAAGGTGTAGGTCTGCTCCCAGTAGGTGGGGCCCAGGTTGGTGACGTTGACGCGCTCGAAGAAGTCGGCGGACAGGACCCCGGTGGCCAGCTGGTTGTCGGAGAAGGAGGCCCACACCCGGATCCGGTTGGTGTCGACCTCGTAGATCATCATCCCCGGGATGGGATCGGTCGGCCGGGAGGTGGATGTGCAGACCTCGAAGGGGCGGTTGAGGATGTCACCGTAGGCGTGAGTGTGGTTGCCCGGCGCGGCCTGGAACTCTCCGGTCCCCAACGTGTGGTGCAGAGACGACTCGGCGACATCGGTGTCGGGACTCTCGTGGGTGTTGGCCGCGAGTAGCTTCGGGCCACCGGTGGTGGTGTCGGTGCCGTCGTGGTTGTGCGTCTTCTGGGACGCATTGGCCTCGATGGCCTCGATGGCATCGCCGAGATCCCGATGGTGCTCGAAGTGGGTTCTGGTCGAGCTACCGGCTGAAGAGAGGGGGGTCTCTTCCGGGAGCTGCGGCTCCTGGAAGAGATCTAGTCCGTCAGGGTAATTGGATGGCACACCTACCTCCTCGTCTATTTAGGAGGCGAGCGCCTGAGACTGGGCGCTGATCCTGAGCCTGTTGGATCGACGCCTGCCAGCTTCTCGCTGACACAGACGACATGCCCGTCCCGTGGGGGTCAAGTAGAGTGTCTCTTCTGTGTAATGGTGTCCATTGGCGCAAGTTGGTGGCATCTCTCTGACATTCCTCCCGTACCTATTGGCTTGGGATGGAAGGCCAAAATTCCTCAATCTATCTATTGAGTTTTCAGACGGAGTTCCCCAGTAGAGATTATTCAGACAGTTGTTGGTGGCGTCGTCATCGCGATGAAGTGCCCACAGCCCACCACCTGGCCCCACGAATGACTCCAGAACCAACTGGGCCACACTCCGCTGCTTCACGCAGCCGTCCTTGGAGAGGCTCACCTTTAGGTCCTTCGATACGCCAGGACTGAGAGTCTTCTCTCTTCGTCTATGACCACTGCGGTCTATCCGGCTGAGGGACTTGACCCGACCGGCATCAGAGACCTCATAGATGCCTTCGTAGCCAATGACAGGTTGCCACTCCTCTGTCATGAATGCTGAACGGAGCTACTGTCGTAGAACTCCTTCATGGTGTCCACGCTGGCGTACACGCCCTTGAGGGCGTTGGCGTCGGGGGCGATGACGCCGACCTCCTGAGCGGCCTCCACCGAAGCGGTCACCGCCCGCAGGCCCGAAGCCGGGGGGTTGACGAGGGCATCGAACACGGAGTTGTCCGGCTCCTGGGGGATGCCCGCGTTGTAGTTCTTATCCTGGTAGCACCACTTGATGGCGTCAGGTACAGCAGTCATGGCGATTCCTCTCGGTCACCTATTCCTGCGCCGGAGGGGCTATTCCAGGGGAGTGCCCGCAGCAGGCCAGGAGGGGAGGATCGGCGGATCGGCCATGGCGTGGAAGATGTCGACCTCGGGATGGTTGATCTCCACCGTGGGGTGCTTGATCATGCACCCCATCTGGTACCACGCCAGCTCAGCCTCGGTGAACACGAGGGCTCAGATCGCGGCGGCGGCCACGCCGCTGGCGGGCGGGTCGTCGAGGGCGTCGAAG
>ERZ724522.1125-NODE-1125-length-15133-cov-4.082106_pt1 | contig 15133 bp, 13 predicted proteins | sample MGYA00376055_ERZ724522 | MGnify/ENA primary metagenome ERZ724522 (study PRJEB28724, sample SAMN07190884) | wastewater metagenome | isolation source: effluent of sewage treatment plant in Hong Hong | place: Hong Kong | collected 2016-03-17 ... | reverse complement strand
TCCGCTCATTCGCGGATGGGACTTCGGGTTCAATCACCCGGCCGTGGTGTTTCTTCAGATGCGAAATACACAGGTGCGAGTTCTTGGTGAGGTCCTCGGGAAAAGAACCTACCTTGATGACTTTATTTCCCATCAGGTGCTTCCGTATCAAGAGACGGTATTTGGAAAGGTTTCAAAGACCATGGATTTCTGTGATCCTCGCGGATCGGACGAATCCGACAAAGGAAAAACTAGCATTCAGATTTTGAACGAACACCGAATCTTTCCGACCTATAGGCGCTCGTGGATTAACGAGGGCATCAAGGCGATCAAAGAACTCCTAGACACAAAAGATTCGTTCGGAGAACCGAACTTTCTTGTTCACCCGCGAGCAAAGATTGTCATCGAGGCCATGCGTGGCGGGTACTACAGGGAAGACGGCTCGGAGGATCCAGAAAAAGATGGATACTACGAACACATCGCCGACAGTCTAAGGTATTCGGTGATTCACTTAAAAATGCACCAGCGGATCTCCATGTTCCGGGCTGGCGAGTCTGACATCAAAACTTTCATTCACCCTCGAACAGGAAGAAGGATTGAATACTAATGGGACGTAAAACAAACGCTCAACGCGCTACCGAAAAAGAACTCAACAAGTTCTCCCGTAACTACGCAGACGTTGAGGCCGTTGCCTCCAGGGCGTTCGCCCACGTCATCGACAAAATCCGAGACGCGAAGACTAACCGCTACTCCAAGGAGTGTGAGTGGCTTGAGGACTTCATGATCTGGAGCTGTCAACCGTCTCAAGGTCAAATGTACGTCGGGAGATCGAACCTCTTCGTCCCAGAGCAGAACCATCAGATCGAAGCCTCGGTGTCGAAATTCCAACAGGGACTCTTCCCGAGTGACGACTACCTGAAGGCGATCCCCACAAACGGAACGAACTTCGAAGAGGCTCTGAAGATTCAACGCGCGGTCTTCCACGAGATCAACGATCGGAACAAAGTCCCCACGAAGAGCGCCCTCTACCAACGCTCGAAGGTCATGTACGGAACCGGAGTCTGGAAGGGGTACTACCTTGAGCAATTTAACGACATCTTCGTAAAGGATCGCAAGGGGCAGATCTCCAAGCGGCAGGTGCCGAAGTTCCGGGGCGTGAAGTGGGACACCAAGGACCTCTATCACTGGTACACCTATCCTGAGAACGTGCCTGTCTACGAAGCGGATCTGATCTTCGAGGAAGCGTTCCAGAAGAAATACGACCTCGAGAAGAGCGGCCTCTACAAGAACCTCTCAAGCGTTGAGGAAATTAACTCCAAGCTAAACGATCTGTCGTGGGTGGATGTCTCTCGGATGACAATCGAGAACATCTCGACAACGGCATCGCTGCGTCCAAATGCCGTCATGGTCACCGAGTGCTGGTGTAACTTCGACATCGAAGAAGGCGAGCCCGTTCCGTGTGTTATCACACTCGCGAACCTTCAAACGGTAATCCGGGTTGAGCGAAACCCGTACTGGCATCAGCGCCCGCCGTATCTCGCTAACGGATACCTTCAGGCTCCGGCCTATTCCGCTTACGGACACAGCCTCTCTGAGCGCCTAAGAAGCCTCTCCTACATGATGAACGATCTTGGGAACCAGACGATGGACTCCCTTACGTACATCCTGAACCCGATCTCGATTATCGATCCAGGGTATGGCTCGGACATCAACGGATTTAAGCTCCAACCGGGAGCGAAGTGGTTTGCCTCCCCGCAGTCGGTTGACTTCAAGATGTTCCCCGACGTGAGCCCCTCGGGGTTCCAGGGGATGAGTCAGGTTCGGGCGATGATCCAGCAATTCTCGGATAACGCTCCGGGGATTGCGCCCCAGCTCACCGGCAAGGTCCGCAACGCCACCCAGTCGATGCTTGTCGGGCAGGCCGTCTCTCAAGAGACTCGGGACATGATTCGCTCGGATGAGGCTGAGATCATGATCCCCATGTGTCAGATGACTCACATGCTTCTTCGTCAGTACCAATCCGAGACCTATCAGCTTCTCATGCAGGGAGCTGAAGAGGGCTCGTGGATCATGGACGAGGTGCGCCCTGAGGATCTGGTGGGAGATGTGCACTGGGTGTGGAGAGGGGCGAGTGCCTCGGAGAAGAGTGCCGTGAGAAGCCAGCAGCTTCTTGGGTTCCTGAACATCGCGCTCCAGATGAACGCCCAGCAGCCGGGCCTTATCGATCTTCCGGCTCTAGCAAAACAAATCGCAAGAGAGAGCTTCGACATCGACGTGTCGACCGTGTTCACAGACGAAGAGAAGAAGAAGACCGTCGCCCCCACAATCGAGAACAGGATTCTTGATGAGGGTGTGGATACGCCACTAAACCCCGGTGATGATGACAATCTTCACATCGAAGAGCACACTGCTGGATATGAAGAGGCCAAACGGCAGAAGAACAAAGAGGCTATGGTCGTATACGCTCGCCACATCGAGCGCCACGAACAGCGACGAGATGCGAAAGCCGAGATTCGTCAGATGCAGAATCAGCTCCAAGCCCAGCAGCTCGTTATGGGCGGAAATCAGGAGCGTCAGGGTCAAGCGGGGCCAGGCAACAAGGGTCAGGTCGCTATACCTTCAAGCCCGAGTGCGCTAATGCAGGGATTAAGGGGTAGTGAGCCTAACCTCTGACATAACAGAGAAAGGAAGGGATTTATGAAGAAGACTTCGAAGAAGAAGCCCACGAAAAAGAAAAAAACGAAGTAACTAAAGAAGGACGACACATGGCGCTTGCTGAGGCTTTAACCGTATCCGAGAAACAGTTCCTCACCGAAGTGAAAAACTCGGAGCACTTCAAGCTCTTCAAAAAAGCACTCGAGTATCAGTACTCGCTTGTGTGCGCCATGCTCGTCCACGCAAAGCCTGAAGACCTCCCGATCCAACAAGGTCGCCTCCAGGGGCTTCTGTCTGCCATCAACGTCATCGAAAACCAGCAGATCGAGCCCGAGTTCAGCAAAGTCACCCCCATGCGCAGGCCTATCCCCGGCAAGTAGTGGTGCCATTTTGGCACTCCCCCTATTGCACTTGAAAACGACTGGTGCCATTTTGGAACCAGCGGCCTCGACGCGTTAACCAACCGAGGCGTTTAGTGCAACGACATGCACGGGGAGTTCCATGACGGACACCACAGGCGCACTCACTGCTTCGCCAGCAGAAGGTCAGCAGATCCCGAAGTCGAGACTAGATGAAGAAATCGCCAACCGGCGGAGAGCAGAGCAGGAAGCGGATTTCCTCCGCAAGCTCGTGGCAACACGGGTTCCGAATGCTGCCCCCCAGAAGGTGGAAGAGCCCGAGGAGTTGAAGCGGCTCAAGGAGGAGAATCCCGTGCTGTACAACGAGATTAAATCTCTGCGTGCACAGGTGAAACAAACCTCCGCCCACAACTTCCAGGTCGCAGAGGCCTTGGATCGTTCAGAGCTTGAGAAGCTCGGCCAGGACGCGAAGCGTATGCTTCCGGACATCGAAGCCAAACTCCAAGAACTCCGCGCTCAAGGGCACTACCACTACAACCGGGGACAGATTTACTATCATCTAAAAGGGGTTGAAGCCGCTCACCGAGCCGCCAATCCTGTCCCGGCTGCTGCCCCGACGACTCAGGCCGCTTCAGGCGGGTCTCAGGCAACTGATAACGTCCCGGGTTCGGATCCTAAGACCTCGGCAGTTCTGACTGGCGGTTCGACCGCTGCTCAAAAGAGGCCGGAAACTCTCGAAGAACTAGAAGCGAGACTCGCCGAAGTCGAATTTTGAGAGGTAACTCATGGCAGTTCAAACCTTCTCGAATTTCTCGTCGGATGCCGTAACCTTCATCGCCCAAAAGACGTTGATGATCGCGAAGAAAAACGTGGTTTTCCAACAACTGGGCGACAAGGCGGAGCTTCCTTCGAACAATTCGAAGACGTTCCAATACACCCGTTACGATCGTTTGGCGCTTCCGCTGAACTCCCTTACTGAGGGCGTAACCCCCACCAACACCGATATGTCGATCTCGACTGTGCAGGCTGTGGCCGAGCAGTGGGGCGCATACGTCAACCTGTCTGACGTCGCGAACCTCACCGTCAAGCACCCTGTTCTTGTCAAAGCCATCGACCTCATGGGCTACCAAGCCGCTGAGACGATGGACCGCGAGATCATCCAGGTTCTGCAAGCCGGTACCTCGGTTAGCTACCCTGGCACCATCACCGCCCGCTCGCAGCTCTCGAGCACCACGACCGACGTTGTCACCACCGACCTTATCCGTAAGGTTCTGAAGGGTCTTCGTCGCCGGGGCGCTCATGAGTACGAAGGTCAAGACTTCGTCGGCGTTCTCGACCCCTCGGTTGACATGGACGTCTCGAAGGATTCGACGTTCCAAACGGCAGCCAGCTACTCGAACATCAAAGTTCTCCAGAACGGCGAGATCGGTAAGTGGATGGGTGTGCGTTGGATGCGTTCGAACTTGATCCCCACGCTCACGGGTGTGGCAGCTGAGACGTACACCACTCCGGCATCTCCGGCTGGTACGTTCGCAGCGGCCAACTACCGTGTGTTGACGGCGTACTACAACGCTTCGACGGGCTTCCTTGAGAAAGTTAGCCAGAACGCAGCTGTTGCTTTCGCGGCACTTGATAGCTTGGCCGGCACCACGCCTGCCGATACGGGCTACAAGTACAAGATCTTCATCGGTCTTGCTGGTGGCGCTGCTGGCGACATCATGTACCAAGGCGTCGACGCGACGGCTGGTACGGATTTCATCAACCCGAGCACGGCATTCTCGGTCCTTGCACCTCCGACGAGCGGCGCTTCCTTTGCTGACGTTCCCGCAACGGGCAAAGAAGTCCACTTCTCGTGGGTGTTCGGTAAAGAAGCCTACTCGGTCATCGACCTCCAGAAACTCCAGACCTTCGTTACGCCGAACCAAGCGTCGGACTCCGACCCCTTGGCTCAGCGCCGCAAGGCTGGCTGGAAGTTCATGTTCAAGGCTGTTATCTGTAACAACGACTTCATGGACCGCATTGAGTCTCTCTCTGCGTTCTAAGTAGTCTTTAGCTGGGGGGTCGGCAGGGATCCCCCGGCACTTTAGGAGGGGTAGTGGCAAAAGAAGAAAAAGTAGAATCGAAGGTCGAAGTTAAGGAAAAGACCGTCTCCGTAGAGATGAGTCCCGAGCAGAAGCAGGCCTTCGTTGAGTTCATGGCTAAGCGCGATGCCGACGAGGCGGAAGCAAAAGCCAAAGAGGCCATCAAAGCCGAGAACGATCGACCGGCGGTGGTGAATCTTCGCTTCCGTCACAACATCAACGGCAATCCCTACGGCCCGGGCACGGTTAAAACCACGGCCCAGATCGCAGGGAAGCTCCTTGCACAAGACGAACTCGCTTGGGCGGACCTTCTTAAGGCCAAGGACGGGGGCAATCACCTCGTTCAGATGGCGATGAACGGCGGCTTCAAGGTTCACAAAAACGTCGGTGACTCGGCTATGGGGGCGCTCAAATGAACGAACTAGCCTTCGTTATCGCCGTTCTTGGCGCTCTTCACTTCCTCGTTGGAGCAAAGCGTTACCGCAAGGCCGACGCAACGGTTCACATCCAGGCTAAGACCGAAGATGCGGAGACCGTGGATTTCGCGGTGGTGTTGTTCGCGGACGAAACCGTAGAACAGCAAGAAGCCAAGATGCGCAAGTATTTCGACATGACGGAAAGCCGTCGCAAGTTCAACAACGATCGCCTTCAAGAGATCTACTGTCAGGCTCAGCAGGAGCTTGAGGCCTCGAAGAAGGTAGCGCCGATTAAGGGCTAAAGGTACACTTGAGCGGTGTCGACTTTCACGGTCCTAGAAATCGTCGATCTCGCTCTTGATCAGTCTCAGCTTCCCAAGAATACGGACTTTCGTACTCTTGGGAAGAAGTACCTGAAGCTGATTCTTGAAAACCTCACAAACGACGACCGGTGGCCGTTCTACAGAAAGAACTACGCCCCTCAGCTTTTCATCCCTGGACAGACTGAATACTCGCTCCCCGCTGACTACCGTAGATCCGATACCATCTACATGACTCAGGACTCCTCTGGAGTGCAGCGAGGTCCGGAGATCGTCGTCTATGAACAGGTAGACTTCGACAGGCTTCGTCCCTCGACCGTGAGTGGCGTTCCGGCGATCTGTTACATCGACAACCGGAACAAGAAGGTGAACTTCTCGTCTAGTCCCACGGGAGGCACCTACTACTGGAAGCTATCCTACTTCGCCACCGACATCACAATCGACACCGCTGGGACCTCGACCGATAACGATACGCTCGTGTTTGAGGACTCGATGGCGCTCGTCAAAGAATTGACGAAGTGGATGTACGAGTTTCGTGATGACGAACGGTACGAGTCGAAGAAGGCCGAGAGCCTTCAGCAAATGCGTGACACGAAAATCAATGCGCAGGACCACGATGCGAACTCCATCGTCTCTCTTGCGAGCTCGAGCTTCCGCCCCGGAGTGCGTCCTATTAGGGGCGGCGGTGGCGGTGGCTGGGTGTGAGTACCAACAAAGAACAGACTCTTCAGATCAACAAGTTCCTCGGCGTTAACCGTCACTCTGCCGGTGCCGAGAGAAAGATCGGTGAGTTTCAGAGTCTCATAAACATGGCGGTGCCGGACTCGGGATCGCTTGAGTTCCGTGGGGGCACGCAGTCTCTTGGGGACAGCTTTGCTGGCGTAAGTGAGATCGTTCATGCAAACTGGCTCAACAATGAGTCGACCATGCGTCGTGGTCTTGTCTGTTACTACAAGACGTCAGTCACTTCGATTCCGGCTCCTAATGCTCTTAGCTACACTACTCTCGGAGCTCCAACGACGGTTAGGAAAGTAAAAACCGTCTTCGTTGGGCCCGGTGGAGTTCGTAAGGTCACCGAGACTACTGGTGTCCAGTTTGGCGCAAGCGGGATCTCGGCAGCGCTCCCGGCAAACGTCCCAGCGTACATTTTCTGCATTCACTTCTACGTCTCAACCGGCACTGACTCAGGCCAAGACGTGTACCTCTGGGGTGGTTCGCTTACGAGAAAGAACGGATCGTTTGCTTCTGCTGTGGGGATCCCAGATCCTCCGGCAACAAACGTTTCGTCGACCTACACCGCACAGCCGACAAGTTTTAATATCGTGCCGACAACTGGCGGAAGTCTTATCCCGGGCACGACGTACTACTTCGCCGTGACGCCTTGGATCTCGATGGGCGCAAACGTTGTCTCCACTACCGACGCCTCAAACCGCACGATGGCGTACACGCTTCCTGAGGGCTTTAACGCGATCTCGATTAGCCTAAACGGAATGCCCGCTACCACGGGATCTCCGGCTGCGGCCTACAGCTACGTTGCGCTCTTTATGGGTGTGAACGCTCGTGATCTGCTCCCTGTGGGGGAGATGAGCGATGGGTCCGTAGCTCCCATTACAAAAACCGGAACGACGGTCCTTGATCTACCGTACAACTCGAGCCTCTCTCCTAGCGAGACTCACATCGAGTATTCCTCTCCTGATTACACGTACGTTTACCTTTCGAACGCTGTTGTCGGAGATAACGATCCTGATCTTTTGTTTGCAGTGTTGTCTCTTGGGTCGGCTGCTCTCTCGGATGTGGCCCCATCGGAGAACTGGCTTGGAGCGTTTTACCTCCCCGATGGCGTGTGGAACGACTCGACTAGGATTGAGCTTCTGCATAACTACGACATTCGCTCGATCTCGCTTGAGAGCTTTCAGCTTGTCGTATTCTCCAGTCTTTCTCCGCAGGCGGTGCACACGTTCTTTGCTTCCGATGAGACATACGGATATCCGGTCTTCACCGCAAACTTCGGAGGCCGTCAGTACGCAGTAAACGGATGGAATACGCCATTTCGTACTAATGGGATTGTGTGGCGTCCGCTTGTTCGCCCCTCAAACGGAAGTGAGGTCCGTGCGATCATCCCGATTGCAAGATTCATCAAGGTCCTAAAAGACAGAATGATTCTTGGCGGTGGACCCAATAACTTCACCTACTCTGCGGGATCCATTTACTACTCAGCCTCGGGAGATCCTTCGAACTACGGAGGCACCACTGGCGCTGCGAGCACGCAGGGATTTAAGGTAGGTCTCACCGACGACACGGACATCGTGGGCCTTGAGGTGCTATCGCAAAACCTCGCAGTTGATGGTCCGCAGGCGTACCTCATCATCGGCAGAAAAGACTCCGTCTGGAGCTGGAACGCTGACGTCTCTAGCCCGCAAGTCATTCAGCTTGAGAAGAGTTCAGGCTTTGCTGGTCCTAAGTGCTACGCAAACACTCGCTTTGGTGGAATGTACGTCGGACGAGACAACGTGTACCTTGTGCGCTCTGCGGACTCGGTTGTGCCGTTTGGATATGAGTTCCAGGACGTCATTAAGGCCATGAGCCAGTCGGTCCTACAGGGCGTATCTGCTATCTGGCACGACGATACCTTCAAGGTCGCCTACAAGGACCCGCTCGAGACTCGTCCGTACATGAACGAGATCTGGTGGAAGCTTATCCAAGGTGAGGGCGGGGTTGAGAAGTACGCCTCCGGTCCCCACGCAGGGCAGGACTACAACGATCACGGCACAATCCAGGGCTCTGACTACCTAAGGGACTATCGATACGCGGTTAGGGGAGCGAAGGTCCTTCGCGTTGACGACAGGACGTCCCTTGTATGGGACGGGGCCACGATGACAAAGGGGATTAACATTCAGTGGGCGGGCCTGGGGGCTGACGACTTCTGGAAGGTCATCACCCAGCTTTACATGTATGTGGACGTCGCAGCCGTGGCCACGACCTTCAACGTGCAGTTCACGGACGATCAGTTCAACTCCTACAGCTTTACGATCGCATCGGCAGATCATCCCGGAACCTCCAAGAAGTTCATTCAGCACATGATCGCCCAAAGAGATTTGCGGAGGATCATGGGTCTTACGATCTCGACCACGACGAACGTCGACCTCCAGGTGTATGAACTATCTGTGCTGTTTGAAACGCAGCGCAGAAGGAGACTCAACACCACATGAGGGTTGTCAGAGCCGATCCGGGATTCATCTACCAGATCCATCAAAGCTTCGGGGAGTACCTCAGGGACCAGAAGTCCGAACTCGCCAAGCTTCAGCGTAACGGGGATGAGTGGCTTTACCGCTTCTCGAATCCCTGCTTCTTTGTGTTCCTCGCGCTTCATGGAAAGCAAGTCGTGGGAATGACATGGGGCGAAACAAAACCTTGGTGTCACAAAGCCGTCATCGAGGGGTTCTTCGTGAGGAGGAAGTTCCGGGGGAAGATTCGCGGGGTAAGGGCTCTAGCTGTTGCTCTAAAGGGCTTCTTAAAGGACAATTCCGTAAGAGGGGTCGAGGCACAGGTTCCTGAGCAAAACAAATCATTCGTAGCCAGGAAGGGCTTCTCTCCTCAGGGAGTAGTGATGGAGGCTAAATGGATCCGTTAACCCTCGCAGGGCTTATCTCCGGCGGGATCGGTCTCGCTGGAAGCTTGTTTGGAAACAAGGCCCCCGAATACAAGAGCCCCACCTTTAAGGACATCTCGCTTGAGCGGGATAACCCCGAACTCTGGAACGAGCTCCTGAAGCTTCGCGCCGCATCCGAGCAGGCAAATAAGATTCTCGCAGAGCGTGGTACCGGCACCACCGAACAGCAACGCTTCGACCAGAATCAAGCCATCGACCGTCAGCGCAATCAGTACGCTCAGATGGGTATCGGCGGGGCTATGCAATCGGCAGCCGAGAACGACCTCGTTGCTAGACTTCGTGCCCAACAAGCCGACCAGAACTTCAGGGAGCGGATGGCTCTCATGCAGAACGCTCAGGGTCTCGATCAGGCTTACCTTGGGGCACTCAGTGGCGCTCAGGGCCAACTCATGAACCAGGCCCAGAACGAGGCTCAAATGCGGTACAACGACCAGCTCTCGAGGAACCAAGGAAGAAACCAATTCTTCTCCGGACTCTTCAACGCAGGTCTCGGGCTTGCCGGTCAAGGCATGGTTCAGTCGGGCCTAAACGACCGTCAGGCACAGTTGCTTGATTTCTACCGTCAACCCGCACCCTCTCCGATGGGTCAGTATGGGGGCCTTGGCTTTGCGCCCGGCTATGGGTTGAACGGATGATCTACATGGGCATCCCTGGTCTATCGCAAGACGCCTACGGATCTATGGGCGCGCTTGGAAGAGATCCGATGAATCCGATGGACCCGACCGTTGGTGCCGTTGGTCGTGGTGGAAGCATGTACGGCATGGCTCAAGGTCCTAGCGTGCGACAGTTCGCACCTCAAAATCTTATGGGTGACTCGAATCCCGCATCGATTGGGTTCCGTCCGCAGTCGTGGGCTTCGATCTATCAATCAGCCTTTGATCCGAGTGGAAATAAAAACTGGGCCGCTGACTACTACGGTGCGCTGTACGGTCAGGATCTCACAAACAACTACGACGCTCAGTTTCGCGCAGCCCAGGACTTCAACCAAAGAGGCGCATACGCCCAGGCTATGGGGTACGGGGATCTGTTTAACGAGCAAGGGCAGTTCATTCCGAAGATGGCGGACCCGAACTTCCAGTCGTCTCGCTCGATTGCTCACGGCACCGGTCAGTACAACTACGATCCGTTCTTTGGTACGTTCACGGGCGGATATGTCGGGAACACGAACTACGGCGGGAAGAACTATGACCGCCTTGGCCTTCAGCCGCAAATTCAATACATGCCGGAGGGGCAATGAAAAACATCGAAGGACTTCTCTCGCGTCACATGGAAGGGATGCACCAGTTCCATAAGGACTTCATGGAGCTTGCCCGTCTTGCGATGTCGGACGCTCCTTACGTTGAGCCCGAGGACATGGAAGAAGAGGTTCCTGAGTCGACGATGGAAGAGGTCGATGAAAACGACGACATCGGACACGCCGACATGAGTCAGTGCTTCACCGAAGACGAGATCAATCTCGACGATCCTCGGTGGGCAAGCGGGATGACGATGGGTGTACCTCGTGAGGTGTACCTTGGTGGCACTCTCTACCCGCCGAACATGCTTTATCCGATCATTGGCGGGTTGTTTCGCGAGGGATACTAGATGGATTTTCGGGGGCTGAACTTCGGACCTGGCATTCAGAACTTTGGAGAGATCATCTCCCAGGGGATGGCCGCCGAGCGCGATCTCGCAAACCAGTACGAGAAGATGGCCGTTGATCGTCAAAGAGCCGAGGCCGAGGCCGCCTACAAAACCCGCATGGCGGACGCCCTGTACCCAAAACAGTCTTCCATTTCGAAGATGGAGGCAGTAGCCGCACTTAAGGGGCTTGCTGGTAAAGAGGTTTCCGAGTCTGACGTCATGAATTTCATGAGTCAGCTGGGAGCAAAGAGAAGCGAGGATGGGGGCTTCATTGTCACTCCAGACGCCGCAAAGAGACTTCCAGACTACATCCGCCAGTGGTCGGCGATGGCACAGACGGTTCAGCGTGGCGTCAATAAAGCCGCAGGTAACGAAGCTCAGCTTGGCGCACTAAAAGCTCAGCTCCCCTCTCTTGATCGGGAGCTTGCGGGACTCGTATCTCAGAAGAAATCCATTAAGCCGCCGGTTGGACAGTTTGGAACTCCTCCCACCGAGGAGCAACTTATTGAGTTCAAGGCAGCTCAAGACGCTATCGACGCAAAGATCGGTGAGCTTCAGGCACAGCGAGCTATCGTTATGAATGAGTTCGCCAAGCGCGGCGGAGCATCGGTGCAGTCTCAGGTAGTAGAGCAGGTCGCGGTTGTGCCCTTCACTCCGAAGATTCAAAAGGCTTCGGCGTCAGAACTCGGAGCCGACAGGCAGACAGTAAGGAAGAAGAGCACAGGAGAGATCCTTATCGTCGATCGCGACGGGAATTTCGTGGTGACGAGTGGCGGAGCAAAGTAACGACTTCGAGGTCATCACAGTTACCCCGGACGCTGGGGACTATGAGATCATCGACAATGCTAGTGACTATGAAATTATCAAGGACGCTTCTCCTGCTCCAGAAGCAAAGAGCTTCCTTGATAGAGCAGGCGAGAACTACAAGAACGCATTTCAGGGCGTTGTCTATTCGAACGCTCGAACGAAGACTCCCACCGCAGCAGAGGTCGAGAAGATCCAAGCTGCTCAAGGTGCCGTTGACGCTGTGATCGGAGAGTTGGGAACGGCTGCGAAAGTAGCCTCCGCCCCCGTGGCTATTCCTCTTGCAGCCATGATGCTCCCGTCTCGAGCCATTGCCGGAGCCGTCTCTCGAGTTAAGGACGCGCTTGACCCTGAAGTGGGCCAATCAGCGTGGCAGTCGTTTCTCTCCAGTCGCTCGATCAAGAAAGCCATGGAAGACCATGGAATGCGGGAGGCGCTCACGGCTTATGCCGAGAAGCCCGATCCTGCAACTGTCGACAATCTCGATCGAGCGGCAAACGCAGTTAAGTCCGCATGGCGCGAGACGTTTCCGGAGATCTCCCCCTCGGATCTTCTCCCTAACGAAGTTCTAAAGGACAAAGAGGGAACGGCTGCTTACTCGGCAGCAAACATCGGCAATAAGCTCCTTGGATTTGGACTTGATGCCATTTTAGACCCGCTCTCTTGGATCGGGTTCGGAACCCTCAACAAAGTCAAGCGCCCCGTGGAGTCTCTTGAGGAGACGATGCGTGCCTACAGATCTGGAGAGAGGGTTGTCGGCAAGGGACTAGAGGAGTCGATTCGGGCTGGTGATAAGAACCTCCTGTCGATCAAGCTCCCGCTTACCGATAAACGTCTTATCGACATCAAGGCCCCTGAGGTCGCAAGGTACATCGACAACATGACGGCTGCGGCGGAGTCCGTGCTCCCAGGAAGAAGCCTCATGCAGCACTCAGGGCTTGCAAGAGCGGACACGGCACACATCCTTCGAAGCCTTGATGGAGTAGATCAAGCTCGGATTCTTGACGATGCGATCGCAGAACTTAACGCCATCGGCCCCGCCGACGAGACGGTAATGCGTCACGCGCAGAATCTCCTTGAGTTCGGTGATGAGGCTGGGGCCGTGCTCTCCAAGAAACAGGGCATCAAGCTCACGCCTGAGGTTGAAGAGCGCGCTCGCCAGGAGATGGCGATCTACCAGAAGATCAACGACACGCAGAAGAAGGTTCTTGCAGAGGCGGGACTTAAGGTTCCGGAGAAAAACATTCTCGATGAGGCCGAGAAGGCCAAGATCAGAAAGGAATTAATCAAGAAGTACGGAGAAGACGCATTTGTCGTTATTGAAAACGGCAAGCGGTATGACTTCATGTTCTCCGGCGACAAGTACGATTACGGTCGCAAACTCACCGACGAGGCAAAGCAGCTTCAGGAGTCTAGGGACTTCTTCCGTAGATCCTCAAAGAATCTGAAGCTTCGCCCCGACTCGGCTAAAGAGCGGAATCCTCTCTCGTCGGTTGTCATGGAGGCGATGAAAAGAGAAGAGGGCCTTAAGGGTCCTATGTACAATCCGAACAAGCGCGCTGTCGTGCTTGAGAACCTTCAGGATTCTCTTCGCACCGCCTCCGATCTTCAATACTACAAGGCTATCCGAGGTAACTACGGAGTCGCTCCCGGCAACGTCGATAAGTACATTGCTGACGCAGCCGAGAACGTCGCGAAGGCTAGGAAGTACGGCATCACACCCTCTTATGAGGACATCAAGATCTCGAAGATGACTCCTGACGACTTTAGGCCCATGAAGCCTGAGGCATTCTCGAGATTCGATCCCTCGTTTGATGAGAACGCGAGAATCCTTCTGTACCCGAAGGCCGTTGCCGATAGGGTAGAAGCTCAGTTCATGCGTCCCTCACAGTCTCAGGCGGCAAAGCTTGTTACCTGGTATCAAAGAGAGTGGGCGAAGAGCGCGCTCACTAGCTTCTATCGTCCTGGCAAGCAGGGCATCGACAACATCATCAGGCTGAAGATGGCGGGAGTTCCGGAGTCTACCGTCATGCGAGAGACGGCGATGGCGTTTGGAAATCAGGCCGACGAGCTGTCTCGCGTGATGGATAAGATTCCGATTGTGGCAGAGAACATGGGGGACCTGACTCAGTACGGGCAGAAGATCAAACTCAACACCGACATGGTGAAGAACCCCGACATCAACAATCTCTCGGATTACTTCATCGACGCGGCTTCCGAGGCCGTTAAGCAGGGTGTTGCCGATCAAACGCTAAACCTCAGCTCGGCCGCCGCAGACAAACTTAAGAAGGGCGTTGAGTACATCAACAATAACCCGGTCTCGAACTCGATTCGCAAGGCCGGGAACTACTTCGATGGTCTTGCAAAACGTGCGTACTTCCGACACCTGGTTGAGGATCGGGGCTACGACTACGCGCAGGCCACAAAAGCCGTTGCCGATCACTTCATGGACTTCACGTCCTCCACCGGAGTTCAGAAGAATCTTCGGTACGTGAGTCCCTGGATCTCGTTTAACTTAAAAAACGTGGAGACCCTTCTCCCGCTTGCGCTGAAGAATCCTGGTGTCATTAACGTCATGAACCCCTGGGATGGGCACTTTAAACGTGCCTTCGAGGGCATCAGCGGGCGTGACCGTGAAGACTACAAAGCGGTTCGCCAGATGTTCCCCTACATGAGGAGTCCGCTACTTGGACCGGCTCTTGGAGGACATAAGGACATCATTGAGAACGCAAGCCTCGTCTCTGAACTCGCTCAGAAATACGTTGAGTGGGGCGCTCCTGACGCCGCTAAGGATGCTCTTTCTAAACAGAAGGCTCTCTTGATGTTCACGATGCCTAGCCCGATCTCGGCTGCTGCGGACTTCCTTGATCCGATGAACGTCTCGAGTACGCTCCGGTCTCCGATCACGATGGGCATTACGGCTGCGTGGGCGGGGATTGATCCGTACACAGGCGAGAAGCTTAAGTTCGATAACCTCGATGCTGGCGTTGTCGATAGAATCGTCGCCACGGCTAAGGAGATGAACCCCTATCAGTATCCTCAATTCCTAAATAAGGTCGTGGTTCCGACTCTTGAGACCATGCGCAAGGGGTTCCGGGATCGTCTTCGCGAGGGACCCATCACAAGGAAGGGCGCCGACATCCTGAAGATTCAGTATGGCCCGGGGCTTGGTAAAGCACTCGATGAGCTGAAGTTCTCGAAGGCAGCAATCGACTCCCTGACTCAA
>ERZ724522.1124-NODE-1124-length-15135-cov-4.735743_pt1 | contig 15135 bp, 19 predicted proteins | sample MGYA00376055_ERZ724522 | MGnify/ENA primary metagenome ERZ724522 (study PRJEB28724, sample SAMN07190884) | wastewater metagenome | isolation source: effluent of sewage treatment plant in Hong Hong | place: Hong Kong | collected 2016-03-17 ... | reverse complement strand
TCCTACCGAAACGTGGAGACACTGCTTACCCACGCCCTGGAAGGTGACGCATGAGAGTACGTCGCTCTACTCCCAAAGATGTGCAGTTCGGACACAAACTCAGCAGCGTCCCAGTGCAGTACGGTCTTCCTTCCGTGGACGAGTTGTGGGAAGAGATCAGTGAGTATATGGACATCCTTCTTGGTAGGAAAGACGCTCCTATCGAATCTCCGTACTTGACGCTGGCTGAGGTAGCCACGGCGTACTACTGCCGCGCGCAGGAGATCGACGCGAAGATTCACGCTGGGGAGAGGGAGGGAGATATTGTCAAAGGCTCTCCCTATTACCGCTTCAGAACAGGTGAGTTGAGGTCGTTTATCGAACTATCAAAGCGGTCCTCAGAACTTGGTTCGCGACGGCTTACGCAAGAGCAGTTGCTACACGAACAACGTGAAGTTAGTTGATGCTCACTAAACAGTGGATTCTCTGTTAACTTACGATTGTGCAACACCTTGAAGCGTATAGCCCTTCATGGTGGGATGAGGCTGCGTGCCGTGGCATTGGAAATTTCCACTTCTTCGGTGAGGACGAGCGACAGTGCTCATTGAAAAGAGCACGCATTATCTGTGGCGGCTGTAAAGCCATTAAGTCCTGTTTGACACACGCATTAGAGAACAAAGAAGAGTACGGAATCTGGGCTGGCACCTCTGCCAGAGCGCGGGAGAAACTCATCGTCCTGATCGAACAGGGCTTAGATGTTGAGACAGTCGTTAAGATGACTCTAAGTAATCCTCGATTTAGGTGGGCGCAATATGGAGGATGATGGACTGCTCATCCCTGTGAGCGACATTCAGACTCGGGAAGAGCGCGCGTATCGCGCATACCAAATGCTGCTCGGTGGTGCTCCGTGGCAGGAGATCGTCTACCGATGTGAGTACATCGGGATCATGGAAGCCAAGGCTGAGGTCGATGGCCTGATCCGTAAGGCGACTCAGATCGCCAATGATGACCGTAAACGGGAAGTCCTTGAACTGGAACTCGCGCGTCTGGACGCTCTGCAAAACGCCGTGTGGGGAATGGCAATCAGCGGTGATCTGAAGGCTGTAGACACTACGCTGAAAATCATGGCGCACCGCGCACGCATCCTGGCTCTGGGCGAGGAAACTGCGGCTTCTACCAACACTGTCATCGTGACCAGTGAGAAGTACGTCGAATCCTTGCAGGGAGTCATCGAGTGATGGTCAATCGGAACATACCTGACCCGCCCGAAGGGTGGGCGTATGTCGATGCCGTCACTCTTCTTAAGTGCATCGATGACAAAGGGAACGTGCGTTACCGCGAACTGATGACGGAGACACTTCCTGCCGTAGAAGCCTTGGGGATGGCTACGACATTCGTAGACACTCTGCGGAAGAACATCATGGAGGGTTCGCGATGATGCGTCCGGTGCATCGGATCGTTGTTGTCGTAGAGAATGAGACACTGCCGCACACATTGATTTACGACATTAGGACTCTGATCGCGAAATTGATGCCTGATGCGAATATCGTAATAAGAGAAGGCGACAACGCCGCCTACTACGTTGTGGAGGGTAGTTATGGCAAGCAGGTTCAAGAAGCCTATGACGAAGTACGTCGGCAAGCGGCGCACTCGGGTGGCAGTGAGCGAGAAGCGTCGTCGTGAAGGACAGCGCGCTGTAGAGCGTATGCGCAAGTGGCGTGCTTCTGGCTCCACCAAGTCTCCGGTAGGAATGGACTGGCTTGGTCACTGCGCGCACGCTGTGGCACAGGCTCACGGACGCTATGCCTCTGTGTGGCCGTCAGCGGTCAACGGTTGGTTCTGGACGCCTGAGAAGTTCCGCCACAACGGCAAGAAGGCCAAGGTTCCGCCGCGTGGCGCGTTGGTCTTCTACTCAGGTGGTTCTAACGGACACGGACACGTTGGCGTTGCCAATGGTCGCGGGAAGGTCTGGCAAGTTGATATCGATAAGCCTGGACACATCGGAATTGCCGACGTTGATGAGCCTGTTCGAAAGTGGGGACTTAAGTACCTCGGCTGGATTTGGGCAGATCAAGTCGCTTCGTGGTGATCTGGACGTTGCGCCCAGAATAGAATGGTCAGTGGTAACTAGGTTTGGGCTGGTTACCACTGACACTGATTGGAGCGTAACGTGTTCAACCTCTCGGCACACGTAACACGCGCTGGTCAATCAAATCTTGATATCAACGACCATCTCAACTACATCATCGCCACAGCATTCTTCGGTGGTCAAGTGCAATGGGAGAGGAAGCAGATTGCTTCTCCTTACATGGACGGTGAGCACACAGTCTCGCGGCGTGCTCGTAACGTTGAAGAGACCGTCCAGATTCACGTGTACGGTGAGGATCATACTGATCTCACGGCTAACATTCGCGAACTCGTAAGCGCTTTCTCTCAGAACACCTACGACATCGTGGTCACCATTGATAGTGCGGTGACGATCTACCACTGTGAGGCAGCGAACTACTCGGTGGAGTGGAGCACTCCCAAGTTCGCCAGCAATATGACGACGGCAACATTCATCGTGCCCAGAAAGCCGTATACGGAGGGCATGGTATGAGCCTGACTAACTTCGGTGTGAAGTTGATATCAGACATGATGGTCAACATCACTCCCATGCCGCCCGTTCTGTACGTGGCGGTGATGACGCGTCCCGCTACCTTCTTCACTACAGGCGCGCAGTTGCTTGAGCCGACAGATACGGCGTATGAGCGCGTGCCCATTTACATGAACGATGAGTGGTGGGATGACGCTTCTAACGGGCAGAAGACCAATGCCCAGGACATCATGTTCCCGATCTCCACTATGGACTGGGGCCTGATCTCACACTTCGCGATGTGCGATGACTCAGAGGGCGGGAACGTGGTCTATGGCGCTCACTTCCGCGAGGCGTACTACGTGGGCGATAACGTCAGGCTTTCGATTCTGAAGGGCAATCTGTACTTCGGTATCGCCACGACAGAAACGGTGCTCTGATGGAGTACATCATCATTGAGACAGAGGACTCCATCTATGACGGTGAAGTCTCAGTAGAACCACGGGTTGTACAGCAGCACTTCACCAACATCTCGCGGGGAATGCGCCGGGACATGCTCAAGGCGATGTTCCAGAACATCCCTATCGCGTACGACGTTCTCTACGTGGGTCTGTACGCCAACACTCAGGTAGAGGGGAAGTTGTACCTTCCTTCACCGATCCCCACTCTTGAAGAGGAATACCCCGGCTACATCACGCACAACTTCACGTGGCCCACACCGATCATCGTCACCAAGAAGATCATGATTAGCGATGACTGGGAGGTCCGAGAGGATCGCCTGGGCAACACTGTGGCGTTCAACAAGGAAGACTTGGTGTTCGGGGATGGGGACAATCCTTTCGGGGCTGTCACTGAGGTACATGGTGCGTTGATCTCCATTGATCCCTCTGGCTCAGACATCATCATGAGCGTCCCGTTCGATGCTCCGACCTACCCGACAGTTGCTCCTGGCGTGGCTCTGATGGTGCCTCGTGGGGCGATTCTGATCAGATTCGACTCAGCCAACCCTGAGAAATGGTCTTATGTGGCTGACGACTACACGGATACAGTCAATGTTGAGGACTGGTACGGATGAACCCTGACAGCATTGATAGCGCAGAGAGCGTGACTTCCTTGTACATCGGGATCAGCACTGTGTACGTAGACGCTGAGTCGTTGTTGAATCCTTGGCAGATTCGTATTGTTGGAGGTCTTTAATGACTACGTACGCTCAGACTGCGACGCTTGATAATGCAAGTCCAACTGATGTCAAGTTTCAGGATTTCATGACGAAGTGGTACGCCGCTTTTGAAACAGGGCCGATGGAGCAGACATCGGATACTGGTCAGTTTGATGAGACTACTTTGGCTTGGGCTTCTCTTTCGACAAATTCTAGTAGTCCAAGTTACCAAATCCACAAGTTGAACGACTCATTGTTCAGCACTGCTCCTGTGTACGTGAAGACTGGCTGGTATTCGTCGTCTAGTTATCTTAGGTATTCGGTATCAGTTGGCACAGGCACTGATGGCGCAGGAAATCTTACTGGTTTGGTATATCCGCTCACGGGATACAGCGGGACAAGTAGCGCCGTTGATGTCACATGCGCAGTAATTGGTTCTGGTGGTGAAGGATACGCGTCAGTCTTTACTGATCCAGCGGCGGTAATGTCAAACCCCTATTACGCGGCGTACCACGTTGGTGTTTACCGCACTACCGATGAAAACGACCAGCCAGATGGCCGTGGGGTACTTCTTACTGTGTATAGCACTGGAAACACCACATCAGCCGCTGGAATCAAGTACGTCGCTTTGGATTTCGAATCACTGACATACACTGACTATTCTTCGTACGGCTATTGGCAATTCGGTGGCTCTTCAGGGTCAGCGAATCCCAGTTTGCGAAAAGATGTTTCGCGAGTAGTCATACCCTTTACTAACTTCACATGGGTGTGTCCGTACCTTCTGGGAACATATCGCGATGAGCATTCGTATGGCTCTCCGTTTGTTGCCAGTCCTACTGGAAACCCGCATTTGTATCAGCAAGTGAAAAGCGCTGCTTACTCTGGAATCAATACGAGTCCTCAGTATTCGACTGTGGCGGTGATCTGGGAATGAGTACGTCAACTCAATATGTGCTGTGGAATGCGGCTGCATCCGCTACAGATGCAGCAGTGCGCTCGATGATGTCGTCGTTTTACTCACGCTTGGAAAGTAATGGGTGGACTCAAGCGGCAGATACTGGGCAGGTTGACGAGTCAACAGTCACTACTGCTCAAATCACTGGAAATATTTCCACAACAGTCTTCCAGATTCATTCTTTCGATGACGATTTGCATGGAACAGCACCGTTTTATTTGAAGACGCGATGGTATCGAACTGGATACGCTGCTGGCTGGATTTGTATTAACTATGAAATTGGCACTGGCACGAACGGTTCTGGAACTATTACGGGCGCAACTATCAGCCCTTCTAGTTCTTCTTCTACGACGTATAGCGGTGTCACTTCTGGTTATCTAAGAGTTGACACCACTTACGCAGAGAACAAGTACAGCGGAATACTGATCGACGTTCCTAGTTCCAGCACTAACCCCGGCGCTTTGTACGGTGGTTCGTCCTTCTTCTTTGCTCGTTCAGTAGATGTAGTCACTGAAGAACCAAATACTGATGGCGCTGTTTTCTACACGGCGCTTGTGGGCGATGGAACGCCTTACTTGCGGATGCACTACTACAACGGGTCGGCGTGGACTGCTACAAACAACTATTCATATGTTCCAGGCAACAAGTCATATTCGCCACCAGAAGGATTCGCTGTCTATCGCCATTGGTACGTTGCGCAGAACAAATATCAATTGGTCCCCCAGATGGTTACTGTTATGGCTAACGAACTTGGTCTTGATCAAGAATTCACTGTTACGCCGGGATCAATCCCGCACCAATTCAAGAAACTCGGACTTGGCTGGGCATGCCCGACGTATCAGGGGTCATCTGCTGTTACTAACAAGCATCGTCCAGCAGTCATTTGGGAGTAGTTCTCGTCAATAGAATGTAGCCATGACACCCGACTCCATCGTTTCCGCAGAGGAATTCGATGAGCCGTATGTCTTCATTTCGGGCTACATTCCGCTTGGGTCGATCTATTGGCGTTCCAGCGTCCCTTCTGCATTGTTGTCGATGTGGGACGAACTACTGCCTGAGGGGATCGCTACTGCTGAGGTAGTTCCTGATATAACTGCTGATTTGGCGTCCAGCATCATGCTGTACGTCGATTCGGTGGATTCTGAAGAGTCTGTCTCCAACATCATCGCAACCAGCGCTGCGATGGTTGACTCGGTGGACTCCGAAGAGTCCGTCAGTGATGTCACCATCGAGATGGACCTGATCGTCATCCCCAGTTCGATCTCGTCTGAGTTCGTTGCTGGCACTCTCAGCATGAACGTCACCGTCACCGTTGACAGCATTGGTAGCGCTGAGGTGGTGGGTGAACCGACTGTTATGACTCCGCTTCAGGTGGAGCCTAACGCGATCAACACCACCGAGGTTGTGGAGCAACCCAGCGTCAACTACATCCTGTTCTGCGCTGTGAACAGTGCTGAGTCCGAAGAGGCGCTGGACGACGTACAGATCAATCAGACCACCAACATCTCAGCGATGTACGACACATCATCGGTCAGTGCTGCTGGTGTGAGTCTGACGTACTACGTAGATGATGTGCCGTCTGAAGAAGACGTATCAGAACTTGCGATCAACTACGTTGAGTATGTCACTGAACTGACTATTGATGACACTAGTTCGGTTGAGAATGTCACTCTTACCCAAGAAGCGATCATTCGCGCCGACTCCATCTTGTCCCGCGAGATCAGCGCTGCGATTGAGATCGGCACAAACAGATACGTAGAGCCAGACAGCATTACGTCGTCTGAGCGTGTGTCGATGGGATATCTTCATCATCCGATTTCAGATGTTGAGATCGGTGACGAGAGCGCAGTCTCTGATATCGATGTCACTGTGCATGTGCCCCCGGCATATCCGTTGTCCATCCTCAGTGATGAGTTGGTCAACAACACACTGACGTATCAGGCGAATGAAATTGTCGCTTACGCCATTTCTAGCGATGCAGAAGTCGGCTTCCCATCTACACGTAACAACGGGCGAGTTGATGTTCCTGAGTTGTCAGATGGTGAAGAGTTCGGGGAGACCACTCTTAGCCTGACGATGACAGAGATCACCGCCGTTGACATCGAATCAGAAGAAGATGTCAGCGAAGCCTTGCTGAGTAGTACATTTGTGCTCCCCAAAGCGCACGATGAGGTGTACTCAGACAGCGTTCAAACCGTATACGACATTTACGGCGATGATGTTTTCAAGAAAGAACGTGTGTGGGATGGCAGTGAATGGCAGTGGGAATACCAAGATTCGTACTTCTACACGCAGTTCATGCGCGAGGACTCATACACGCACTATTTCGTAGTGCAGTTGGTCAATGAAGACAACGAGATTTACTACGAGGGTCGTACTGAAGAGATTCACTACCTGAAGCCGATCTATCCTACTTTCTCTGAAGAGCAGTGGATGCTTCTCACAGAGGCTCATCAGTGGCAGTGGTACGAGTACTTCCAGAACTACTACGGAGTTCTTGACGAATGGATTCTGCACGGCAATAACCGCATCTCCGTTGAAGCGAACGCAGATTCCAGTCGGATCGATTACAGGACTGTTGGGAACTGGCACGTCAACAACCCGATTGCAGAGATCGCCCCAGCACAAGAGTTCGATGGCGAGTTCTTCCCCGTCTACACGAATCTGTCGATAGTTGATGACAGGATCGCTGAACTAAGAGCGACCTCTCCTGCTGGGATCATCACGACAACTACTCCGCAGACTGTGTACGCGACGATTAGCGCAGAGACCGTAGAGGTCACGGATACGTTGTCATCTTCATGCGAGTACGTTATTCAAGATCAAGTCGCGAATTACGAGTTGTACGAAGGCATCTCAGTCTCTCCTGCCTTCAACTACTTGTTCGATGTCCCAGAGCCGACATACATCAAGGGCATCCCGGTACTTCCGTCTTTGCGTACTGACCCGCTGTGCTCTGTCGATATCCCCATGCGTGCGTTGCAGATCAGCGCAGACGCGTATGGGAAGTTGAACTTCTTCGGCGTTGCTCCCGACATTCTTGGTGAGACAACTACGTATACAGATTACAACGACGAACTTCCGCCAACTCTGTACAAGCCGCTCAAGCCTCCGTACATCCAGCCGGAAGACCCGACTTCGGAGTTGTCAGAGCAGCAAGACATTGAGCAACCGGAACTTCCCGACACGTGGGACGGCTGGGAGCCGGAAGACCCTGCCGATGATGGTACTGGCGAAGAGCCTGATGATGGCTGGGAGGAAGACCCCGCCGAAGGTGTCACGCCGACAACTGGCGTGATGTACAAGGAGTTCCCGCTGAATCTCTATGGCGGCGGCACGGTCATCATGTCCGGTATTCCGAAGTACAAGAACAACGGAAAGAAGAAGTGGCTATTCGCGACTGCTAAGAAGAAGCAGAAGAAGACTGATGAGAACGGCGAACTCTGTGTAGACGAGCAAGTCGATGATGGTCCAAGGTACATCGGCCTGTACATCAGGAACGGCAATCTTGTACTGACAGACGGTGAGTTTGTCCTTCGGACCAAAGCACCTCCTCGTGGACAGCGTGTTCTGGTATTTGCTGGATACTACGGGACACGCTCATTTGTTGGTTGGTGGATGAACCCGAAGCGGTACAAGTACAACTACGGAGAACTCACTGACCGCTCTAATGACAAGAACGGCCCGACTCTCATCATGCTTGGGCGAGGCTGGGGTACTAAGAGTCCTGGTGAAAGCGCAGGCAATGGCTTCACGATTGGCTCTATCAAAATCGTTGATGAATCCAGCGAAGTAGGATCACTTGGCTACTCGTACAGCAGTGGCGAGCCTTCTAATTCGCCGGGAGGAACATTCAACGACTTCAATGATCTATACAACCAGTACAAATCTACTTTGCCGACTAAGACATTGGATGCAATCGCTCAAGAATCCGCGATTGTGGCACCTGATATTTATAGCAAAGACGACATGGATTTCTATGTCATAGATACAGAAAAGCCTCACGATCCTGTACTGGAAGATATGTATGGCTCCATCAGAAGCGCGATGGAAGAGGCAAATAGTATCTACCAGAAATTGCAGCAGTACCCGAATATGCCTTACGAAGAGAAGGATAAGGCAGAGAAAGCACTTTATGCTCTTCGGACGTATGTCGAAGATATGAAGAACGCGGCAAGCACTCACATTAAAACAGTTGAACCGAGTTGGATTCCTGTGAGGAAGATGAGTTCGGAAGAGCGCGCAAACTACATGAAAGACTATGAGAGGTGGAAGGTCATGCCGCGCATGATCGGATACTTCAGCATCGATGACTCGTCGCGAGTCGGAGTACCAGGAGTTCGCTGATGCAGAGGTGGAAGCCGGATAACTTCGCGCTTAGCGATGGGTATGTCTTTGCAATCTTTGCCTCATGCCCAGGCAAGGCACCAACTGAAGTGACGTTCTTCCGTCAGGCACCAGCAACACTTCAGACCTTCTCATTTGCTGATCCTTTCGGTGATAGCACATGCCAGATCAAGTTCGAACAGATCACTCCGTTTGATGACATCTCGTCCAGTGAGTTGTGGTTCTTGAGGCCATGGACGAACTACGAAATCTACTACGTCCCGGTAGGCGACAAGTACACACCAAGTTCATCGATGGACCCGCTTGATATCCCCGTCAACATCGAAGGGATTCATCAGGCAACGACTACACCAGAGTTCCCTGTTCCGAATGTTCCGGCAGGAATGGCACCGCTTCAGTACTCCAAGAAGGAACTGATGTGGGAAGGTCACAGTGTCTCGTATTCGGTAGACAACGATGGTGTGACCATCCAACTTCAAGGAGCGCTGTTCGCCCTTGATCGGTTCCTTGCCAAGCCGAAGTACCCAGAGCGCCCTGTTGTCGCAGAGAAGTTGTTGATCGACGCATTTGAGCCGTACCAGCGTGGTCTCAAGACCAAGCCACTCAAGATCGAATACCCACAAGGATGGAAACTCACCTACAACTACACAGAAGTCACACCGTATACGCCGATGGGCTGGAAGCAGGGTGCCTTATGGTCAGGTGTCGCAACCCGCAATACAGGCGCGTGGGACAAACTTCTCACGAACTATGTCCAGAACGTGATTGGCATCATGTATACGCCAGAACGTTGTGGTGTGACTACTGGTAATACGTGGACTATCCGTAAGGACCCGAACCGTCAGCCTGTTCTGCATGTGCGTGATCGTTTCCGTCCACCGGACTTTGAAATCTGGTATGGCTCTCCCGGCATGGAAGTGAGCCTCACTCAAGATGGCATGAACATCACCAACGTCATTTACGGTGAGGGCACGGGTTGGGAAGGTGCTAAGTGGAGTAACACCAACATTGAGAATGGCGTGACGACGTTTGAGCCTGTGGCTTATGACGGCAGCGTCTATCCGTACACCGAACGTCCTCGTGACTCGTACAGCAACCCTCCTAGCGAAGTGATGATCAACTTCGGTGATGGGATCACTCTCGATATGGCAAAAGATGCTGGTCTTGGCATCTTGGCGAGAGATGGTATGCCTGGATGGGCTGGAACCATCAAGTTGCAGATCAATCCGTTGGAGATCAACCGATGGATGATTCGCCCTGGCATGGTTGTCAATCTGCGTGGGTTCGCTGGGATGCAGGACGGCATTCGGATGCACATCGCTGAGGTTACGTGTGAGCCGTTGGAGCACGCTGTCACTCTTCAGGTGGACACCAAGTTCCGCGATCTGCTGACCCTTGAACAGATGAATGCGCGGGTGAAAGACCCGATCACTCCGGTGAAGTTGCTTCAGGTCAACCGTCGATCTTTGATGATCGATGATCTGGCTGCTCCGTGGGATTACAGCGCTGGTAGCGGATTCATTCCGCGTGATTCCGTGGAGTTGTTCAGAAACAAGCGCGCAGTAGACACCTTCCCATACCGCGAACTGACGATGAAGTACCCGCCGAAGCGTTATCCGCAGTACTACGTAGAGGTCGCTGCAACTGCTGGGCAGAGCAAGCGTCGGTGGAGTTACGACGTTCCCATTCTGATGAGTCAGTCGGGGACTATTCGGCGCATCGAATTGATCTGCGTGAACAAGGACGGAGTGATCGTACAGCGACGTTTCCACATCAGTATCTACCGCAACGGTGGGACGAAGGCCAACACGGAGAACGGCGAAGAGTACATCTCATCGATCAGCCTTCCGCACACTGGCGAGGACTACTCTCCATTCACAGAGAACCACTTCTTCCCCACCGCACCGAATGGACAGCCGTGGGGTCCAGGGAATTTCTACGAGCCTGACTCGTCCTTCCTGATTGGTTGGGGCAATGGCGAGTCCTACGCCGGATACTGGCCTGGTAATAGCGACAAGGCTGAGGCTCTCCCTACTGGGATGTTCGTGGATGAAGCCGTATGGGCATTCGACATGACACAAAATCCTGACTGGAATGTGTCATACGATCCAAGCACTACGCAACGGGATACGGCGAAAATGCTCTACGCCAAGATTTACACCGACAGGTATTACGAAGACTTGTACTTCCTGGGACGCTTGTACAGAGTGGAGCCTGGACAATGAGTGATCTGAATGGTCTCGGCAACGAGATTGCCAACGCGATGTTGGACTATGCCTTTTTCGGCAAGAATCTGTGGGCGTCACTTCATAGCGCTTCCCCCACTTCTGTCGGTGATGCCACCACAGAGGTCGTGGGCGGTATGTACATCCGTAGTTCGGTGCAGTTCGCGCGTGCTGGTAGCAAGATGACCTACAACACGCTTCCGATGGTGTGGATGAATCTCCCAGAGTGTCAGGTGACACATGTCGCGATCTGGGACAAGCAGACACTGGGCACCATGCTCGTGTACTGCCAAGTATCGCGACAAAGCGCTATCACCGTTGCTGCGGGAGATTCTCTCCGGTATGAGATCGGTGATTACGTTGTCAGGCTCTGAATACATTGGGATGTGCGCTCCCTACGATCCTGATGACAACTATCAGGTCGGGGAAATAGGTACTGCACCAGCAGATGCGTACTTCGTTCCAAGAACGTGGGATTTCGAATCGTATCCAGTTCTTGCGGTGCCAGTCAGCGCAAAGACAGCAGTGATCATAGAGCGGTCAACAACTAACCTGCCGTATTACCGATATGCACTGTATGCAGTGAACCGGACTGGCTCTTATGATCCGTTGATCGAAGAGTGTGTGAATGTCAACGAAGTTGATCCGGCAGATTACATGCCGCGCAATCTATGGGTTAACGCCCACACATTTCATTCACCATTCAACAGTCCTATCATCAACGCTTACTCACCACAAAAAGGTCGCTTGGTGGTGGTGATGCGTGCCAATGATGGAGTGATGGGTGGGGACGAGTATGTAGATGACGACAGCGGTAAGAACTATCAGTACGCGACCATGTTCGGACCGAATATGCGTTTGGAAGTCTTCAACCGTTACTACATGGACTACCACATTGATTACTACGATGTTCCGAACAACGCGGAGATCGTTAAATTGTGTGGTCAGGACTTCCGCGATTCGATCATCATCCCTGTCTCTGGACGAGAGTGGACAGAAGGGGGCGCGGGTGGTGGAGAGACAGAACTTGTGTGGGAAGAGACAGGAATCTGGACGATTACTGGAAGTTTCGGGGAGACAGTTGCGGGTGCTGACCGATCTGCTTTGGAAGCAGCATTGGACGACTATGAGGCGGAGGGCGGTGATCGTCTAACTATTGGTTTCGGCCTGTTAGGCGCAAACTCTCAATACTTGGACGAAACGTGGGGATACGACACCACGCAGCACATTGGCGAAGAAGTGTGGACGGAGTACGACGAACTGGGCTGGACTGCTGATGAGCCACCTAACTCAGAAGAGATGTTCTACAACGGCTTATGGCGATACCGAAACACCAATGGGACGTTTCCAGACGGCGTATTCGATATCGTTAGCGATTACATCAATGGATTGAGTGTGTCGGCAGCGACTCGCAGCGCATTGATAAGCGCATACGTAGGACTTAACGGTTCGTATTTGAACTTCTGGACTGGTCGCATCATCGGAATGAGAGCGCACGTAGTTGAGGGCGGCGGCGGTGATGGAACGTGGAATATGTTCAGCATTCAGACTGCGGAGACCAACGATGTTCATCTGAGTGGAGATGTTCAGATGAACTACGAACACCGCGCTGAAGTCTGGTGGTCTGTCGGATGATCTCTTTCGGTTTTCATCGCAATGAGCATGGTCAGTATTTCTGCACACTTCCAGAGGAACTAGTGCGCTCTCCTGGCGCAGTAGATTTGACATACACAAACTTCCCGCGACACACCGAACGTCTGTATCAGTACTTCTATGACTCAGATGGGGAGCAGAGTTCTGTTCATTTCCGTGAGCGTTTGGTTGTAGATGAGAACTGCGGCCAGGAAGACAAGATCGTCGGGTACATCGAACGCAACGGTGAGCAGTACCAGGGAGAAATACAGGGGTCGCTGTACGAGAAGACGCCTTTACCCGAATACCGTCAGTACGACGACAAGACCCCGGCTCTTGGCGTGGGAGAGAATCCTTACGCTTCTGCTGGCTGTGATCAGAACAACGCTCCTTCGTACTACACAGAGCACGGAACATGTCCGGTAGCAGCATTCGCAGTCAACGGTAATGGGACTGTGATCGTGCCTCTGGTGTACGTGCAGAAAGTGATCAACTTCAAGGGTGGGCCACGCCGACTTCAAGACGGCAAAAGGCCCAAGCGCATCTCATAGCATTACCGAATGAGACCGGACTGGACGACCTATTACCTGAACATCGCCAAGGCTGTCAGTGCGCGGGGAGAGTGTCACCGCCGCAAGGTAGGAGCAGTGATCGTCAAGAACAACTCGATCATCTCCACCGGATACAACGGCGCTCCTGCGGGTCAGAAGTCCTGTTTGGAGGGCATGTGTCCTCGGGCCTTTATGGATGTGAAGCCGGGAGAGGGCTACTCCCAGAGCGGCTGCGTGGTCATTCATGCGGAGATGAACGCCATCATGAGGGCTGGGAGAGACAACTGCATTGGTGCCACCATCTACATCACCGATGAGCCGTGCGAGATGTGCAAGCCTCTGATCTCAGCAGCAGGAATTGCGGAAGTCCACTATCCGCAGTAGATACACTGAAGGTATGAACCTGCACGACAGTTTGATCGCCATCATCAGAACAGCCGTTCCTGCGTTAGTGGGCACGCTGTTTGCATGGCTGCTTTCGAAGGGGATCGAATTCCCTGATGAGATTAAAGGTGCCCTAACCACCTTTTTCGTCACTCTGTGTATTACCGGGTACTACGCAGCGGTGACATGGTTGGAGCGCAAGGTGAACCCTGCTTTCGGCTGGCTGCTTGGAATTCCTAAAGCGCCAACGTACAGCGTCAGTGATAAAGATGCGGCGTAATGACCGAAGGCCAACCGGAACGACGCTTGTACGACGAGAGAATGGCGACTTTCATAGAGCGCCTCACTCGTGTAGAAGGACAAGTAGATCGTGCTGACTCAAAGTATGTGCGCGTCGATGCCCATGAGTTGCTCTCAGCGGGTATCGAACGACGCTTCATGGACATCGAGAAGGACTTGGCCGACCTTCAGGGGGAACGAACATGGCTGATGCGGCTGGTCTTGGGCGCGGTGTTGATGGCGATCCTTGGCGTGGTATTGGTCGGGCCGCTAGCGTCTTAGTTGCTGCGCTGGCCGCAGTATGCGTTGGCGTCTATTTGGGTACCAAGGGCCTGATTCTTCCCACGTGGGTGATGTTTCTGGTCGCATCACAGTATGTGATGGTCAGATTCCGCGACGAAGAGTTCTCTGCATTGCAGTTCGCCATGCTCTTCATGATGGTGTCGTGGCAATCGCTGTGGAGCATTCTTGCGGTGACGATAGCCGTAGTCATATACGAGATCATCACGGTGCGCGTGTGGTACAAAGCGCTCTTCAACGTGGTCACGCAGACTGCCACATACGGCTTAGCATTGGCTGTCTATCACGCAGTTGACTGGCATTTCGTTGAGTGGTGGGGAACTTTCCTTGGGACAGCCGCCGCTGTTGGTCTGGCAGGAATAACACAAGAGATATTGATGAGTATCGCTTTGTGGATTCCGGTACGGCTCACGCCAAAGGAATGGTTCTCTCAGGAGAAATGGGAGTTCCTCTCGCTGAGCGCTGCAACATTCGGTACAGCGTGGATGGTGATCTGGCCCCCAGCGATCCTTGTGGGTCTGGGCGTTGTTATAGGAATACCTCTTGTTGGGTCCTTCAAAGACATAATCAGGTGGTAGGACTGGCTACCATTGGGGTATGGCAGACCAGCGCACGGTTGACTTTGAGATCGACCAGTACGCCTCATTTCAGACCACAGTCACGTGGAAAGAAGATGATGGTACACCCATCGATATGACGGTGAAGGGGCTGCGATGAGTGAACAGCGCGGACTACGCAACCCCGACACC